>Ga0210059_1015523_pt1 | contig 11107 bp, 5 predicted proteins | sample Ectturendosymbi2_FD_188042 | JGI IMG/M metagenome (GOLD analysis project Ga0210059, IMG submission 188042) | Ecteinascidia turbinata endosymbiont from Florida, USA - Sample 2 (SPAdes) (version 2) | ecosystem: Host-associated > Tunicates > Ascidians > Unclassified | place: Key West, Florida... | reverse complement strand
AAAAAGATGAAGGATTGTAAAAAGCACAAGACACTTCACGTGAGCGGATACAAAAGTTAAATTAAGAAGAACACGTGTTTACAAATGTATACAGATTATCTCAAAGTAAAGTACTTAGACGAAATCGATTTTGAATCTGACTGCAAACTATGCACAGTCATTTGTACTAGAATGTATGCACGTCTTACGCAAACTAAAATCTTGCAATAGACATGGAAGACATATCTTTGCAGCAATTGGGCTCTGAACAAATGTGGCTTTGATTTTGCTCGTGGCGTCACAAGCTGATTTTTCTCTAAATGCCATTTTCATTCACGCATCAGGTTGTACATATTGTTTATTTGTCTGGTAAATCCAAGATGAATTGAGAATTAATCAAGGTACACAGCAAATAAACATGAAGTTGAACCTCTTGAATGAATTACTTGGTTTGACTGAAGTGATCATAAACGCACAAGCTTTAGTTCACTTGCAAGATCTGGTTCATGCAAGGCACTAATCTACACTGAGGACGCGCCAGGAATTTCTGTCTACACTGGAATGTATGTCTACACTTGCTTGGCGCGACGCGCAGGATTTACAAGGCGTGTGACTCATATTTTACATGGTTCATTGAATTTTCTATGGTAATGCCCGTACATAACAAAGCAATGTGGAAAAGCATTGCCAATGGCTTTGAATACTTTGGACCATTTCCACTTTGTGTTGGTGGAATAGGCGGAAAACACGTTATTGTTCAAACGCAGTGGACCTCTGCATTTCAAATAACCTCCATAAAATCTACAGCATTGTTCTGCTATTCTTGCTGATGTACAGTGAACTTTTTTGTTGTGTAGGCCTACGCAGTTCTCTATGTTTAGCAAAGCAACGGGAAAGTTTTCACTCATTCTGCTTGATACGGTTTGCGTAGCCAGGAATCAGTATTTGACGGAAGAGCCCATAACATGAACAGCAGGCCCAAATCTTGTCTGTGATTATTTTTGGGAAAAGGCATTTTAGCGAAGATAGAAGATTCTGCACCCTTATACAGGAGACCATCTCTCTACAACTTATTGAGAAAGTTCGACCCAACACATTGGCAGGCAAACCGCTGATTGCGAGATTATTAGCAGATGACTGCATTTCACGAAGGCGCATATGTTGAATGGCAGTGAAAGGATTTGGTTTCTTGCTATACACCGTTCAGGGATGCCTAAGAAGACTATTTCTCAATTAATCTGGGAACTTTCTCATGGCAGAATAATAGAAAAATGTAAACCGTAATGATTTATTTTCGGGTGTGGCAGGATTTTGTGAACACTTCACTACCGACTTGTTGTAACGTTCTTGTTAATAAAAAAGCACGGAGCAGCTAATATGAGTGATGTTGTCCTGTATTCTCCACTACACTAAAATGTCAATTCCATTATTTTCATTCGCAATTCTTGTCACCGAGGAAGACGTTTACTCGTCGTTTCTGCCAGGCTTTCACAAAAAATACAGAAAGCATCAGTATCTGATGTAACAGAAAATATGGGTGTTGGAATGTAAAAATACTAATAATATTACGAATTTCGTGTCAAAACTCATGACCCATATTACAAGGGCGACCGAATAACGCAACACATAAATGTTCAATTATATAGCGCATTACGGAGGTGTTACGCGGGGGTAGTGCTAACAAAAAGTTTTGTGTGGAAACGCACACACAAAACTAGCCATTTTGAAACAGTTTCAAACTCATTTCAAAATAAAACATGAAAAAGGTGTGTCAACGCCGTTCCCACTCGTTCCCGCCCAACTACACGTCTTGTGTCAGATTACGAAAACAGTCAGCACAGAAAAGTGCCCAACACTGAAACAGCACAGTAGCTATTATTGCATTCACGCATCAAACAGAGATCAGGCAGTTGGAGAGAAACGAAGAAATAGCCACATCAATTCTGAAACGAAGAAAGAGTAACACAAATTTTGAACAATTCTACATTGCTGAAAAAAGTGGGCGGCAAGCCAAACCATGCAAATTATTTTCATCGAGGTTTGAAATGTTATTGTGAGAAATCTAGCTTGAGGCAGACAACCGTTTGTATTCACGAGTGGCAGCATGATTTGGCAGTTGGTAGTTCACTGGTTTTATGAAATGACTTTTTTGCGTTGTTGACAACAGCACCATTGCCAGAAACCTCTACGAATAGAACAGCACCAAAAATACTGCACTTCCCAGAATAACCGGCCAAAATGATATGTTTGTCCGAATACACGACCAGCTTGAAAACAGACATCAACTTTAGTAGGTTACCTTTATTTTATTTTTTAACATCCAAGTTGAGCTGCCGTCATTGTCATTTGCATTACTTTGCTGTGGTCTTTTTTTCATTGGCTAGGGAATGCTGAAATGTCAAGAATCACACTTTTGAGAACAGTTTCAAATTCAGCAAAGAGCAAAGCTTTTGACAAATCACCTTCAGCGTGACAAGAATATTTTGCACAGCGTATAATACACATGGAAGTAAGTAGAGTTTGTCTAATTCGTCATCGTTTATTTGGTCAATTCGCTGAATTCGTTACTTTTTCGTCGGTCCCGGCAGAATCCTTAACTTTGTGTAGATGATATCACTGTTCACCTAATTCGCCGTCGTCTAATCTAATTCATCAATTTTCTCAATTCGTCACCTCTTTCCAGTGTATTCCTCTGAAGCGTTTTCGGTTAATATGTCTTTTGCAGTTTCGCTTTTGATATCTACAGTAAGCAGCCGGTACGTTTGGGAATGCAAACAAATCAAGGATCTTTATCTGAGAATCGTTGCACCTTGCAAGTTGTTTATCGAATTTATACACGCGGTGCGAAGGGCAACCCGACTCCCACTGAAAAAACGCAGAACGTTTTTGAAGTTTATAAAAGATTTTAAAGGTGTTAGACTAAACGGACGAGTGTGGATAGAGTAGAGGAATTAATTGTTGTATTCAACAATAACGTCCTAACTTGTATTTTAGTGCAAATAAAAGCACTATGTATTCTCGTTACTATGATAAAGTATACTAGCTTCTATGATAAGGGTTTTCCCTGTTTGCCCAAACCATTGACCCATTCTTTTGGCGCAAAATTATGTTGAAAACTAGGTAAATATCCGTGTCTATATAACTTTTGATTGACTTGCTAGCACATCTGTGGCCAAAATTATAGGCCAAAAACCCAGATTTTGGCCTAATTCCTAACTTTTCAGAAAAGGCATAACTTGCCCTTTCAAGCCAAACTTTGGCCGGCCATAACTCGGCAGCAGATAGAGCTAGAGAGCTGTTCGAACCTTGCAATGACTAGTGGCGTGGTGTAGTTCAAAATAAAGCATTTATTTTTTAATTTGGATGGGGGGGTTTGGGACAATGGGCCCATGATGGGTTTTTTTGGTTAATTATATGACGTCATCATCCGATCCCTCGCGCCAATATTGTGGCTTGCAGTATTTTTGGATTCTAGGCTAAAATACGCGTTTTTGTAGCCCTTCATAAAGTTTCTAGCGGTATTGGTTCAAAAGTTATGCCAAAGATAATCCAAATATTTCAGCAATTCCCAAGGGCCTTCAGGGATTTCCCATATTAATATTCTTCCATTTTTACCATAACTCATCAACCAGAAATTCTAAAAAGTCCATCAAACCCTCTAAAACCTCGTACTATAGTCTAGAATGCGTTTAAATCTCGCACGCCGCTGATTCTGCTCGATTCACGCACTCCCATGCGCCGCTAACGTCACGGATTGTTTAAAGAAACCTGTCAAAACATGTCAAAACAACCTGTGGTTTGTAAACATAGCCAGAAAGGCCGAAATCGGAGGTGAAAATATTTTTTTTTCAGCCTAAACTACAAGTCGTTCCCCATTCAGAGCGGATTTGAACAGCTCTCTAGCTCGATCCGCTGGCGAGTGATGGCCATTTAGAAAATGGGTGTGTTGCAACCCAAATTGGGGTTGGTGGTTGCAGACATTTTCACTAATTTTGTTTTTTTGGCCATATTTTCGGCTACAGATATGCTAGAAAGTCATCCGCGGGCTGTAAAGACGAGGATTTTGGCCTAGTTTTCAACATAATTTTGCGCCAAAGGAACCAACAAATGCACTGGAAGATGAGCAAACCTTTTGGACCAACAAATGCACTGGAAGATGAGCAAACCTAGAGACCCACACAGTATTTATCCTTGACAATTGTGTGAAAACACCAAAATCAAGTAACAAAATGATGAAAAACCTTTTCAGACCTGCATATAGTTTTGCATTGAATTGAATAGTATAAACCTCAATCATGCTAAAATGTTTGACACATAATAAGCAAATGTGAAACAGGTTAGAAAGGATGCGTGAAGAATGACTCCGCAGGCGACCAATGAATCAGGGACGTTTCATTGAGATTTGATGGACATCAAGCCCTTATTTCGGATAAAAATCTCTTTGCCTTACTGATGTAGTTCAAAACACGGTTGCGGAGTCGGAGATAAAATATCGGACTCCGAGTCCTAACACCGACTTTCCAAAATTTCCGACTCCGTCTCCATGTTTCCAAAATTCCCGACTCCGACCTTTCCAAAATTTCCGAGTCCCGACTCCGACTCCTTAACATAAAGGTAATGAAATTTCGATGGTAAAATCAATGTAAATTGTGGGACACAGCAAGAAATCTCCGTTTCAACAAAATTTTCAAAAGTCTACCATTTCAACAGGAATTGCCAATTTGGGAGTGGGATGTAAAAATGTCCAACTGGACATCCAGAGGCGGATTCGGACAAAAAATCTGCCTCCGACTCCCGGTATTGTTAGGAATCCGACTGCACCCAAAAACCTCCGACTCCTTACGACTCCGTAACCCTGGTTCAAGCAACGGGATCTTTGTCTGGCTAAATGCTTTTTGGAGGCTCTGTATTAAGGAGCTTCAGCAATGATTATTTTAGAATCATTCTGAAATGAGAGCCATTCTATCAGGAATGAAGAAAAAGTATCATGCGTAGTAACAGAACACATAATGTCCCTACAAATTGTTGTCCTGTTGAGTTGAACCTTCACAACACATCCTGAGCATAATCATAATGATAGGGCTATTGCAAAGTTTGTTGTATTTTTTATTCTGGCAGCAAACTTTATGACAGTTGACTGGTATCAAAGGAACAACTTCTTCGTAACTTTTTAGGCAGAAGTTGCCGAAGTTGCCAACTAACTTGATTGTCCTCTAGGGACAGATTTTTACAGTACACCTGTACTGTACTTTTTCTTGTGTGTACAGTTGGCTGCAGCAGCCTGTGAATACCTAAACCACACGTAGAAAGCTATAGCAATTAACAGCCGTAAATGTTCCTCAAACAATCATTTACCGATCATGGTAATATGTATGCCATTTGCACGTGATTACAGAGGTACGTTATAGAAATTGCCTAGTGGTGTCACGTAGTGCTGACATAGTAGGCTAACTATGCTTGAATGTCAAGGCTATAGGCCACGAAGCGCGAAGCAGTTAACTGGAAAACAGTGTACTCTTTAAATTCAAACGTTTCCGGTATTACTTGCCTAATAAAATCACTATTCACTGCCGTTCCGCCAAGTTTATGCCTTCCCTCAACGCTCACCACGGTAACAGTGGACCTGCTGACAGAACATTTGAAACTCGCGCACCGGTCGCTGCAGACGTACTTGCCGTGAGAAACGCTACGAGGCGTAACTTTTTTCTTGCCATGCCAGGAGTTGCCATGCAGAGCGGTGCAGGCAGCAGAATTTCCCGACGCAATGAAACAAACAAAGAATCGTACGCGGCTACTTCTGGCACTTTCTCAGTGTAGATTGGCCTTTAGGCACAGTTCGTTTCAAAATATTTCTAATGGGAAACAGCGGGTTACTCCGAGTTTTTTTCGATGTTTCAACCTTCAAACGTATTCAAAATTGCTGTATTCAAAATTTTGCATGTTTGTTTTGCTCATACATTATGAAACTGTTTGTCGTAGTAAAAGCACGCATATATCTGCACCGTGTTGTGCCTTCAAAACAAGCAACTTTGTCAAAAATGTAAATTACAACTTGAAATGTAATCTTACTCATACAAAGTTTCGATGTTTTATGTAGCTAAAAACATTTAGACCGCTAATTTCACAGATGGCGTATGTCAAATTTAAAGTGTTTTGCTAATAAGAGCAATGACAATTTACATTAATTTTTTTTTAATTCAAATGCGCTTCACGCAAGCATTAAAATAAGTTGATTGCAAATACCGTGATCAAGAAACAAAAACAAGTTTGTCTTTATCATAAGCAAAATTATTTGCAGATTTAATATTTAATTTCGTTAAATGAACAAAATATCAGTACAGGAAACTATATTTGGGTTTAATTGTTGCAGCAATAACTGAAAATTAGTCAGCTTTTCTACAATTATTGTTTCACAGTTGTTTCATATTGTAGTTTTTAGCACACGGGTAACATTAACAGAACTACGATGTTACAGCATATTCCTGTCCTAACGCGCAGATACCTTGCAAACATTGTTTTTGTGGGAAAATATTTCAATTGGAAATGGTTTAGCAAAGTTGTGGCGATTATAAGCGAGAACGAAAAGAAAAAAGACTGTGCTAACTGCTATTTAAATTCTCCCGTTTTCTTCTTCGAAATGTGTCTGCCAAATGGCTTGCAAACATCCCGCTAGCAAAACTTGGGGGTACCCAATGCTCCTTATGTCTACAGCACAACAGACTAATTGTTTGCTCATCAAGACATTTTTGATAAATATTATGTGTGTAAAAAGAAACAAGGAAATTTTGCAATGTTGTGTGTTAGTCACAAACTCACGGTATTCCTGGTCAAAGCTAAGAGCACATGTCAACCCCAGGAAACGTAGCCTTTTTTGTTGGTGTTGGACTCCAACAGCGAGGGCGCCACTGTTGGAAGCTACGGGATCAACAATGTGCTTTTTACGGTCGAATTGACACTGCTTGCATCTTGAAACACAGTCTTCAACATGCACTTGATCTGTTGTCTCCTTCGTGCGATCAAAAGGGAATGAAAATTAACTCTATGCAGACTGAGTTGTGTCTTTCCTTAAAATCAGGGCATTGTACTCAAGACACTGCCATTTAAACAAGCAGCATTACACTGCAGCCGGTGTCTTGGCGCGGTATTCTCGAGTGATGGAAAGCGGAACAAAAGGCTTGATTAATACAAGGCCGGGTAAACTCTTGCCTGAGCTTCAGTGTTCGTTGGTCACACAACGGGGTCTTTTAAGCAACATTAAATGTTCTGTTTTCAAATCAGACTCTTTTTATTGTCCTCACCAATTGTCATGCGTTTGGAGAAATTACGATATTCCTTTGTCCCAACTAAGAGCTCTTTCTGCATGCAGTAGGAAGGTAATCCGCGTCACAATCCGTCTGTTGCCCACGCGCTTTGAATTGTTAGTTATCGTCGTAGAGCAGTGCTTCTTAACCTTTTTCGGTTTCGTTCACCCCTACCATAAATTGGTGCATTTCCATTTACCCTATTTTTAATATACGGCCGATGTGCAATTAATCATATTTCATCCAATGTTCATTGAACAACAGCGGTGTTTGCTCTGCTTTATCCACAGCATGTTTTCGCCATGCAGTAGAGTCCTGTGCGGGTTGACATATTTTGCCTGCTCCCGCCCCGCATACGCAGAGCACCGTCCCACACCCGCAGGATATTGAGAAATCTTTCCCGCTCCCGTCCCGCACACTCAGACGTCTAACCCCGCCCACCCGCAAGGTTTCCGACCCAAACCTGCACCTGGCACTAAGCGTTTGAAAACCACTAAAAACGCATGCAACACGTTCCATCGTAGTGGCTAGTAGTTAATTTCAAACCCAACAGAAGCTCTAAAAAACACAGCAAAGTAAAAACATTAAAGCTTTTTGTCAACCTTGAGCGCTTCGTTCTTGACTTTGAAAGCACTGTTGAAAAAGAGCATGCCGTTCACTGAGGAACCCTTTAAATTTGCTCTTTTATTATTCACGATATGCCCAGCCATAATGAACACTCGTTCACTTACAGCGCTATGTTGCCAGATGGCAAGACCACTGAGAACTGGTAACTCCAATCTTTGGTCTTGACACTACAGCAGAATGTTGCTACACAGATGTACCACAAGCTCTCCGTAACACTATATTCCTTGCTCCCATGTCATTTCACATGCACAGGGTCAACATTCAGTTACCCGCAAAAGACGTTCTTAACCTACGCCCGACCGGTCTTCACCAAGTTCAACGCTAAGTTCGGCTAAGTGGAGCCATCACACAAATATTTTATTAATGAACAAAACGCAGTTAAATTTACCGGCCAATCGTTGAGCCGTGACTGCCCCATCGCCACGGGGCTATTTTCTTGGGCTTAGCCTCAAACAAAGCTCCAAGTCTCCTCAAATTGAAATGTGAAACACTATGAATGGAGGTTTTGCCAAATGTTCAGGGTATAGAACCCCTGTACAAACGTAAAGGTCTCGTAATAAATGAATACCAAATGGTAACAAACATATATCATATATAGCCTTGGTTCCGAAACTGGGGTACATTTACCCCTACGGGTAGATGTAATCCTTACGGTGGTTCCTTACGGCCAGCGCTATCCCTTGAAGGTGTATTTTGAGATCTCCTTGCGATGGTACCCATGATACACGAGACACTGTCAGAAGAAAGTGTGAGCTTAGAAAAGGTATAAACAAAAATCGGTTTTGAATTAAAGTGTGGACGGCAAACCTCATCATAAACAAAATCTTTTCACTTTACTGTGGGTATAAAATGTGATAGCTCACTTTCGATACGAACAAAAAATTTCTTTTTTGTTTCAGTTAAGCCGAGATTGGAACTGGTGAATATCATTAGTGCTTCCGAAAGGTGCTTGACACTGTTACTGGATGCATACGGCTTGTATGGTTTGTATCAGGTGAAAAAGGTTTTGACAAGTTGTTTTTCTCAAGAAATTCTTTTAAGAATTATGACAAACCTCCCAAAGCAATGGTACAAATATTTGTGACTTAAATAAAACTATTTTATGTTTTTTGCAAGCTGATTTTACTCCAATCATTATCTTTACCGTTGATGCCATTGATACAATTTTCAAAGTTTTCAAATGTAATAAGAAAAATATGTGATATAAGCATACCTCCGTATAATTACGTTCATTTCGTGCATTCCAGTACGTTTGTAGCAGAAACTCTGACTTGTTTTTATTTAAAAAATGTTTTTCAAAAATATTTTTTTCCTAATAGACCACATTGCCGAATGAAATTAAAATTTGCCCATTTTTCTGGTATGTCATTTGTATTTTAGTAATATCCCAGAGGTAACAAACGTGTTTCTATTTCATTCTTTGAAACATCACATTGGAAACCATTCGGAAAATTCGCTTAGCATTAAATGAAGTCAATTACGTTGGCGATTATTTGAATGTTTAGTATCTTTGAATTCCGATATTTTGATTGCTGCAAAATAATACTATAAACGTCAATGGATGCTTCGCAGCTAGAATACAATGTTCAAATCTCAAAACACTTATAAAATCACTTTTTGTTCATTAATTAGAAGCAGTTTTGTCACAAAAACGTTTTCAAATTTTGAGAACTTTGGACGAATTTTATTTTCCAGCAGCCCATGTAAGTCTGCTTTTGTCTATTTTTATCCATCGCTGCGTTACTAAGCTACGCATGAAATATAGTTGCAGTGAAGCTAACAACTGAAAAAGCAGAAAAATTGACGAAATTGCGATCCTGACATATTGATATCTCCTTGCAAATGGAAGATTTTGGGGAGTTGTCACCTTTAATCTTATTTTGGGAAAACAAACACCATTACTGTGCTACGATAACCTGCTCATTTGAAGTACTGGGAGTCTGGAAATTCCGTGAAATATTTTGAGCTCTGCGTTGATCAAGAACAACGGATGAAGTGGTGTGCATTGAAAACAACAATGAAGTTGGGATTTCAAATTTTTTTCCAAAGAAAAGTACAAAACAAATACTGCTCCCTCCCCGAAGCTGTGATATTTACAATCCTTGAAAAGAAGTCCCTGTGCTGTCCGATGGATTTCCCTGCGTCGGTGTCAGCAGGTCTGCTTAGTTTGTTTGTTGCGTCGCGTCTCATTTTCTGGTGGCTTCAGTGCATCCGATGATCATCCCTAACGTTTGAAGTACGAACGTCATATCAAAAGATAATACATTAACGTTTTCCTATTTTTTGCAAGATCTCTGAGTCTGCGAAGAATTTTGGGTTTTCGTCTCGTTTTATGCGGTCTAGTGCAAAAACTTGACCACATTATGTAATTTTTCACACGTTATTCTAATCATCAATATTCTTGTTAAAATAACCCACGAAAGTATCTACTTTAGTAAGCCAAACGTGTTTTTCAACTACTGATTTGTGCATGTCTACACTGCATAAGTGTAGCAGCAAGCAAATGTTTCAGAATGCGAAAGATATTTTTCCGAATTTCCCCAAATTTGCCCGAAATGTTTCCGTGCGTCTTTTGCCAACAATTTCTCTCCCACAAAGATCATGAAGACCTTTTTTCGGTGTGTCTTCCAATAAAAAAGATCTTAATGTGTTTTCCGGCAATCGCTGGGCACCATTTTGTGAAATCAAGCAACGTTGGGTGCCATTTTTGCTCGGATTTTCAGAGATTTTGCCCAGATTGTTGACAAATCAAACCTTTTTGGGATGCGCTTGCACCCCTGCGCAACCAACTCCTACACCACTGCGCTACACTGCATTAGGAAACATAACAACAACTGCAAGCAGAATCACCAACTTCAAACCGCGTATCAAGATAGTGAAATCGTGTGTTTTTTTTCAGTCTTTGACATTGTTTGGAATGCTGGACAGCCAAGTGACTCCGTAGTCTGGGTTTCTTGCCTTGTAGTTTTCGGGCGTGTGGTACTTTTTTGAAATAATCAACGCGGTACAGTCCACGCTTCAGATCACAAGTCCCACAGCAGAACAAAGTTTTTTTTGATGTTTTTTCCTGCTTCAAAGTATGTTATGTGCGCAGTGTAAGCTTCATTGTTTCTGTTACACCTAGTAGGTCAAAAATTGGGTAATATTATCTAAACATACTTCGTATTACATCAGATATTACCAACTCTCAGCGAAGACTG
>Ga0210059_1015522_pt1 | contig 11107 bp, 13 predicted proteins | sample Ectturendosymbi2_FD_188042 | JGI IMG/M metagenome (GOLD analysis project Ga0210059, IMG submission 188042) | Ecteinascidia turbinata endosymbiont from Florida, USA - Sample 2 (SPAdes) (version 2) | ecosystem: Host-associated > Tunicates > Ascidians > Unclassified | place: Key West, Florida... | reverse complement strand
AACAGAGGGTGCCCTGATATTTTTCACTGCATTGAACATGTATTTTCTATCAATCAGGATTTTTGAGCAACTAGCGCTTGCCCTGAAAAACAGAGTTGCCCTGAAATTTTTTGCTGTATGGAATATATTTTTTATTATTCAAAATTTTTGAACAACTTGTGCTTGCCCTGAAAAACAGAGGGTGCCTGAATTCACTAAATTGAATGTATTTTTTTTTATTCAGGGTTTTTGAGCAACTTGCGCTTGCCATGAAAAACAGAGGATGCCCTGAAATTTTTCGCTGTATTGAATATATTTTTTATTATTTTGGAGTTTTGAGTAACTTGCGCTTGCCCTGAAAACAGAGTTGCCCTGGAATTTTCATTGTACTGAAATATATTTTATTATTCAAGATTTTTGAGCAACTTTCACTTGCCCTGAAAACAGAATTGCCCTGGAATTTTTCACTGTACTGAAATATATTTTATTATTCAGGATTTTTGAGCAACTTGTGCTTGCCCTGAAAACACAGCTTGCCCTGAAAATTTTCAAGCCCGGGGGGACGCCCGCCCCCCTCGCCCCCCGCCTCGTACGCCTTTGATTCTGTTACAACGGGCACTTTGAGGGCAACCACATTGATGATATGGCCCTCAGTGCAAATGATTTTGACACCCCTGGCATAGAGGATTAAAACACTATATTTTGTATTACTTGGAAAATGACAACTTCAGAACGGCATAAATAAGCCCTGTGTCCACTGAATGGATTGTGTTTGTTTGATTCATAAAATATGGGTTACTATTACTATAAAAAAGAAGTTTACCTACAGGTAATCAGATCGACAGATGGACGATATTTTCGAGGGCGGCAACACGGTCCCGCATGAAAATGTCTATATCTGAAAAACAAATCTACTAAAAACGCTAGCAATCACGGAAATTAAACGAAAAGATCTTCTGAACTACATGAAAGAGCTATAAATTACAAGAAAAGATCGCAATGCCATTTGTTCATTAGAAGAATGTAGGAAAGGCTTTAATTTCTGTTGAAGATCTAAGGCAATTTTACAACCAAAGTTGGCACAACAAAAGAGATTTTTCAGAGGGGCACTACTTATAAGAGGAGGGCACTACTTATACTTTCACGTTTTTCAGACAAACGGCCAAATCGGTCACACTTGCGTGGAGTCCAAAAACTAAGATGACCTATGGCCCCGCGTTCCCTAAATCCGTCCTTGCTACCATCTATAACAAGAACTGGATGTACTGTGCTCTGCTAGCGTGGAAGCAAGCTTGATATTTAAACTACTGTTGAGTTCGCGTTGCATCCTCAACATGAAACGTCTTGTGACACTGAAATACAAACAAAAAAAGACCTCAAACGCAAGTTCAGAAAACAACTTGGAAGATTGTCGATAATATCATTGAACAGCAAAGACAGAGAAGAAGAATTAGAATGTCAATGTTAAAAGTCGCATCACCGAATGGATTGAATTCCAGGAGAACGAAATTGGAACAATGTAACAACCAACGACACTTGTTTTACAAAGACATTGTATTGTGTATTTATTTGAACTATTGTATATTTATACTACATATGTATGTTAAGTCACACCTAGGAAGAGAGTAACCCACAACATTATAGAAATCATTTTTCAATAACATCCCATACAAAATTATTAATAATATTCCCGACCGAGGCGGATAACAGCGATACGCGTTGATGCGTCACCTCGATTTTCGGATTCGACGTAATCATGCGTCGAACGCGTGACCACTAGTGTCGCTAATGTACCACGCACTGTACGATACGCAGTCGCGTGACATAGAGCGACACATTGTGTTTTCCTCAGGCCCAGAAAATTTCACTAGATTCAGTCTTCTCCTGACCGTCCTAGGAGTGGCAGCAAGATTCCCACTGGAGTCTTTTGAACAGTCTACATGTAGTCTGATAGACTGAGACCTATTGAATTTATGGCAGTATGGACTACTCTCTTCCTCCGTGAAAGAAACTGAACTCGTATTAACCCCTGTTGGGTGAATTAACCCCTGTTGTTCGCAGTAACTTCTGTTACGTGCGTTAACCTATGTTACTAGTATAAACCCCTGTTACTCTTGAGTACCTTTCTGATGCATTTGAGATTAATATCGCAGTGCTTAAAGTTACAACAATAAAACCATGAGTGAATACAAATACGTTTGATGATAAACTGAGCGTAAAGTCGAGCGATACCAGGCGGGTCTAAGTTTCTTAATTGTTAACTTGGGCATGCCTTGGACATTCCTATTAAGTTAACCAGTGCTCTCGCGGAATTGTCCTTTAAATACGTACATTCCCGCAACTTGTACGTAACAAAATGGTGCCATTATCGTTCGGCTTTTCCTTTTCAATGGAGGAGAGAGTGAAGCCACTCAAAAACTTTTCGTGTCTTTACCCAACAACCTGCCATGCTCTTGGAAATGAAACTTAGTACAGAAGATAGAAAATCTAGACAGAACAGAGCCTTGCATGCTGAAAACAGAAATAGAATAGGTGTGACTTACATTGGAGTATAAAAGTCACTAGAACAGACGTCTATTAGCAAGGTTTATAATATTATGGAAACAAGTGGTAAGTTTATGAATTCTTATTTTGTTCTTCAGATATTTGTAGGTATATAAATTAACAAGTAATAGTTAAAATTTCTACAGATGCACATGAAAAGTGTTCTAAAGTTCTCCGTAGCTTGCGTTTTGATTGGCCTCAAGACCCTGAGATAGTCTTGAATGAAAGATTAAAGACAATTGGTTTGGAATCCGAATATTTGAAGACAGACTTAGAACTATTTAAAGTTTTTCACCAAAAGCTATATCGAAATTTGGAAGAAAAATATCGACCGCTCTTGGACCTCGTGGTACCAGTTCATTTCACATGGCAAACGACTGTCATTTGGTTCTTGCTAAAATGTAGACCGATTGATACTTCTACTTATGACTACGCACAAAAAGCAATGTTAACTCTTCTGAAAAATGCAGAGGAGTAATTTACCGTGTCAAAAGAACTTGAAGATAGTGAGGAAACTAGCAGATTGTCAGATGATAAAAAGTAAATATTTCTGTTTAGAAAAAGCAGTGGTAAAAATAATTATAATGTCAGTAAAAGCTACTGAGAATTGTGTAGAAAGTTTGATAGCTAAAGGCATAAACGCCGCCAGTATTGTTGTATTGACTCCGACTGTTGTTGTGGATACCGCCCATTTGCAAAGCTCTCAAGTAGACTGTGTTAGCAATGATGATGTACCGAAGTCAAGCTCTGAAAATTGGTTTGAGAATCTTTTGGAATGTATTGATGTGACAGAAGCGGAACTAGATGCTATATTGACAGAGTCAGACGAGGACAGTTTGTTGGGTGATCAGATAAATTGCATTACGCAGGCCATTAAATCTATACATTTTGATTGGCGCCAATGTTCTATACTGAGATTGCAGAATCAATTGCAGGCCAAAGGTTTAAAGATAGATGTTTTAGAACAAAATCCTTTATTTTTTGAAGTATTCAAGCAGAAATTGTATAAAGAATTTCAGAGCTCCTTTTTTTGGTATTGTCCACTTCTTCAGTACGTGACCATGCGCAATTTTCAATGGCAAGTCATGTGGCTTTGGGAATTTCTTGAAAATACACCGATTGACGAGAACACTTATGAGTGGTTGCAAATATTAATCAATGTGTAAGCTGAATTAGCCACGAAATGTGTAACAAAGTAAATACTAATTGTAAAATCCTTTTGTATACATCATTTGGGGGCTTATATCATCAAAATGACAGTAAAAGCCACTAAAAATTGTATAGAAAAGTTGATACTTGAAGGAGAAAGTGCTGCCGAGATTACAAAAATGACTTTATCTATTGTATTGACAACAGTGCCATTAATCAGTGACAAGTTGGATCAAGCCTGTCAAGTTGTTGAAATCGATTTAGTTGACTCAAGCCTAAAGATGCTGTTTGAGAATTATTTGCAGGATATTGGTTGTACTGAAGCTGAAGCTCAAGCAGTTGTGTCAGATCTTGAAAAGGAACGCTTATTGACTGGCAAATCAGCCTACGCCTTACAAGTGATTAGAAGTGTGAATTTTGATTGGGACAAGTGCCCTATAAGGGTGTTGGAAGATCATCTGCACGAGAAGAACTTAGAATTAGAAATTCTGGATGATAACCCTGTACTGGTTTCAGTGTTTAAACGAAAATTGTATAGCAAATTTCGAGATTCTTTTCAATTATATCGACCTCTTCTTGAACTTGTAAATATTAAATTTTATCGCTGGCAAGTAACTTGGTTTTGGGAATATTTAGTAAATATTCCCATAACAGCAGACACTTATGAGCACATTTATACCCTGGTAGATTTGTAAACACAACGCGGCTTAGACTGGACTAGTATAAAACATTGAAAGTGTGTAGATCTCTAATCAATATAGTGAAAAAGGTATAAAATGTATATTGTTTGAACTTTAAGTAAGGGTTTTTACTGTAAACAATTTGCGGTCACAACTGATTTGTGAATACATCTGTTACAAAGGAATGATAGTTAGATTAATATGTTTTCGCCAGTAGATAAGTGCATAATGCGATTTTCACATGCTACTATTCATGTATTGATATTTCTAGCAATATAGATGACCTTGAGTTCGTAGTCGATTATGTTTTATATATATGTCCGACAATTTTGAGCCACAACCCTAGAAGAATTAATAGGAATCTGCAGATGATAGGATAGTAGAAAAAAACTAAAAATGTGCAAAAAAATGTTTGTGATGCTATGATTAGTCTCATGATATCCGTATACGATTTTAGTAAAACAGCATTTGCATTAGAAGGCAACATAATTTGTAATGATGTATTTTGTTTCAGAATCATAGATGAGTTAACATTTATAAGTGTTTGGAATTGGTGAAAACGACTACGCTACTTCAGAGGAAGATTTTAGACATTGATAGACCTGACGGAAAATATAAAACGAAACAACATTTTTGTGATACCCATTGAAGATGAAAATCTTAGTAGAAGTGCTATTAATGCATATGTACACCTGTATTGTGTGGAAAAAGTATTAAGAGCTCCATCTCATATTGAATGCCTTCTCTTCCATCTCAAAAGAGACTTTCCTTTTCGTTACCATTTATATGTTATTTTATTTAATTACCCTGTGAGAAAACAATTTCGAACATTTGCCCGACAGAATTGGCAGCTATTAAAGTCTGAGGTTATATCAAGAGCTCAAGAACAGTTGGACAAAAAGTACACTAACTTGTGTTGAAAAATAGTGTGCCATCCGATATTCCGTTTAAAAAGAGTGTAAATATGGCTCTTCGAGTATTAATTTAATGTTTTGTCGTGTTTTAGGAAATCTCTAACTAAAAACGGAGGATAAATGTGGCTGTGTTATTTGATAATGATGCATTGGAATATAAATACAAGGATATGACTCTGTTCACACTTGGAGAGAAGATAATCAATCCAATTTCGGCAGCTAAGATGGCTCTCAGACAATATCAAGATAATTATGCCTTGGTTCCACCAAGGAATACGTCTTTGCAGGTTATGTGGTTCTACCAAAGACATAGACGATTTGCACATCGTACCTTTGTCATAATAAATCATCCAACCCCACCGGAACTTAGAACCATACACACATGGAACATTTCACATTTAGAAGATGCCTTGGATACTGCTCAAGGGTGTTACATACAAACAAAAGACTCATTAAACCTGGCACTAACAGGTTAACAAAAACTTAAAAGACAATTTTCCTGCAAACACAGCAATCTTCTTCTTAACAATTGTGCCTATTTCGATTCTATGTTTATTTGTTTTCATTTAACTTTTCCCTTTTTCATGTTTGTGCTATTAAAATTTTACGAATTCAACTCCTTTTTCTCTTTCCTCTTCTTTCTAGGAAAGAAAAGTACAGGAATTAGGGTTATATTTTAAAACTAAATAGAATTTTGAAAAGTGCTTAATAAAGTGTAAAAAGAAAAGATCGAAGCCAACTCGGGAAGCCAGTACCTTTCATGTGAACTCTAAACCAATGCTCATTCAACATGTCTACAGGAAAAGTGGAACTATATTATTATCCAGTGTTCAAGGGTTTCAAAGTCCCTACGAATGAAGAACTTCAACGAAAGTTTGTTATCTACTTCACACATCATCCAGAACTAAAGCAACAGGAAAGTGAACCCTGGCACTGCTCAAAAGTGTCACCTGGTTTTAATCATGAAACTGTGGAGTGCTATTTCATCATATCACCTCAACCATTGAAAGAACCCGAAAGTTCAGATGGTACAGTTCGTCACTCAAGCATTGAACTGTACAATCTCCTCAAGAGGGGTGCTCTTCTTTTGTCAAACGTGGAAAATTTACCCAAACGCTTTAAGATGGTGTGAAGAAACTGACTGCATCCCACCATCTAGACTACACGTTATTGATTTATCCCCAATTTTCTGGAGCATTATTTATTCACTTTTGTTCTACATCAGTATTGGTACAATTCAGATTTCATTTATCGTGCCATTATCACGAGAAAATGCTTATAAAAATCCAAACCCGAGCTCTGGCAAACCTTGTTTCATATTTATAATGGGCTCGTTGTGCAAGAATGTGCGAAATTTTGAGTAAAGTCAAATAATTGTGATTTGAATTATACACGCTGTTGACAGAAGATGTGTTGACAGACATCGTGAGTTTCCTTTTGACGTGTTGTTGATATCTTGTATGTGACTTTACAGCAATATCAAATGCGCGGAAATTATACTCGTGTACAAGATAAATATGAAACCTTGTGGTTTTGACTCTGTCTACTTATACAGCCAGCCGTAGGCTGAATAGCAATATCATGGTAAAAATGTACACTGGAGTCGTCAATAGTGGAATTCTTATTGTACCAAAAGCTTTCAGGAAGATTTTATGTCAAAACCCTTCTAGACTTCAGATATTCCTTTCATTAAGGAGTTTACAGCTTGAAACATGAGGCCCAGCAAGATTGTCAATTGGTCATTTTGATTTGGTCGTTTTATGAGATTTAGTTCAAACATCCACATGAACCCGAGCTGATCCCTACAAAAGTTCGTTAGCACTAGAATAGCTCTTCAAAACTTCAAGGAGTTTTTATAGAGGAAATCAGGAGCCTACTTTGTTCTTAGAAAAATGTTAGTTGTTTTAGACTTGTGTCTTCTCAAGGTAAAACCCAACTGTACGAACCCTAGATATGTATATGAATTTCAATCATTAGGAATTGCTCCCAACTTCATCTCAGTAAGGATCTCCGTCTATGGATAGGCAACAATCCCTCAAATTTGATATCAATTCGTTGTATCATGAAAATCAAGGCAAGAATCATTTGCCTCAATCTTAGGTCATCCCACGTTTCTCACAAAAATCACCCTTACGTTGTGGGACATTTGCAATCAACGGGCTTACAGACGAATAAGGAGTAAAATAAAGTTTTTAGGTTGTATTTTCAGTGATACTTAGGTAAACATTCACATTAGAACTATTTAGCAATGTTCAAATTGTTATGCGTATACTTCATTGTACATATACAACTGGTAAAATCCGACAGTTTACGTCAACAAATAAATTGTAGTAATGAATTGGAACCCTTTGCTTAATCTTGTTTCTGATCAAGGGAAGAAAGTTGTGTTAATACCTGAAGAAGATGAGATATCCTTGGAACATGAAACCCCTCACTTTGACGCAGAATCGTGTGATTTACAGAGATATAGAAAAAAATTTAGATGAACAAAATCACCACCATGGAAGAGCATCTGCAAAACATTTACAATTAACACCCTTTCATATTGATCCAGCATGTGGCTGAAACTTTGTAAACAAACAAGTATGGCGTCCTGATAATTTGTCAACGTTAGTTAAACAAAAGCAACAACTAAGCATTCAAGGTTATGAAATGATATATTTATTTTGGCCACGTAATCAAGCATTTCATATTCCACATATAAATCCATCTCGACAGGAAACTCAAATCGTGGATCCCTATCATTCTACAGATATACTCATGTTATTTCCCTATATTTTAACCTCCTTCTTTGAGAAATACCAATGGATTTCATGGAAGATTTTCTTTTAACGACAGATCCTATCCTAGACAAGAGACTGATCCCTGCTATATATTACTAAAGGATATGCCAACCATTCGATCTACAGAGGTAAATTATAACACTGGCAGTGATGTAACCACATCCACTTTAGAAGAATACAACTTCCGAAAGAAAGTACAAACCATAACTTTATTGGATTCAGAAGTTCAAATTTACATCCCAGCTAGATGAGTTTAAGAAATAAGGCCAGACATATAGAATGAAAATCATCATCATGATCGCTTATATTTCAATGGAATTGGAGTACATCAGACACATCACACAACTGGATAGTGATACACCTTAGACACGGTTAGTTAAGCAAACGAGAGACCACTGTTTGGTGGATAGTTGCCCAAGCAAAAACCATTATAACGTATCATAAATTTTACCTTATGCCACCATCCTTACGACCGAAAAATTCTTTATTTTCATATCAGCATTCCCACACACATTGTGAAGATAATCAATGGACATTAAAAATATCAGGAGTAAGTGACTTAGAAAGTACTGTCACCTTAGAACTAAGAACTTTCACTCAGTGTTGGTCTTACTATTTCAGTCCGGAACAATGTTCAGATAGAGAAAATCGTACCTACTGTATACTCGCTTTGGGCAGGTTAGAAAAAGTGTTATTGCAATCATCCACGAACATCACGAATTGGGAAGATCGTTTACAATATGAACCATTTTGTAATGCTTACTTTCAAGAGTTAGAACCTCGACATGATCTATTTTGTTATTATAAGAAACTTATTCAGGCAAGCCAATTCTCTGACTTTTTATCAAATGATTCTCCTTGCATTCCACACATTCAACTAATTGGAATACTGCCCACACGTTGACACAGATCAATATCTCTAATTTGGACAATCAGATGCGGCAGATGTTAATGCAGTTTGATCAACAGTATAATTTCGCTATGGAGGTGGTGAAGAACTATGAATATTATCAAATTCAAGTGCGACATTTTGATTTATTACTTTCTCGATTGGTGGACCAATTAGAATCAATTGTCGACGAAAATAATCACATACGTATATCTCAAACAACGACGGCACTAAGTGATAAAGCTAGTACAGCTGAGAGAAGTCAGTTATGGATAAGACCCATCATAAAACGCCATGTTCAGACACGGAGAGGGTAATTTGGAACGTTACTATGTTCTAAGAACTGTTCAAAAATCCCTTTTTGCTTTGGATGGAATCACAGATTTGCACCAAGATATTCTCTATCAACATCAGTTTCGTAATGGAAAAATCATCAGTTTTCCCAAATATCGGATGGTTGATCCCATGACGATCACGGAAGAATTGCTAACCACAATGTCTTCAAGTACTTTTTGGATATAACTACCAATAGCACTCCAGCAGTTACTCCTAATCAATTCACCACGCAAACCACTGCAATTACCACAAAGGCACAACAGGAAGACACTCGCTCAGAAGAAACAACCGAAGTTATCACGACTACGGTTTCTACCACCACTCGACCCGACATTAATTGGGAACAAGTAAATGGCTCAGAGGAACCGGAAGCTGAAAAGGATACAGGACTTTCTCCACCCATACCTTCAAGCATCCTTGATACTTTGATTGCCATCAACTCAACTAAGTTTTATGAAGCTTATCAGTTATGTATACCTTCTAATACTACTATAACCAGTAATGTTACTTCTGTAATTTCCTAAATAACGTATTTTGTGTTTATGCTTAAATTTTTAGATGCACCATTATCTATTCTTGTGATGTTTTAATCTATGTCTGAACTAAAAACTGTGATTGAGGTATGAGACCTTGATCTCACGCTAATAACCTTCAGATCTGAAGACTTTTAAGATAAATTTCATGATCATCATTACTTCTGACGTTGAACATACTCCATATCGAGTCCTTACATAACTTTTTACCTTTAAAATTTTCACAGGAAATTTTCTTTAGGAAAAGTTGGTGTAACTCCCTTTCTATAACGAGTATAGTTTTTACCTGATTCCGCTAAACGTCTACTGTGATTTCGATAACATATTTCTTCTTTATTTCACGTTTTGCGATGGAATGTAAAGCAATCTGTTCTGTTGCAATACAGGGAGAGTGAGAAATGTATTTACATTTCACAATTACTAAAATTACTCTTATTACTGTTTGTTGTTTTCTTATAATTCCTATAGTTTACAGTTGACAACATTAAAGGCTAAATTGAATATATCTAAACTAGGATTTTTGATTTAAAAATTATATTGTTTGCATAAAATTTTTGGCGTTACCATTATATAAGATGATTATATTCTTTACCGATATTCATATAGACTTTGTAGAGCAAAACCAAAACAACAATGAACAAACATAAACGAAGTAAACTGTCACCCATGATTAAAATATGGAGATGCAAAGTAAAAAGAGTTCCACCTAGCTACACGAAGATACAAGAACGAACTTCGTGCGTAATAACTAACAAACAAATTTTGTTAGTTAATAAATTCTCCACACCAAGTCGAGACTGCAAGTGAACATCTAAAAGAAACAATAAAAATAGAAGAGGTACCAGATACCTCTAGACAACCTACATGGTGGGTATCTCCAAAATCAATCTCAACAACTGGTAAAAATGATGAGATTGCAGCAACCGAGGTTGAGTTTCAAGAATTGCGTTCCATGCAACAAGGATTCGAATCGATCAAAAGTTGAAACTATTTACAACACGGAAGTAAGATAGAGTGGTTAACCATCACCCAAGACGTTCTCAAAAGATTTTCAAAGGTGCATTTTAAACAGAAATGGCAATTGATTATTGTACCTAGGAAATTTCATGTAGAGGCTAAAAAAACATGGTTTTAGTAAAACCTTTAGAGAATCTCTCTTACAATTGTTTGTCATTCCCAACACTTTGACGTCCGGCCGAAAAAAAGCTGCCATCGGTTGAGAGCCGGTGTACGATATATTCGTACTTCACTTTTCCAAAGCCAACCGTTGAGAGCCGGGCCCTATGCTTTCCTCTGCAAG
>Ga0210059_1015521_pt1 | contig 11108 bp, 5 predicted proteins | sample Ectturendosymbi2_FD_188042 | JGI IMG/M metagenome (GOLD analysis project Ga0210059, IMG submission 188042) | Ecteinascidia turbinata endosymbiont from Florida, USA - Sample 2 (SPAdes) (version 2) | ecosystem: Host-associated > Tunicates > Ascidians > Unclassified | place: Key West, Florida... | reverse complement strand
TCAAAATCAGGAATGGAATCGGTCACGGGTTATCAGTGGACTCTACAAAACACACGTGCTGACTATGCAAGTGTCACAAACTATGTCAGTACTTTATATTTATTTCTTGCGTTGATTCTTGTTACGAACTGGGAGTGCAACTAGCTTGTGGAATGCATGTTACAGCCAACTTTATCATCTCGCTTGTTCGCATGAAATAATCGATCTGGCAAAAAAAGCTGAAAATGTTCCAAAAACTTTGTAAAACGGTTCTAAACACTCGAACAATATTGTACAAGTGAGAGAGAACAGATCGTCACTGTAGATTATGTCCACACCATGAGTAAAAATTCAGGTACGAAAGAAGCATTACGGTGTTTGCACTCACTTGACAATATGCTCGAAGTCAGCGTGTCTTGCTCCGACATCGGGCAGCATAGCTCTCTTCACGCGATCGGTAACCATCAAAGGACCGGGCGTGAATAATTTTCTAGTTGGCCCTTTTCTGAATCCCTCTCTGAAACCAGTTGCTAAAATAGAAATTGGAACTGGTTTCTTTCCAGACGAAAAAAGAGATACACAGCCACGCTCATCCGCAGGGCTTTCCCTGGTTTAAAGGTTATTTTTCCATTCAGGGCTTCCAACATCTGTTTTTTTGGAAGACCCATACTTAAAAAAACTAAGAAAAATTCGAGGAGAAACGAGTTCTTCAAATTCTAGTAGAAAACCATGCAGATTTAAAACCCCGAAAATGTATAATGACAGCTGAGCAGGTTCAGGAGGCGTCCAAGAAACGGGCTGTGAATCTCAGGAAAAAGCCTAACGAAATCGAAAAAAAGTTAATCTTATTCAATTTTTCAAAATGACTCCGACGGACTTCTAGAACTGATTAACTTAAGTCTTAAATTCTGCTTGTACATGTGTTTAAATGTGAAGTACGGTAGGAGTGAAGAAAGCTATAGCTGCTATTACGTCGCACGGAAATGTTGCAGCGGATCGCCAATGTCGCTGATCGATTTGCAATATTTTTGTCGCAAAACATCGGGCATTTCAAGCTGAGTTGTTTGTATGTTTCTACGAATGAAACTATACAGAAATTACAACATAGAACTGGCATCGCAAGTTCAAGGCGAGGTTTGTGCACTCAGTGTCGGCCTTCGTCGTGAGCCGCAGCTTTGCGGCATACCCGTCAGCTGTCATGAGAAGTTTACTCACAACAGCAGAAATCACTGTACGAGCAAGTGTACTGACCTGTACATTGACGCAGCTGCCTCAGTGAAACTCATTTATTTAGTACGGTTTAACGTTGAGGTTTAGTAGAGTAGACATGAAGACAGGTATCTATTTTTACATAGATTGCTGATCAGTAGACTTCAACTAGTTTCTTCAAATATCACAACCCGTGCTGGCAGCAGCTAAATGCAGTATACTGCTGTTAGTGCGAAGCGAAATTAATGGCACTAGATCTGGTTAGAAGCTGTCAAACTTTGCAGTTAGTCTGACTTGCAGCACGGAGATGAGATTATGTTCACATCAACTATTGCTGGTAGAGGTCAAGTGTGCCTAAACTCTGAAGAAAGCAAGGGGGTAACAAAAACTGCTTCTGTTGCACGAATTCTAAAACATTCTGCAGCCATGAACACATTAAGGATAGAATTAGAAGAATCAATAAAAGTTGCTCAGTAATACACTTGAAATTAGGAAGTGAGTCTGACGACTGCATGCAATAAGACTTGATATTTCACCACAAAATGATGCTTACCATTGCTCCGTAAGCTGACTGTGACCGCAGCGTGATGCTGACCGATAAAGATTTTCCCAACATTCCGGGTGGCCTCCTTGCATAGCAAACTAAACGGTTTTCTCATAATATTAGCCAAGGGTGGTCCCCTCATGGAGATCGCTGATTGACATGGACCAGGCAACGCTGCAATTGCTTTTTCAGCTGGTTCACTGATCTTCCAGAAAGAACTTAAGGGCCTGCGAAACATACTGGCTAAGTTCTCACGCTGACTACTTACGTGGGCACAGACATTTTCAGCCAAAAGAATTGGTGCAGCACAAAAAATGATGCATCACTTTGTGAACCAAGGGTCTGTGACGACACAATTCGATTCATAATTGCTTGATTCAGAAAGCTACAACTAAGAAATCGGAATTTCGTCATGTCAATGGTTTTTTAGCAGTAGGATTTAGAATGTCTGACTGCGGTTGTCACATACGGAAGCAAATTTCATTTCATCGTTCTCACAGTTCACGGAATAATTGTTTTGCGTTCGTGACTACGTGCTGATACTACAGCATAAAATAAATCTTCCCCGATAACTTTTTTCGTTGGAAGTCAGTTAAAAAGTTGTCAAGTCAGTAGGGCAATATACTAAAAAGGCTTGCGGGAACGATTTTTTCAAGTTGGTAAAAATAGTTAGATCTGAAAAATTTGCCTCTGCCCTGGTTTCTTTGTCGGATTTTTTCTTGCGAACTTAATCTTTATGACGAAAAACAGTCAACCATTTTTTCTGAATCGAGGTATTGCTACTGAAGTATTTATTTTGCGCTAACAAACCCATTCCCTTGCCGTGAAAATTCACAAACACTCCAGTGGCTGGTCTGAATGTCGCAACGATTTGTAGCGCCAGTGGAAGTGGGATCCTTCTCAAACATCTCGTCTGTCACGCCAGTGCCTGTACAGTACGTATAAGCCAGGGCTTCTCAACCTTTTAAAGCATGTGGCCCAGTTAATAAACAGAGGGTTCCTGGCCTACCGACTAAATAACTTCTGCAGTGCCACAACTATTGCAAATGCAAAGAGCAGAAACAAAAACAACTAAAAACAACATTTAATAATGCAACGTGCCCTACAATAAATGCAAAGGCTGAGCCTGTTTGTTGTTACAAAGCAAAGATATGTGAGGCTCAAAACATGATAATGCACAGATCAAGTCATCTTCCGCATTAAATCTGCTTCTAGATTTCGTTTTCATGGCAGCAAGAGTCCCTGTTTTCGAGGTTCATCTTGCAAAACGCAAGCCTACTCAATTTCAATACCATGCCATTGCCCGTCAAAAATTTTTCCGTGGCCCACAGGTTGAGAAACCCTTGTATACGCAAACTTTGATTTCATGGTGTCTGCATTTTGACAATTAACATTATACTGCAGCATGGGCCTCCACACTACGGAACGCGGGCCACATACGGCCCGCGAAAAAGCATGTTATCAATAATGAAAAAAATTTATATTTACGAAAAATTCGCTGATTTGATAGAATGTAACCTATTCCGAAACAATCACATTACCCACGATGTCCGGCCCTCGAACTGTTGTGTAATAGCTAGGGCCATTTAAAGTCGAAAAAGTCATATCTTTTTCCGTGCTTTAGGAGGCTATGAAACGAATTTTAAAACAAAAATTGCACCTCTACCAAGTCTATAACAAAAGTTATAAAGTGATAAATAGTCATATTTTCCAGGTTAGATCATAAAGTAATATATTGCATATTTTCACACCTAAATCAATAAGGAAACCATTAAAACAATCTCAATATATCAGGTAAAGCTACTATATCCCTAGGTCTCAGCTACATCCTACGAATTGAACCCACTTGGGCACCCTGCAAATGTTGGCAAAGATGTAAGTGAACCCAGTTATTTAGATGGAATGTAATGCACTGCCTAAACATGCATGTTCTTGTTGTCCCAAAGAAATAAACCAATATCCATGCATGTTTTCAAATTTTGCTTGTTTTGGGCTGTTTGTTTTAGTGGGGCTTCAACAAACCATGGGGCTACCATCTCTTATGCCTATTTCGCTGGTGATGCTTCTTTGTACAGCAGATGTATGTTGTAGCTCAGTCATTTTTGCTTCGTCATATAAAGTCATATCTTCTGAAAAATAAAGTTATATTATCAAGTTTTTTAGGTCATAAAAATGATCCTAGCAGTAGCTTTTGTAACCCTCTGACAAAACGTTTGGAGACACTCTATGAATACAGCAACAAAATTAACCAGTAACTGACACTTTGCCAGGTTTTATGGGTGAAGGGAGACAAAAAACTTGGGTGTCATTCATAGGCGTAGCCAGGGGTCCATGACCCCAAATTTTTAGCATATCCAGTCATTTTGTGCTTTGAGAAGCGGTGCTCTAAACAAAATACTCTTGCTCTCCTAAAGTCAAATATTTTGCCCCCACCAAATTTTTTACCCCCAAAAAACTTTTGCGCTGGCTACGCCACTGGTGGCATCATGAGCGAAAGACGAAAAATGTCCTGACTTAAGCAGATGGACGCCAATTACAAATGGAGTAACCTGCCGCCCACCGGTGATGGATATTATTAGAACATTCTAGACTGCTAAAAATATCTGTTCGACAATAGTGAACAGAGTATTCAGATGCACTGCAGTTTCTTCATCCTTTATCATGTTTGTTGGGGTATCGTGATTGGTTCGATGCTGGTGGCCATTTGAAGTTGCGTGCAGCAGGGTTGCCAGGTTGATCTTTTTTAGGGCAAATTTAAGAAATCTAGCCTTTTTCAAGTTGGTTGGCCTAAAAATTTCATTTGGTCTTTTTCTGGCCTTGTTTCCAACATTTCGCTTTCATAAGAACTATTTTCACTTTCGTGCAGCAATTTTCCTTCATGTGGGGCCGGCATAACTGTGTACGGAAAATGGTGTGCTAACTTGCATAGTTCGCACAGAATATTCGACATAGCAGTCCAAGTGTGCGATTACGTCTAGTGGCATTTAGTTGTCTCTTGTTAATAATACCGCTAGGACAGGGGTCACCAACCTTTTTGAAACTGCGAGCTACTTCTTGTGTACCGATTAATGCGAATGGCTACTAGTTTGATACACACTTCTGAAATAAAAATTTTTCTCAAGTTACTTTCAATTATTTTAGTATTGGTATTCGTTAATGTGAAGACATTGATCATGCTAATGTTATTTTTAGAACAGGCCCGCGGACGACCTACTTGGTGCTTGCGGGCGACCTGGTGCCCACGGGCACCACGTTGGTGACCCCTGCGCTAGGTCATATTTAACAATTTTCACAAGTCTATGTTGGGTTTGATAGTGTTAACCACAGCAAATTAATCTTCAAAACAACAGAAAATCACCATGCAGGATAGATATTTATGTTGCCCTCTTACTTTTTCCTTGGCACAGCAGTGGCTCCCCACTTTTTAAATTCTAGAATCGCCACTGTTAGCGGTCAATGTTGTTGTTAGGTTACAATGTTATCAGCTGAATTTTTTTCTGGCAATCGTTTATGGTTATAAAACGTCTGCAAAGGCAAAATATACATCACCAAAACGATTATGACGCAGAGTTACCATAGAAGCTCTTCACATTTGAATATTACTGCGTGGTTATTTGTTAGAACCAGGGTTTTCATTTGAGGTGCAGTTTTGGTTTCACGCCCATCCACTCGCCACAGGCAACATAAGCGTCTGCAGAACAAATATATCGGCACCTTTTTACACAGGGCGGCGGAGCCGGACCCGGAGCTGGGCATTTTGCGTGGAGTCAGCTCATCGCTAAGGTTGTGGCATTGTAGCTAGTAGAATTGGTGTTACTTGTAGAACAATGGTTCTCAAACACTCTTCTAAGAGCCGCGGGCAGCTCCCCAAGCATCCTTTGTGCGGCTTTTAGCAGCCTTTCAGTAACACCTCTAATATTTTGTGTAACAGACTTCGTTGGTGCAATATAAAAACGTGTCAATTGACTTGTGTTAATTTTTTTCAGTGCGGCTCTCTAGAAACTCGTAGGTCTGGATTTGGCTATCTTCATTGAAATGGTTGAGAACCACTGTTGTAGAACTAAAAAAAACGTTAAATGCCACAACCTCTTACTTTCTAGTCACAATGATCAAACCGGGTCTGTACTCTATTGTAGTGTAGCGATCTAAAAAGAACTGAGCTGTATTGAGCAGGTATATAATATATAATCCATAGCTTTTGTAGCTGTGTAATCATGCTGTTAGCAACGAGTATGATTAAGATATGATGCCACTGCAAATTTTAAGCTTGAAATGCACGGCACGAAATTATAAAGTAGGAATTTTTATTAAAAACCGTTAGGCTTACTAGCAACGTTTACTAGATTGCTGGCAAAATTCACTAAGAAACTTTACGTACCAGCAGCAGCATAAAACGAAAGTTGTAACTAATTGGTAGCGATCTAACATTGTTTTGCATAGCAGTACATTGTCAGGAGGGTATAAAAAAGCAAAGTCAACAAACGTGAACTTTTCTTGAAGTTTTCATCTGTGAAAATAAATTTTATGTTTTGAGCACGGTAACCAATTTTATTATCTCCTAAGCTTTGCAGGTTAAATTGTGCTTTACTTTGTGATTTATCACTGCTTATTGTTAGTGCAAAAGATAAAAGTTCAGAAGTTTTCAGCTATTTTAAAAAAGCCGAAGGCAAATTTCGTGCTAGAGAGAAGTCATACCATTTTTTTGAACAAAGGACGTCAAACACATCTTAGAATTTTTGTTGATGCAAATGTGTGCACATTAGATGGAACACATGAGAGAGGTAATCAACTGAGTGTTTTGCACTCTTTGCTTGGTTTGCCCGGGCAGCGCTGTTAGCTGGAATCGCCAAAACTGCAGCAGGCAAAGCATGCAACGAGTCCAAAACACTTGGTCACATGGGACTGATCTGTGTTCAAATGGTCAGATACATATGTAGTTTTCCAAACAGCCATTCTTTTTATTCTGGTCATAAGAAACAAAAAAAGGTCCTCCGGCACTGACCGCAAAACCAGCAACTGCCTTTCCAGAAGTTGTTTATATTTCCGTTACCTTGAGCTACTGAATCGTCTTAGCCTGTGATTGTTGTTTTTTCGCAGATTTCCTCATGGTAAGAGCGCTGCTGGTAAAAAAAACTACCAGATTAAATTACTCAAAAAAGTTTGGTACATTCTCTTAGTTATGTGTACTTGTTATAATTCATTTTCTATTCAACTTGAGACAAACCAAGACAATTGAAAATATTAATGTGTGAAAACCAACGGAAACCAGAGCCTGAGCCATGCTATGAAAAAAGAGAGCTACGGAGCCGGAGCTACACATAAAAACCAAGAGCTCCGGCGCTGGAGCCATGTTGATGAAAAGAGCTCCTGAGCCGGAGCTGTGTCATTTATACGACAGCTCCACAGCCCTGCCCATGAGCACAGGCACGTGCAAAACCTGTAGGTAGCATTTCAAAGTAAAACTGTGTTTCTAACTAAATGTCTAAGAAGCTTTGCTGAAAAGCGTCGAGCACTCTGGCCGTAACAGCTTCCTCCAAACCAGCCAAGTACTGAATACTAAATCAGGTTGCAACTATAATTCAAACATGATCAAGAGCACGAATGACATTTTTGAGAACAATTCCTTTCTTGGAAGGAAGTATAGATTTTTATCACAAGCTTCCCCGAGTCGCAAACATGCAAAATTCTTCACGACGCAAAACCTTTAAAAATTAGTACAATTTTTACGAAAAATTTATCCGAAGGAGAGTCGGATCAATTACATTACATCAGTTTAATTACAATTATAAAAAAGTCTTCATGTTTTTCAAATACATTACAATTACTTGTGCTGAATACATCAAATTACTACAGTATTACTCTTAATCATGTAATAAATTTCAAATTGAATTGATAAATTACAAAATTTTAATTGGAATAAATTCAAATTTAATTAATTAACTCATTCATTTTCACGCCCGCTTTGGGTAAAATCCATCAGCCAAATTAAATTTAGCAATTTATAACAGCTTCATTCAATTGTGGGTAACTTCAAACAGTCATAGTCAAAGTTGGGCTATATAGAAGAGCTCCATTGAAATTCGAATACATTTAGAAACATCTAAATGAGCTAATAAGAGCTTTAGTCAAATTCAGGCCCGTAGCCAGGGGGGGGCATTAAATTTCTTTTGTGTCCCCCAAATTTTGTTGCGCCCAGAAAAATTTGTTTTAAACATATAGTAAAAGCAAAAATCGTGCCCCCTAAAAATGTATTGTGCCCCACCAAATCTTGAAACCTGGCTACGGGCCTGGTCAAATTTAGATAAAATTAGAATCATTTAGGTAAATTTCAACAACCTCAATCAAATTAGAGCAAATTAGAACAACTTCATTCAAGTTTGTGTGAAATTAGAAATATTGGAAAAAAATTTGGGTAAATTAAATTCCAACAGACTTAATCAACTTTCAGCAAACAGCATAAGCTCCAGTCAAATTTGGGCCAAGTGGAACAGCTTCCTTCAAATTTGGGTAACTTTGAACAATTTCATTCCAATTTGGGTAATATGCAAGAGCTTCATTGAAATTTGTATACAACCAGAGACATTTGGGCAAATTCCAACAGACTCAATCTAATCTAGGTAATTGAAACATTCAAACTTGGGTACTATTTGAAAGATCTGGTTGAAGTAGAAGAGGTTCATTCAGATTTACATATGTTATAAACATCTGGGTAAATTGCAACAGCCCAAATCTAATTTGGGTTAATTGAAACAACCTCATTCAAATTTGGGTAGACTTCGAAATATTGTAAAATTGGAACATGTGGTGGTAACCCACCATTCTGACTTACCCTGACTTTTGTGAATATCAAATTGGTAATGCTGGTGAGTGTTTTTCAGCTACAACAAAAAATGTAGCTATAAATGATGTGAGTTGATACCGTGAAGTTTTCATGTTTCAGGTTTTTTCATGCTGTGAAGTTTTCAAGGCTCCATTTGTTGCTCTTATGCTTTTCTACGCCTACTTAGTAAAAGCAGCTTTGAATTGCTTTTTTTTATAATAATGCAGCTTTGATTCAATATTGTGAAGTTGTCATTGTTGGAAGTACTGCTTAATCAATGTGCAGCTACGAATTGTTTTGTGGTAATAATGTGATGTACTGTGATATGGGGCCGTCCATAAATGACGTCACACTATTTTGGGCAAAAATCTACCCCCTCCCCCCCTTGTCATATTTCGTCACATGTAGTTAACCCCTCTTCAAATATAACGTCACAATTTGCAACCCCGCCTTACATTTGCAATTACAAATTTCCATTTATTTTGAATTGTGTCTGCCTAGACAAAATTTTCATCTGGTTCATAGGTTTGATTTGTGCACGTTGTGGCAAGACCAACATTCTATTCGCAAAACGTTGAAAATACTGCAAACATTGCTAAGCAAAAATTAAGCAGCAAAGTGTTTTCTACTTTGTTGAAGATCGAAACGAATGAATTACGTTGTGCGAATGCTGGCAATGACTGATTGCGGTTATAGTCCTGTGCCTGGCTTTACCGTAGTGGTCGTTTTGCAATATTGAAGCACAAACAAATCAAAGGAACGTTTTGCAGTATAGTCTATCTGCAAGAACGATTTCACAATACCGCACAGAAAACAAGTATGGCGTGCAAATGCAACACAGGACGGTGAATAACTCCTTTTGAGAAACGTTTAATGATGGTTTCCGCCTAGGCTAAGATGAAATTAATTTTTCTAAAAACTGTTTCCTTCGAGATCGGCGCGTGACTTACGGGAGGCTTCACTTTTTTGTTGTGATCTGTGCGTAGTGAACACCGAACCGTAGACCACAAAAATGAAACAATGACAGTGGACTTTTGAGATTCACAACTGCTTATGTTTTCCACAGAGGTTACGGCGTTTCAACAAACTGTTGCAACTTCCCAATGGTTATAAGTCAGCGACACTCAAGCAAAACACTCACTGGTCTGCAAAATAAAAAAAAACATCCTACTACAGAAAACAAACGAATCACTGAAATTGTTGGGTCACATGAAATTATTTTCGAATTGAGGTCAAGCAAGATATAACACCCTGACTTCTCGTACTTTCAAGAACCGCTTTGTGCCGGTTGGATACCACCACTGGTTCCCGCTATGCGTCTCTGTTGACAATGAAAATAGTAACGTCTTAAGCCAAGCTTCCCCCCACCTAAATGTTTACTTAGCTTTATGTATTTTCCCATGGAGAGGAAAAATGTTCAGTTATGGTGTAAACCGACATTTTTTCTGGAATTATCATTTCACTTATATCCAGATTATCTTCATCTTGCCACTCTGCACTTTTCACATTCTCCGCATTTGCCATGATTACCATCATTTCCCGCTGACGACGCGCAGCCACTCTAACTGGCCGCACGAGTTTGGTTTGAGATGGTTGGTGCTTGTGCGTCTTTATGTGATTTCGCAGTATCACAATTGAGGCGAAATACTGACCGCACGTTTGGCATATTCGCTCACTCAAGACTTTCTGAATCGAAGGACAATAGAGATCATATCGAATTGAAGAAAAGACTGAAGCGGAACGATGAGATATATCAGTCATTCTCAAACTCAATGCCACAAACAGTGATGGAAACCTGTGCGAAGTTCCGGCAGACGATCGCTTAGGAACTCGGAGGCCCTCGCTTGTTTGTGCGATCGGCAAAGGAGACGGAAGAAATCGGTTCTTATTTACATTGAAATAAGAACTTCTTTTCTGCTTACAACTTTTTTTGTTGTCGCATTTTAGAATCTGTGTAAAATATTGACTTGATCGCACGTGAGTTTCCCACCATTTTTGGTCTTTTGAAATTACATTTTCTTCAGACAGCTCCGACGCGGAAGGTTCGATGTATTCTGCAACAGTTGGATGCCAATCAAGTACCGCGACCAAACACCAGCTAGAGCTTTTCCTGCAACATCAAAATTCTTTTTTTCAAGTTGGGATCAACAGTATCGCCTTTTTTGTCTAAATGACTTCCATAATGATCATGTGGAAGGATTAGCCCACTTAATTCTCGACTTAATGGTGCCATCTTTCGTTCAACTCTATTAAATGCACTGTGTCCAGGGGCATTTGCTGCAATAAACAAAGTGATGAATGGCAACCTTTATGACTTTCTGGTATCGAGGGTTTTCATCCGGGCCTCCATCTACAGTGAAAACAAAAACTGGTTTAACCAACCGATCAATGCCGCTTCTAGTCATGTCTTCGAACTCTTTAGCAGCCTTTCGAAGTCAAGACCGTGGTTCATTGCCGTGGAAGAGGAATGCTTGCCGGATCTAATTGCTATATATGTTGAACCATAATATGATACGGCCTCTTTGTTACCCAAGCCATCAGGCATGATGCCAATTC
>Ga0210059_1015520_pt1 | contig 11108 bp, 6 predicted proteins | sample Ectturendosymbi2_FD_188042 | JGI IMG/M metagenome (GOLD analysis project Ga0210059, IMG submission 188042) | Ecteinascidia turbinata endosymbiont from Florida, USA - Sample 2 (SPAdes) (version 2) | ecosystem: Host-associated > Tunicates > Ascidians > Unclassified | place: Key West, Florida... | reverse complement strand
CATTGACCTTGCGGTACGCGTTGTTCTTACATTTCATTCCAGTTATGGGTAGTAGCAGTTCATCCTTCAATTCCCCTATAGCATGGAGTTTAACCACGAGTTCGTTGCAATCTTTTCTCACTTTTTCCAGGTAGGTGTCTCTTCCATCTACAGACACGTCTAATTTTTCGAACTGTTGCAGTTCCCTGGTCATTATAGCGTCGTAGTCGTCGTAATTAAGGATGACAATTTTCGCGTCTTTATCCACTCGGCAGATCACAATTCTCCTTTCTTCTGTTAGTTTAGCCAGTTTGCTGAAACTTTTTCTTTGTTCTTTCGATAAATTGTTTTTCGTTCGGTACGCTGACAACACCAAAGATTTTATGTTCCTTAATTTAGTACAAACCATTTCTACACATGTTTTGGTTTCTTCATCAATTTTGCAACTTTCGGGTCTCGAAAATTTGGGATTTTCAATTTTTTTAGCAACACAAAATCCCCATCATTCTTTTCTCCCAGCACCGCACTCCATTCAGTTTTTATTATTTCATATCAAGTTTTTTTGCATGGCCTGGCAACTATTATTCCATATCAAGTTTATTATTCCATATCATGGCATGGCATGATATGGAATAATAAACTTGATATGGAATAATAGTTGCCAGGCCATGCAAAGCTTATTATTCCATATCATGGCAACTATTATACCATATCATGGCATGGCAACTATTATTCCATATCAAGTTTTTTGCATGGCCACTTCATTTGGATAACCCGGTTCCAGATCCGGTTGAATGAGAAACAATATCCAATCCAAATCCAAAAAATTCCTAATATCCGGCTGGATTGGACTCCAAAATACGGATCCTGTACACCACTGCTACACTGGTGGTACATCCCTACGCTGGAGGTACAACCCTACGCTGGTGGTACTGATGCAGCTGACCCTTACTCAAAGTTTACAGCGTTCACTTTGGAGCTTAAGCAGGAGTTGGAGTCCAAAAATTAAAAATGTTTCGGAGTCGCAGTATATTCAGCCGAAGCAGGAGTGGAGTCGGAGTAAAAAACTTCAGACTCCGTACACCCTTGGTGCAAACTGCTGTACTAAGCTGAAAAACACCGGCAGCTAAGATGTTAACGCCCATATGCACAGGTTTGCTACATTTGCACCTAGGCTAATAACTTCTATCAGAATATAAGTCCATAAAGCTTATTGTGCATATTCAAACACTGAACTGAGTGGCAACTCAAAAAAAGTTATATAACCTCAAGTTGCTTCCTAACCCCCACAGCACCCTTCCCAAACCACTCAACATGGAGTACTCGTAAACCTCGAGCAAAAGGAACTCAAGTGTGTCTTGAAATTCACGCTTGACAAATTTTTCAAAATTTCCAACTGAAAGGTTCGAGTTCGAAACGTAACAAATCTATCTGTTGATATAGACGGTAGTGCGAAAATTAGTGGCGGATATTCAGGATGTTCAAGGTGTTCAGCGAACACCTGGAAATGAAGAAAAAAAAATCGGTTGTAGGGCATTCTTTAGCGATTAATGCGAAGAACTGCCTTTATTTGTATTGTTTTCTCATGCAACGGATATATCTCTTAACACGGCCGAGCGATTTTAGCTTGTCTGCTCAAGCATGACTGCAGGTTGTTCAAGAACAACCGAAGTTAAATAAAAAAACAAAGAAAAGGAAAAAGCCAGTGGAGCCAAACTATAGCATCAAGGTTGTTCACCTTGCCTGCTGAACAACTTGCTTACGTCATGCATTGTTTTGCTAGCATTTCCGCTGTACAGCAGAGATGAGTGGACTATGAAATTTTTCAGTCCAATCCAGTCCTGATCCACAAAATTTTTGAAAATCTTCAGTCCGATCCAGTCCTGATTCGCCCATGCAAAAAGAGATAGGCCTATTTTTATTTTGCCTTGTGAGGCAAAAGCACTACTGGAGCTATTTTGCCTTTAGCCAAATGTAATTGGTTGAAGGCAAAATAGTTCCAGTGGTGCCTTTGTCTCATGAGGCAAAATAGACACAGCTTTTTGGCATTTCCAAAATTTAACAAGGCACAGTCCATTTTGCCAGCAGAGGCAAAAGCACTGCTGGTGTTATTTTACCATTTGGAGAATCCGATTGGTTGGATTTGGTCAAGTGACGAGGATGATACACTTGGATTAGCGTAAGGTAGGGTTGCCAGATGGCCGGTAATGCACTGGCCTGGCCAGTATTTTACTGCTAATTTAGCAGAGACCGGTATTTTGAAAATCAGTGCCTGAAGCCGGTATTTTGAAAATAAATAATTTGCCGTATCTTCAAAACGAACTAGCGCAGAATTCCTCAAGTTATATTGGCTCTAGTGGTGAATTTTGTCAGGACAGTTCTTACAGCGAAGTTTATTTACTGCTGTTGACGCAATCCTTGGTGCGATTGACACGTCACACACACACCGAAGTGTAATGAGCCAGCCAAAATAGGTCTACACGGAAATTATTAACTGTGACTTAACAATACTGATTGTCTCTCTGTTTTCACTGTGCCGCTTACGAAATACGACACAGCTTCTGGCACTGTTGACAAATCAAACTGGCCGGTATTTTTACAAAGCGCATCTGGCAACTCTAGCGTAAGGTCCACGTAACATGACCTAAAACCCTAAACCTGAAACCAAACCCAAAACTTAAATCCAAAACTCAAACCCAAAACCTAAACTCAAACTTAACCCAAAACTTAAACCTAAACCCAAAACCTAAAAGCTGAACCTGAAACCTAAACCCGAAACCTGATCCTTAAATCTAAACCCTGGTTTTCATCCTTTTTTAAGCAGCGACTCATTGTGCAATTTAATTTAAAACCTATCGACCCCCTTCCAAAATTTCCAGTCATAAATATGAAAAATGCAGTTGTGTTTGCATAATAGAAAATCACAATGACTAAAAAATAACTTACGGTAGCACTATGCTTAACAAACACATTTATTAAGGGAGATCTGTGCCATGTACAAATAACTCTACAGCAAGACTCATTGTAAACAAGAATAACTCCCACGTTAGCTACTGCAATCAAATAGGCCTATCTAATTTGCAAGCACAGCCATGGGCGCAATTTGGTGGGGGACACGGGGGACGTGTCCCCCAACTTTTTCAGACGGGGGGGACATAATATGCCATGTACCCCCCACTTTTTTCTCTTTAGGTTTTGTATTTGCAGAGATTTCAAAAATAAAAGTGATGTTTGTCACGTTTTGTGTGAAGAGCTTTTCATGTTAGATGGTAGGCCCCACATAGCCAAGTTGGTGTTGAAACAGAGTTCGGTGTGGTGTCACTGATTCTGTTGGTTTACAACTTTTAGCTTCGATAAAATAATTTTTAGCATTTTTCAAGTTCCTACAGACCGTGAAAGACGTTTAAGTGCTTCTGTCAGACATTTTACCCTGTGTGGTATACTGATAGAAAGATTATTTTCTTGTAACAGTGAGTGTATTACAGCTGCACATGTGAGAGACCACAGTATAACCATGGTTTGCTTCGTGCAGAAATGTAACTGGCTTTGCTGTAACGTTGGCTGTCACGCATGGGCGCAATTAGATGGGGGCTTGTCCCCATCACTTTATCAGACGGGGGGACATAATATCCTATGTCCTCCCCGCATTTTTATCTTTAGGTTTTGTATTTGGAGAGATTGCAAAAATAAAAGTGACATTTGTCACGTTCCATGTTAGACGCATAGTGAAGCCAAGCTGATGTTGAAATAGAGTTTGATGTAATATCACTGATGCTGATATTTTTATAAGTTTCCGCCTCGATAAAATGGTTTTTAGTATTGCGCAAGTTTCCAGAAGCCCCGAAAGGCTGTTAACTGCTTCTGTCCGACATTTTACCCTGTGGAGTATCAGTGATTTTTATAGTAATCACTGGATGTATACTGTAAGAAAGGTCATTCTCTTTAAAATACCAGCATTGGTGGGAGGGGCAAATGGTGGTTCAGAGATTGTTAAAATGTGGAAAGACTATTTCAAAGGAATATTAAACTCTGAAAACTCTGCCAATGGGTCTGCAGAGTCTGTGGAACACAGCATAGACTGCAGGGAGAACTACCTGCGTCTTGAAATGACCACGTGTTCTGTTGTTTTGTTGACATCACTTCTTCAAACGCAGCCCTTGAGCAAGGCACTAGGACCTGATTGTGTTTCTGCAGAGCACTTACATGCAGGTGAATCTCTGTGTTTTCTCTTCAGTGAACTGTTTAATATGTGCATTGTTCACAGGTATGTACTGAATTCCTGTTTAAATACAAAAATAGTTCCCATATCCAAAAACAAGAATGGGAATATATCTGACACATCAAATTACAGACCAGTGGCAGTAGCCACAGTAGTGTCAAAGCTACTTGAACACTACATATCATCTTGCATCTCTTCTTTCCTTGGTACCACAGACAATCAATTTGGTTTTAAGTCTGGACAATGGACATAGTACTGATCAATGTACATTTATGTTGAAGCAAACTGCTTTATACTCAGTAACTCATGTTTCATCATTGCATGCTGTATTTTTAGACGCCTCAGAAGCAGTCGAGTAATAGGCATGAAATTATTTGAGAAATTAATTCAAAGAAAGGTGCCAATGTGTTTTGTGCGCCTATTGAAACATTGGCACAAGGAAGGAACAGTGCAAATTAAATAGGGTAAGCATTTGTCTGAACCGTTTCATGTGTCTAATGGGGTTAGACAAGGGAGAGTACTGAGTCCATGCTTGTTTGCTGTTTATTTAGATGATTTGTCCAATGAACTAAACAACATTAAAGCAGGGTGTTATATTGGTAAGGCCTTATCAAATCACTAGATGTTTGCTGACAATATTTGTGTGTTATGTCCAATTCTACGTTGGTTGCAAAGAATATTAGATGTGTGTCAGGCTTATGCAAGATCGCATGGCATTCTTTTCAACTGCAACAGAACTGTTTGCAATGACGTTTAAGGCTAAGAGTGCAAAAAGCACAATCACCCATTACTGACACTTGGGAGGCCAAAACATAAAATCTGTTAACCAATACAACTATCTGGGGATTATATTAGATACTGAGCTCTCAGATGACAAAGACATTCAAAGACAACTGCGACATCAATATTGCGCAGCAAACAAGTTGCGAGCCTCTTTTTCCCAACGTTCAAATGCAGTGAAAAACTTAGTTTTTCGTTCCTTTTGTACGCCCATATATGCATCACAAATCTGGTGTAATTTCAGGAAGTCATGCATGCAGAGATTGCACGTGGTCTGTAATTTTGGATGCAGAGCTCTATACAACCTTCCCTGGTGATCGCGTGTTACTGTTCGTAGCCATCAGGTTCAATACAACATTCCAACCTTTGAGGCCCTGTTATGAAAAAACACCTGTTTCTTGAAAGATGCAGAAAGTCTAACAACACATGTTTGCGTGCTTTGATGCAGTCAAATTTTTTGTATTCGTCCGTATTCTTTTAAGGCAATGGCTACGGATATGCCTGTGGATCTTGAAATTTGAAAACTTTTTTATACGCCACCTGTGACATAACAGTAACACACGACGAGAGTGCAAACGTAAAAGTTAAACCCTAACCTTAACCCTAACACCTAAACGTAACACCTAAGCCTGACAAAAGTAAAGAAAAAAAACAAAACGAAAGTCGGCAAGGTGAGAGTCGAACAGAAAACTGTTGGCGTGGTAGCCGTAACGCATAACCCTTAGGCTATGAAATACACGCAGTTTCAGTGACAAACTGACCCTTTTTTTATTTGAATTGCTCCAGGACAAGCATATCTGCAGTTACTTCCTTCTTTTAACACTACAATCGCATTTTACTTTGTGAAGGAATGCTTCAGCTTTGCAGTATCTGTTTGATTGATGGTGTGCCTTGCCACAATGCATTCACATTTTACCTGGACTTGATAAGTTTAGGAATTGGCATCCTAATCTGCAATAGTGTTGTAGCAAGTGTTACTTTTTAGCTAACAATAGTGTTAATAATGTGTCTGCAACCCTATGGTTCTGCCTTCAAATTCAAAACCTTCAAGTTCAAAACTCTGCCTTCAAGTTCAACACAGTAAAAAAGTGTCTGTAAATCTGTAATTCCGCCGGCTCCAATGCCTTGTAAGACATTCTGTTTTGTCTCTTTTTATCGACCTCCGGTATGCAGAACATGTGTATACAAGGGTGTCTGCAATCGCAAGTGGGGTTGGGGTTAAACTCCCCCCTTGAACTTGATATTTATGAAAACTTTATTACCTCTGCAAAGGAGATTAATTGTTTTCGCATACTTTTTGCTTGTTAATTTGTTGACTTAATGCAAACACCACAGAATAAATTTGTATGCAAATTTCAAGAACACTGTACATGGGCCAAATCATAATAATTAGGTTTTGGTGGGAATTTGGGTCATCGTCTGCATCCAAAAACCATCTCACCAGTTTCGCAGACCTTTCACACACTACGCATGTTAGAGACTGTGTTCTGCGATCCGTGGCGCATTTGTGCAAAATGGCGCCCATGGCAAAGTTTGATGCGCGCCCGTTTTGTATTTGAAAGCTTGAATTGAATCAATATTAAAATTCAAGGCAAAATCAAAATGAAAATATGCTGACATTTTCTGACAAATTCACAGGTTTTAATCAGGCAAAATAATACTCTGAAAAACTGAGTTAGCACAAGGATTGCTGGAAATGTTATAAAGAAGCAATCAAAATAGAACTAGAGTTTTGACAAAGAATTTGCGTTGGATATGCCTTGGCCCAAGAAAACTTACTTTTTGTAACATCAGTAATATGGCCATTAATCAATTTTTATCAATTCATAAGGAACAATGTGATTGGATCCAGAAACGTCGTCAGAAAGTTTTCAATAGGGGAGCTTTACGTTTTTTCAGGAGGGGAAGGGTTGACATTCTGAAATTTGATATAAACTCCACTGATTTATAGTGCTTCACAATTCATTTTGGGGGATTTGGAGATTTGTTTGGGAGGCTAAGCCTCAAAAGTGCCTCCGTAGTGATGGGACTGGTTGGATCAGAAATCCTTTTTCAGCTAATGCTGAAATGTCGATGAAAGAATATCAGAGATGATTGGATAGTGGTTTTTTACCATCTGATCCCATCCTGTTTTTGAAAAATGATATCCATATCCGATCCGAATCCTGTTTTGGTTGAAATTATACTATCCGTATCTGAAAACTATCCGAAAGTGTATTATGATGCACAACATACATTTTTGTGCTTTGTCTATTTTGCCATGAGGCAAAATAATTTGAGTTATTTTGCCTTCAACTGAACACGATTGGTTGAAGTAGTCACATGACAAGTTTTGAATGCATGTACTGCTTAGTTGAATATGACAGTTGTAACAGCTCCGTCCCATGCATGGATGATGGTTATCATGGTTTCAGGGCTGGCAAACAGTTAGCAGCTTCTTGTTTCCATTAAGTGAAATGTAGGCTAAACCCTAACACTAAACACTGAACCCTTCAACTCAAAAGTTGACCCTACACCTTGACCATAAGCCCTGGTCTTAAACCCTAACCATAAACTCTTTAATAGGCAATTATATCTGCATATTGTACTTGTCACATGAACAGGGTTGTAGTGGGGTGGGAACGATGCTCCCATACATTTTTTTGGAGTGGGAAAGTGTTCCCATACCTTTTTGCACTAGTAATGGTACTTGAAGATGTGAGATCTAAACGATTACATTAAAACATGGCTGCAATCTCACAGATGTGCTAGCAACATGCAGATTCGCACTGCTAGTCAAAAGTCTACAGTGAAATAGGAAGATCCAGTGTGGAAGCTACTGTAGGCAAATGCTCACTTTATTCGAACTATTTTGGTGCAGCCTTCCTCTTTATTTGGTGTCGGAACGGCGTTCCCACACTTATTTTTTTAGCACTACAACTCTTGCACATGACCACTTCAACCAATTCTGTTCAAATGAAGGCAAAATAGCCCTAGCACAGGTTTGGCCTCATGAAGCAGAATAGACACTACATGAATGCATTGTCTTGTGCCACTTTGGGCCCTGTCATGCTCATAAACAGAAACTTTGACATATCTTGCAAGCTTGACATAGATATCGCGTAACCTAAGTACTTTTGCAGGTCAATTGCATGAAAAAGGAAACTGAAGTTTTGCCTCACAGTCCTGTAGCCACAGGAGGCCTTTGATGGGCTTAGCCCCTTTAAAACAAAGCTCCAATCTCCCCAGAATTTATATATTAAGCATTATAAAACTGATGTTTGTTCAAATTTGAGAATGTCAAGCCACTGCACAAATGTGAAGACTGCACAAATGTGAAGACTCACTAGCCTATAGAAGACTTTCTGGTGACGGTTCTGTTGCCACACCAAGCTTTTCATTTTAGCCATTTCTTTGGTAACAATGGTTAGATTTTAATACCATCAATGAGTTCACATTCATAATTTCATTTATTGATCCTGCCCATTCGCCATTGTTGCACTTTAACCAAACCTAACTACATAGCAATGCTAGTCTATAAACCAAAACAAAACAGCATTGAAAACAACACACTGGCTTAAAACATCACATGTCATTTATATTGAAATGACTGAGTAAAAATTCAGTGTAACAAGTCAGTGTCACAAAACAACAATTTTGCATATCATGTTTAAGAAAGAAAAAAGCTATCTGGATTGGTATCATCCAACAACCAGTCCATGCAGGCTCACATATCATCCAACAACAGGTCCAACAACCAGTCAATGCAAGCTCACGGAAATATCTATGGACTAACAATGGGAGGATCCACCTCAGAAAAAATGAAAAGGATGCAGTCATTACAATCAAAACAGAAGACGACCTGCATCGTATCAAGCAATATGTCTTATGATTCAGGCTTCATGAGACTATCCTGTGGTGGTGAGTTACTATTATGTTTGCTCTTGGCATTCACACTGTTCACAAATCCTAGTCTTATGACATCATTTACTTTACCATCTCACCCAAATGGCTGTAAATGATAAATGTGCTGTTTGCAATTTGCACACTGGCTGCAAAATGATGTGCACAATTTGCAATAACTGGACTCACTCTAGATGCTGTTATGTGACTTATGACAACTTTGCTGTGACATTATGTGCTTACCTGGTAATCATACCTGCTTTCCTTTTAGTGAAATTTCTAATATGAGTTGTTAGATTGGTTTCCTTCAACTACAAAAATCACTCCTACAACATTTAACGAAATTTCATTTTCACTTGCTGAACCTCAAGTCAATGTACCTAACGACTATATCTAACCCACTCTGAAATTGACTCTGCCAATAGCATAATGTTTCTTAATAAGCTTTCCTACTTCCATTTCAATGTACGCAGTTTAGCCAAATATAAGCATAAAATTGACACTTTCTTTTCAATGTGTCATGTCTCACCTGATTTATTGCAATATGAATATGAATATCAGAAACCATAGTGTTAAGTGTTGTACAAATAATAATTAATATACAATTCCTAACTACAACTTTGTTCATGTTGATTCCTTAACCAGTGCTGGAGATGTTGGCCTGCATCAAACACACAACTGCAGTATACTGTTAGACAAGACTTGGAATTATCTATAGATGGATGTGAAAATCTTTTCATTGGAGTGAAGTCAAATAATGTTGAGGCCGATGCACACAGCACTGCGGCTGCGGGTACGGTCATGGGAAATTCCCGGGCCGCTCCTCAGCCGCGCCGTGGAAGAGCCGTTGCGCGAGTCCCAGGCGGTTGCCGATGCACACACGCAAAGTCGCAAACGGAGATAGCGGCCGCGGGTTGTCATGGACGCTCTAAGTTTTGCCTTACCTTGGAATGCATGGGATCACATTTTTTACCTCCACCGTGACTACACACAATTTTTCCGAAAGATAGGCTGATGCTTGGTCAATATACTTAAAATCATTCCGTACTAGCTACACTGTGTGAATGGTACACGAAAAGCGGAAGTGCTAAATAGCTTTATAATAAATACTACGGCCAAAGCAAACGATGTGTGAATGGACTCGATAAAAAGCGTTTTTGTGTCTTCCCAGATGCAAGGCCTTTGCTGAAATTTTGTTGGAGATGCCTGGATCCTATGCTTTTGGGGACTGCCTAAAGCATCTCAGCCATTCCGGCTCTTCAGAGAATTGCGCAAATGCATAGGCTGTGTGCCAATCAACTTTCGCACTTTATGGATAAATTCAGTGCAAAAACGTTTGGCCTACATACCCTTGTCTGGCCTACAGGGGTGTAATGGAGCGGGAACGCATGGGAACGGCGTTCCCATACCTTATTCGTGTTTTGCTTTAAAATGAGTTCGAAACTGCTTCAAAATGTCTAGTTTTTTTGGGTGCGTTCCCACACCTTTTGGTCAGCGCTACATTTCTGGGCCTACAACACAGTTAACTTTGTTTGGGGTTAATTTTATGCACAAAATAGAATTGATGGCTGACCCTGAATATCCTGGAAGCAATATCCTGACATTGTTGGTAGCTCCTGAATATTTTTCCACACTCTTCAAACACCATCATTAGAAGTTGCACTGCTATAGAAGTAACTCGCTCCTCAGTAATTTTACTTATTACGAATGAATACCAGTATTTACTGACTGCTAAATCTGTACCTTACCAGTTTTATTCTGCATGGATTGCATTATCACCAGGTTTCTTCACCATTACGTAAGGGTAGCTAATATTTCATACTAATTTGAACGAAATCCTTTTAAAAAAGGGTGATGTGTACATCGAATATATATCATGAATGGGTAGATTGAAGATAAATTATTTTAATCAAAACACAAATGAACATCATCTTGCATAACGAACATAGAAATTTAAAGAAAGCACATCGGAAACATGGAGGAAGATAAGTCATTGCCAGGGCCGTAACCAGGCAATTGCTTCCCAAAAGCATGTATAGTTGTTAGGTACAACATCAGTTACAATAATTCAGTTACAGTCACCACACCGAGCACAAAAAGTAAGAAGTGCTGGGAAAGTGTCTTGCTCCTCTCAAGGCTGGACACGTACTGACATCGGTTGTGTAATGCCTTACTATATGGTTTATCCATTTTTATGTGCTCTTGCGAATGACGATACAGCTGTGGTGAAGATAAGCAGCTTTGCTCC
>Ga0210059_1015518_pt1 | contig 11109 bp, 5 predicted proteins | sample Ectturendosymbi2_FD_188042 | JGI IMG/M metagenome (GOLD analysis project Ga0210059, IMG submission 188042) | Ecteinascidia turbinata endosymbiont from Florida, USA - Sample 2 (SPAdes) (version 2) | ecosystem: Host-associated > Tunicates > Ascidians > Unclassified | place: Key West, Florida... | reverse complement strand
GACTTTTAACATGCATCGCAGTAAAGAGAAATGAAAAAACACATATACATGAAAGAAAATGAGGACGTATACATTGCGGTAGTATAGAGTATACGCTTGATGGCGCTAATGCATTTTGTTGAAATAAACGCATGAATCACGCCATCATGATTATGATAATGAAGAACTGCACTGACTTCCAAGTACATCGATGTATAATATGCATGAGGGAGTTGGAGGCTGCGAAGGACCAAGGGTCATCTAGGCCGCAGACCTCCCATGAACGAAGCTGTTTGCAGTGTAAAGGGAACAGTGTTCTCTGCTTACAATAGGCGACTAGATTTTGCCACCCCCTGGAACGTGCCTTTCACGAAGAATCTAACAGTTACAACGAATTGGGTGCATTTTACTTGACGTGCTTTGCTCGTGTGTGTGAGATTTTTACAGCCGTGGTAAGCGAGTTGCAACGTGGTCCTCACGTTGTGCTTTAAAGTCTTTATGCTGCCACTCATGCTACATAGGTGCAGTGTTCGCTGTTTTTAACACAGATAAGAAAAACAGATGTGACTCTTATAAAAAACGTAGGCCAAGTGTTTTGTCAAATATTTCAATTGTGGCGATTTCGGTTGGTTTGCCAGTGGTAGTTAATAATCCTGTTCCCGCCAGCCAAGTAGGATTTCGAAAATTCCGTGCAATTCAACGCTTTTGCGTCGAAGGCAGCAACAAACACAGTGATCGTGGACACTCCAGTAATGATTAAGAACTTCTTACTGACCTACTTTCTCAGAGCGTCATTTTCAGATTTTCGCAAATTGAACTTTTTACTGACCATACTTTCAGAGCGTCATTTTCGGACTTTCGCAACGCTTTCCATTTTTTCCTCACAACAATGGGAGAGGGGGCCTCACAAGTGGATTAGCCTAGGGCCTCGTATCAGTTAAATCCGGTCCTGCCTATGTTCTACCATTGGCTCACAACATCATGGCAATTGGCACTATGGAGACTTCAAAGTATTCACGGTCAGCAGTTATGTAATGAGAAGCTCTGTTAAGCTCAGCAATAGCGTGTAAGATATCAAGCCAGAAGGCACAAAACCAGCAAAAGCAGTAGTGGAGTCGGAGTCAAAAATTTTAGACTTCGTACACCTCTGCATTCTGGCCACACCTCCACTTTGTGGCGATCAGAAAGTCCGACTTCCTACTTAGCAAAGCTTCACACTGTGGCAGCAAGCAACAACAGAGATCACACGCTGTGCTCACTCTATTATTGGTTGTTTGCGCCGCTTATACAGGTGTTGTTCTGCACGCACATCCCGTTCGTTGTGAATCGCACATCAATGTAACGCCAGCCAAGAGGTTGAAACACTTCCATCAAGTTTGGGCTAGACTTATGGAAATGACTGAGAGTGAAAGAGATAAGTAACATGCAAACTGCATTCACAAAAAAAGCTTAGATATAAATAACCTCCAATCAAACATGCTAAAACAACATTGGCCACCATTTCCTAACTTATCGGGCGCCATTTTATAGCATGTTATGCACCATTTCATCGCAAAAAAAAGACATAGGTAAAATGTGAACTTTCATTCGACTCGGCATTGACTCGAGCTTGCAAAACAATGACTCAAATGACTCCACAGTTCTTGTGTGTTAAAAAAATCTGCATTCTGTTGAAATGAAACAAAAATCAAAGTGTGAAAGATCCAGTGAAACTAGAGGTAACAAACCATGGACGAAAATCAATCCGAAAGCAAAAGAGAAATATCCAGTGTCAACGAATATCCTGATGTCACTGAAAAGGTTCTGCATTGTTGTACTTAAGCATCATGCAAAGCATCACATTATTGCCTTCAAAGTTTCTAGATATGCTGTGGTGAATGTATGATTACCTTGTCCTTGTGCCCCTGTGTCCCCTTGTGCCCCTTGTGCCCCAATCCTTAATTGTGCCCCTGTGTTCGCCCTGCGGCTGTTGCGTTGTGCTTGCGGTCTCGTAATGCAATACTGCAAAGTGTTCTTTTAGTGCAGTTTGCCCGCCCTGGGAAGCATTTGATCAGTTACGCTGTTATGTTTGTTTCAGAGTTTCATTGCTCGCTTGTTCAGCTCCATGATTGAGCGGTGTGCTTAGTGAATTAAAGCCTGACTTTCTGCAGATAGTGTTTAGTAGAATTCGCAGGCGAGTACACGACATATCCATAATGGGTTGAGCATTTACCGAACCACGTACTGTAAGTCCACGTTTCGTGGCTTACCACACCTAGCATACTTAACATTCAATCGTCCAGTAGAGAGCAAAACAACAGTATTACTTCAGGAGTTGCAAAAAGGCATTATATTTCAGAATTGCAACTAACCTTGCAAAAGCACGTCAATGTGTGTTGTTGTAACTTTAACAAAATATCGATAAAGCGAAAAACGCTGGTGCAAGAGAATTTGGACTTACCGAAAACTTTTGACTATTTTTGACCTACGCAATAACTTAACAGTAGCTCATGGTATCAACGTGAAATTTGGTTTGTGGACGTTTCATAAACTTTGAAAGAGGCATATTGACTTTTGGTTGCCCTAATAAATAGTACAGCAGTTTAACTTTTACAGAGGAATATTGACTTTTGGTTGCCCTAATAAATAGTACAGTAGTTTAACTTTAAGTCGAAAGCATCTTTCCACAATGCTGATAACTGGCATGTCAACAGAGATCGTCCACCAGATGCTGGTAAAAAACTCAGCGAAACCAGTGAGGTTTTGTTGACCATTGACTGTTGGTCCAATAGACAGATGCATAGCTATATTGGTGTCCTTGTTCATTTCATTTCAAATGAAAAGCTACACAATGCTATGATGGCTTGTAGACGATCCATATACAACCACACAGCTGAAAACATCGTAACCCAGTTTGAAGAAATAGTCATCAATTTTGAATTTACTAAAAAACGACATTTCAGCACTTCTGGACGAGTATTCAAGCCTGATAGATGTCGTTTCACTGATAGAAGGTTTGAAGTGTTGATGTTTATCACCTGTAACCAACATTTTAAACATTTTTTTGGATTTATTTTCTTTAATCAATATTTAATATTTAAAGTGTTTGTCAACTCTTGACTGCACTAATATCTGAGCAAACAATTAATGTGATTTTTTTTATAGTTCTTACTCCTTAGCGATGCGCATTTTCGTTTATTGCATTCGTTCATATATGACATTGCCTGAAAATATTTACATCAAATTCAAACCATACAAATGGGTTTTGTTTTCTTTCTGAGGATGTCTCAAGACAAATGTAATCGCGATTGTAATCGTGATTACTTACAATGTAATCGTAATCGATTACATTGCGATTTTATTTATTCGTAATCGCAATCGTAATCGAGCAGGTGGCAAGTAATCGTAATCGATTACATTTGTGCTGTAATCGCCCCATGTCTGTGTGCAAGTACTCTTGTTTTCAAAGGACCCGCAGTAGCAACTGCAATGCGTAATTAATCTGCTTTTGAAGGGTCACCAACAGTGACTGCAATGTGTACGCACTCTGCTCTCAAAGAGGTCCCCAACACCAATTGTAATGTACAAGCACTCTGCTTTCAAAAGTGTCCGCAACAGTAATTGCAATGTGTGCAATTTGTAGGTACTCCGCTTTCAAAAGGGCCCCCAACAGCCACTGAAAACAGCAACTGTAATGTGTAAGTTTATGTTTGGATGGAATTGGGTTTTTCGAAAACAAGTGATACATGACTTGCATTAAATAATTTACTGTATAATTCCAATTAGACGTGTTCCATTACAAAAGAAATTGCCGTTTGCAGTTGCAATATGTTGTTTGATTTTTAGTAAGATATAGGCTACACATTTGTCAGGCAACACTATGTAGACCTATAAACTTTGATAATGTTATTATTTGAGTGTTTTGATACTCTTCATAATGAAATTAATGAATATAGGAGTATGATGTGGTCCTTATGGATAATTTATACTTTTTGTTTAAATATTTTAAATCACAAACAAACGCAAAATTGACTGTACACCCAACTTCATTAGGGCGAAAAACAAGAGTGACACGCCATCTGCTAACCAAGCGTCGAGCGGAATGATTCCTCCGGTATAAACACTGTTTTTCGCCCTGATGAAGTTGGCTGTATAGTCAACGAAACAGTGACAGTATCCGTTTTACGTTTTATCTGAAACACTAGTTAAAATTTTAGATATACTTTGTATTAACCTGGTATCCTCGGAATAGAAAGATGTACAAATATTTTCCATTTTAAAACATTTGCTTTCTTCATGGTTTGTGTTTCGCAAAAATTGTGCCTATATCCAATATTTAAATTCTTAAAAAGGGCGCACATTTAAATTTTGCCATGGGCGCCACTTTGCATAGATACGCCACTGCTACTGACGCTTACAGCATGCTGTGTGAAACTGAGATGGCAGAAATCAGCAGTCTGTTTCCAGCAAGAGAGGCAGCCTATTCAAATTAACCGCAACTCATTTTGCGAAAAACAGAAAATACAGAAAAGTTTGACGTTCTCATCAGTGTTCTTGCGCAAAAGTACCCCTGTGTGTATCAACGGGCAGCACAAAAAGTTCGAGCTATGTGCTTATATTCTATTTGACGAATTTTGCCGCATTTTTATTAACGTTGGCGCACGCAGAAGTGTGCTTTGCCTGATTCCTGTTGATAACTAACATTCAGTACCAAAGAGAACATGCATCACTGGTAAATAAGTAAAAACTATGTGGAAATGTTTTGATATTCGTTGCCACGGTGATTCCTAATAGTAATATTTCTTTCTAAAATGGACAAAACTATTGTTTAAAACGTTACTTTGTTTTTATGCATTATTTTCGCACTGTATATGTATGAAGATACAGTTGCACTTATACAGTCTTTTAGGGGGTAGAGTTGAGAAAGAACAATTTGAAATCAAGTGGCTTCAAAAAATTTGCAATGCGAGCTGGACTTTCACGCAGGAAATAATTCCCAGGCAGAATAAAACGTTTAACTTGCTTTAGTGAATAAAGTTTCTGTACAGCGTGTGCAAAATATTGGGGATCCTTTTTTAACATGACGTGAACAAATATGGGAGCCAGAGCCTCTTTGGCAATGTTTTGGGCCCTTTCTGAGAGTCCACCTCTGGCCCCTAAATTCTGATAGCCATCTCAGATGATCCTGTTCGAATGCGCAGAATATTTTTATCTGTGCGATTAATTGAATCGTCACGCTCTGAACTTTATGTGATTGGATCTGACGAACTGAAACTTCAGGATGAGAATAATGAAAAAAATATTTTTTATGTACTATTGTTTAACTCTACACTAAACAGCAATTAGAATGATACCAATCAATTTCACTCCTTGCCACAAACCTAGCTTCATGCAAGCGGCACAAATGCAACTTTCAAAATGTGAAGTCAAACTCACCAAATGCTTCAACTCTTCTTTCTTCAAAAGATAAAAATGACAGAAGTAAAACGACGATCCATGACGTCAGATGCTTCACAAACATCTTCGTGGTGACGTCAGCATACAGCGGTAGGTTTTGCAGCGAACTAAAGCAAAAGCCGAGTAGCTTGAATTTCAGTAACACTTAAATGAAAAAGCAAACATTTCAGACGAACGTGCCTAAAGTTCCTTATGTTCTGCTTCCTGAGGTTTCGAAGTCAGAATTTGTTTAATCCAAATCTGACTTCTAATTGAACTTCAAAGTTTTTTACCCTCATTCTGACTCCAATGCACACACAATTTTTGTACTGACTCCGGATAAGTTTGTTTTTTTCGTTTTTTAAAAATGGATCTCCTCTCCACAAACGTAGCTTAATAGAAAACACTCTGTAAAGTGGGTTTTTTCCAAAAGCGTTTGCTAAAATGGATGACATCTGTCCAAACATATACGTTGGCAAACCTATAATCATAAACAGCTGCCATTTCCAGCTGAGAGTGACTTCCTATTAAAATTTGCCCATCGAATGTTTGTCATTGTGTAGAGTACTTACTTGAACACAGATATGTGCACGTTTGAAATCATCGCAAAAAGATGAAAGTAGAGACCAGTCGGCCGATTCCTCAAAAGCTTACAGAAAACCTAGTGCTTTTGAGTACGTTGATGAATAATTACGTAGATGTTAACTAAAATGTGCATTGCTAGTTTTGATGTACAGTGAACAAATGAACCGTCTGAAATAATCTGCACAATACAGCATAGCAATATGGCAGAGACTTTAGTATGCCACCAGTGTCTCACAGAGCAATACGTGCGTTTTGAACAAGCCGTAAAGATACACGTATATGTGCAATGCAAGTTTACTGTTATTATTCAACATTGTGATTAAAATGTTTGGAGGAAAGTTTCCCAAAATCAAGTAAAGCTTTATGTGGAATACTTGTGACGCAGATGCAGAAAAAGAGAAAAGCCTGAACTTCTGTATTACTGTTGACATGTAGAACAGCGACTGGTACCAGCTTACAAATCTCACAAGTGTACAACATTGTGCTTCTCACGCCTAGACACGCAGGAGGCACACAAATGTTGTGACTGGCGTTCAGGACCAACAAGACCTTCTCAGCTTACAATATTTTCAAACGATTTGGAATTCGACGTTTCACTCAGAAACTGCATTAGAATTTACATCATAGTTTGAGGAGTAACTGAAATGATAAGATCAAGAAAATAAAAACACAACCATTGTTAGTATAAAATAATGCCTAGTCACTACAAAAAAGCTCCTGAGCGGTTAACGTGCCAAACGCTTTTCCGCTTGTAATTAATTCTTTATCGTTCTTTGCACAAATGTATGGTTAAAAACCCTTACCTGGAGTTTCCGTATATGCACAAAATCTTGCTTCAATCGAAGTTCCAATCGTGGCAGGTTTGATACTAGCCAAACATCAAAAACAACATCTAAACAAAAAACTGTGCTTTTTTATTTTTTGTTTGTTTGCTTTCCTCAGTATAAGCGACCATATCACAAGGGTTAGTTCCTGTACATAAGAAACACATAAATACTAACTCACAACCCAACAAAGTGGAGGCATCAACGCGCACGCACACAAAGGAAACGTTGGTAGTTGCGAGATGCAATACATTTAACGGTTTAACATACAAGTTACTTGTGGTTCAAGGCTTTAAATAATTTTATAATAAACATTATGGAATAAACGAAAAAAAAACTGGCATCAAATGCTGGTTATTTGGTGTTAGAACTGAAAAAGTATGTTCTTGAATTACAAATTAATTCAAAAAAATATGTCTAGAGTTTTGTATGCATTGATGACATTGTCGTTTTGCATAGTTCAAGATTTTCCAATCAATGCACAGATTTTTAATGTTTAAATTGACCATATTATAGTATTTAAAATATTAAACTCGTACAGTTTATAAATCTAAACTCGCAATGATTCCTTTCGTAAAAAGGTATTGATGTCTGATGTGAAATTATTTGTTAAAGCAACAGTTTGCAAAAAAACAATTGAAAGTTTACTTTTTTGAAAGGCACCTGGATATCCAGGGTTTCAATATATCATTATGATTTTTCAACTTTGTCAAAATGACATTCAGCTGTTATTGCATGCAAATCCGGCGGGATTGTGTTTTCAGCATAACATTTCACAATGAAGAAAATCATCTCCATTGATGAAGAAATTGTAAGTCCTGATTTAAAAGTTAAAGTTTTTAAACAGCAACTTTTAAAAAATAAAAGTTTTGCTGAAATTATGCGAAACCACTCAAACTGCTTTCAACATTTCAAAAATAACTATTTGACTTGCACAGGTTATAAGGCTAAACTTGCAGTGATTCTTTTCCTGAAAAGATAACCTAATGCGAAATTATTTGTTAAAATCACACATCAGCCCTCTTGACCAGCAAAATACAGAAACACGGATCAAGCTTTGGAAAGGACGTCTTGGCGAATAGCCACGCATACACGATGCTCATATTCAGCCAAAGGAAATTCTACCTCCAGAACATTGGCCATTTCGGAAACTCTGGCGGTGCCTAAACAGACTTCGGTCAGGCGTGGCCAGAAGGAAGTCGACTCTCCTGAAATGGGGCTTACTGAAAGGGACTGCTCTGTGCAAGTGTGGCGATACGCCAAATGCAGTTGCTCATTTCACCCTGGAATACTTTCGTGGGTTTATCAAACCCAGGTCAAATGATGTCACCACGTGAAACCTACACAAGTGCGCGTTGGCGCGCTTTCCACGCTTCAGTAGTTTCATATTTTTGTGCGACGTGTTAGTAGGTGTGCATGCGGTCATTCACGATTTTCATCGAATGTGCAAAGGGAGTGAGTTCAGCAGACCCGACGTAATGGTTTGTGTAAGATGACCTAGGCACGCTGAACCCACGTTATGGTTAGAGGGGCTAAGCGCCAGGTTGCAGTAAAGAGCTGAAACTCACTCAGGGCATGCTTCTACGGTCCTGTTAGCAGTAGACAACAGAAGAAGTTCTTCACACCTACAATTTTTTGTTTATGAGTAATTCAGTTTAGGCATATACTGTATGATACCTTCGCTATGCTGGTCTACTTACCTTTTCATCAAAAATCAAATGATATTAGAGTACAAAGTAACTTTGTTGGTGCTCAAACTGCTCAGTGAGACTTATATTTTCAGTGTTGTTTTTGTGATAAACTGCAGTTGAAGGAAAGTATATTTTTTTATTTTTGAAAACTGGGTTCATCAAACCCAACGAAATAGTTAGTGTAACAAAAATTGAACAAACGTATTCCAGTGTTTTAAAAAAATATTTAGAACCAAATGCATTGACGATTTGGTCCATGTTGAAACTCTAACAGCGAAGACCGTTGAGTGGCTTCAATAATTAGCAGTCTCAATGATCGACAGGCCTGACGTAACAATCTTACTAATCCACGATGTTGTCGTTTGAAATGAATATGTTCTTCCAGTGGGATCCAACAGCATTAGATAGGAATAATAGGTTGGACATGAAAGCTGAGAGTGGGGGATGATTGAGATGAACAGCAACATTCGAGGATAACATCATCGATAATCTCATATCGTGTACGATCAGAACTGAGAAGAGAATCGATAGTAGTAGTGTTGAAGTCGAAAATATTTTTCTATCCTTTATCGCTTCCAGGACGTTTTAGAACTGTGGAAAAACCAAAACGTTGATGGTTTCTGTCAATGCAGAAGCGAAATAAACACTTAAATGCACCGATACTTGTCTTTTGTGATTCATCGTTCAGCTGTAGTTCATATCAGGATTCCCACCCAAGGCACACAAACTGTGTCTTTTTATTCTTTCTGACTGATATCAGCATTCACCGTTCCAACGGTTCCGGTGAATGAAGTAATGTAAGTTCCAACTGCTCGTGGTTTTATGATTTCATTCATTCCACATTCATGTTCGTCGGAAGAATTTTTTCAAGGAGGTAACACTAGGGGATTTTTCCAAAATGTTTCTAGGGGGGGGCCAAAAAGGGTGAAATTTGACTTTTCCCTCTTGAAACTAAGAAAACAACCTTTTTTGCTGAAATTTTCAAACTCAGGGGGAGCCAAGGCTCCCTCTGACCCCCCTCTTCCGACGCCCACGTCCGCATTGGTTGTCTCCTTGAAAAGGTGATGTTTTTCGGTAACTTGGTTGAGCATTTTGCCAAAGTTCTGTCGGGGTAGTATGTGGAACTGGCATTTATTGGTAACGGCAGAAATAAGTTCAATCGCTTTCAGTTTGAAAGATGGCGCTGAGCAAACTTCCGCTGCTCGACAGAAGTGAAGTGAAAATGTTTCGCTCACGTTCGTCACTTCTCACTTTGCAAATCCTCGCACTGGTCACGACAACAACTAACAACATACTTAAGCCATGACGACATCCCGGTCGGTTCACATCAGATCGATCGCGCTGCGTCGGAAAAACCCATGAATCAAAACTGTCAGCGTGTCCTTCCTGTCGCACCAGATGTTGTTACTTGACTTTTTTCGTTCGTTTTTTTTTCAACATTTTTTCAATTCAAAAAACAGAAGAAAGGTTTTGATCTTTTGCAACAGTTGCTTGTGAAAAGTTTCCTCTAAAATTCGTCGGTTGAACTCTGTCAAATGATAAGCCGGAAGTTGGCCATGTTCGGGTTAGTGAAAAGTAAATATCTCCACCACAACAGCAAAAAACAATTCGGAAACTGGTGTTTTGCATTTTGAAATGCGCACAAAATCACTCTGTTGAAAACTTTCGCTTCGTGCAAATGATTGGATCACCTAGAGCCGGCCTCCAGCCGATGCAACCGATGCAGCTGCATTGGGCCCAGCACCTCCGGAGGCCCCGCGCCATGATGGTTAGGTAGGTTGTTCATTTTTGCCAGATAATCCTTGCGCTCAAGAATTGCAGAAAGGCTTATAAACCACATTCGTAGCAAATAATTGCCTTGTTTAAACGAACGATGAATTTTCTCTAATTATTATCCGACGTTATCAAAGGTGCTCAATTCTCAAGCCAGGGCGTTTCATCCACGATCTACCACGTCCCACTCTTTATGGATAGAACGTGGTTGTTACCAATGCAGGTAGACCTACAGCTATTGCAAACAAGGTGTGTAATGATTCAACTCGCAATGAACACGGCGAGACGAGTGTCGGTCGTATTAACGTTGATGGCACTTTTGCTAACGTAACCTTGTTCAGTTCTGGAAAGATCCTTCTGTTTTGGAAAGCGTTTAGTTGGTTGCGAGTCATCTGCATTTTCGCAAAGGCCTGCAGTTTTGCTTCCTGGAAGAATTTAACATAGATGACATGTTTCAAGATTTTGTCAAAATAAAATTAACTCCACCACATTGAAACAAACGATGGAAGCAAAAAATTGTGAATGTCATCCAGCACACACGTTCCTGTTTATTAATACAGGGTGTCCATAAAGTCCTGCACACATTTCAAAATGTAATTGCGAAATAACTAAAGTAGATAAAATCATACAGTTTTTTGCAAAGTGAAGTTTGTTTATTAAAGTTTAAAATCAAAAAATTTGAAGTAGTTTAAATAATAGCCATGTTTCAAGAATTTGCTTTTTCATGCAATTGATAGACTTCAACATGTGCTCCATTTGTTGCTCTCAGTATGTCACGGCGATACTCAATTTCGTGCCATCCAAAATGCTGCCGGTTTCCATAAATTTTTTAAACCATCTCT
>Ga0210059_1015517_pt1 | contig 11109 bp, 5 predicted proteins | sample Ectturendosymbi2_FD_188042 | JGI IMG/M metagenome (GOLD analysis project Ga0210059, IMG submission 188042) | Ecteinascidia turbinata endosymbiont from Florida, USA - Sample 2 (SPAdes) (version 2) | ecosystem: Host-associated > Tunicates > Ascidians > Unclassified | place: Key West, Florida... | reverse complement strand
CTCCTTCCCACATATATGCACCACCACGAGTTGAAACTGGACAGTAACAAAACTAATTTAACTGCTGAGGGGCATCGACTCGACAACCTTCCGGTTCCTTCAATGCCCTGGCGTCCTTGCACTAATTTGTGTTTTTTCTAGCTGAACATTAATTATTGCCAAATAAAATCAACTCAACTCAATTCAACAGGATTCGTTGTACGTAACTGTTGCTCTTTGCAACTTTACAAGGATCCGAATGATTTATACCAGGGCCTCCTACAGAGAGAGAAGGCCTTGCAACCACTAGCGCGAGACGTCACTCGGGTGGAAAGGACAGCCTGCGGTCAACTCAAACCGAATTAAAGCGCATATCCGGGTGCAACTCCAGGTCCGAATTCATTCAGATAACTTGACATGCGCAAGCTATACGACCTTCGGATGAAAGTGGCGCACTCACGATGAAAAATGCTAACACGACACACACAATGGCTAAAAACACAACACGACCTAAAAGCGTGTGCGCTTGTGCGGCCTTTTGGTGATATCTACGTCTGTACGTCTCTGGCGTGGAACTGTGACGTAGTTTATTCTACATTGCGTTTTGTTTGGACTTTTGTTCGGTATAACGTGAATTCAGAAGGATGGGACCATCAACGACAACAAAATCAACACATCCAGGTGCAAAAATTCAGCGAGTTACGGACCTGCTGTTGGCAATTGCCCATAATTCAGAATATCTGGTGGGTAGCACATTCATACATATTTGAAAGGCGGTATTAAAACTGGCGCAGTCAATCAGCTATTCAAGTTTTGCCAAGCAGCTGGTATTTGCCAAGGGCTCAGTCAAGATGGGAGGCGGGAACAAAGCACCAGTGCCTTGTAGACTTACTGGTTGTTACTTCTAGGTAAACTTTCAGATCTCGCAAAAATTCAGAACCGAAGGAAACCGTAGTCTTTCACATCAGAATGTCCCACATAACTGTATTTAGACTTTGAGCCAAGTAAACCACATTTGCTTTTAGATAATACACAACCGACTTCGTTGCTTAGCACTACGTGCAATTGCTTATCAGTTTTTAAAAAGTCAAATAACAAGTGGTCAGGCAAGTTGCTTATGTATTTCGCTCGATATTTGGCTAACCTTAATATTCGGAAGTTAGTAATTGATGAGGACATATTTTAAGACTGTAAGCATAGGCAAAATACCGGGCGATAACCTCAAAGTTTGACAAACTTTTTAACTATTGGTGAAATTGCTCTTTACTCGTTACCGGGGATTTGTGGTGAGTGTACTCCTCTAAAATATAATTTACCACATCCCGAAGTTCCCATTGGCTGGTATCGTGCCGGTCGACAATGAAAGACTGAAACATGCAATTGCTCCAAATGAAATGTTTGGCCATGTATCAGTGACAATGAAGGTAAATGGGCAAGAAGCTTGGATGAAGATGACTAGATGTTTGCATCTTTGCATTATCGTCACGTCATTTTTTAAATATTGTGTTGGTGGACCCCTGAAAGGCACATTCATCTTTTTTACCTTCTAATCTCAAATTTCTTGACATTTTCAGAGGAACTGAGTATTTTTCATAGCTATTTGAGTTTCTTTATATTTCACTTATGACACCTACTCACTCTACTTGACCTTTTCCGGTAATCGCCTCTTCCTGTTCGACAAACTAACCACACCTGTCTTGTGCAACTGAAATGAAACAAAAAGCAAGAACTTTCTTGCTAACGCGAATTTCTACCATCTTTTCTACCAACTAAACCCTTCAGTTCAAAGATCCTTCCCTATACGATCAGTCTCTACGCTTTTTTTGACTTTTATCGATCGTCCATCATCCAGACAGAGGATGAACGGGCCAAAACCTCTGCACAATTTTGACCACCGAAACACACATTTTCTGATATACCTCACTGTCTCTTTCAAATGCTTTGGTAGAAACAAGCTTCACGTATGGGTTTGTTTCATGGTATAGCAATGCGCTGTTTACAAATCACATACATTCTTTCTAATCCTTGCAGGTAAGAACTACTATGCAGTTAATGCAAGATCCGATGCGCAGGGTGAATATATGCCATCCTTCAACACGTCTCTACACCAAATAACACCACTGCACGCATAATGACAATACCAACATGATGATCTTAATGAATTTAACATTCTCGAAGATATTTTGAAATAAAAAGATGCACGATCGACGTAGCTTTATATATCCACCATCAGAATGGAGATCAACATAAGTTATTTGGCACCATCGCTATGTTTTTATCGAGAGCACACGGCTTGTTGCAAGTTAATTGTCTTTGTGAATTCCTTCTGGACTAAAAACTTTTCATCGTATGTTCGAATGAAGGGATTGTAAAATAAAATTTCAGGTTTTCTGTAGCATTTTTGGAAGATGGCTGCTTTACTTTAAAGACCAATCAACAACAACCGTTTCAAATGTGAAACAAACTCATAGCAACTGCAATAATAAGTTTTGATATCATCTGCACGGCATCGCAAGCAAGATAGCTCTGCTGACAAAAAACTTCTGTAAATGAAATCGTAAATAAGTAAAGGACCCACTCAAAGCAGCCAATATTTTTTATTACTCACAAGACTTTCCAAAATCATAGGAGTTCAGACTGAATTGTGGTAGCTATAGAAATCTCAGAAAGAAAACTGTAGCACTCAACGTCAAAAAATTGTCGAGTTTCTTCAGAAACGAACAATTATAATTTGTTACGAAGGGAATGACAGCGTCGACGAACTGAGAAAGAAACTTGGTATAAAAACGCCATTGGTACAGATTTAGAAAAAAGTTTGCGATACATGAAGTTTGGATCGGTTCGTCACTCGGCATACCTGGTAGCCAAGCGTTTCATGAAAAAGTAAGAAAGCTCAAACCTATTTGTATTCTGTTGCAGCGCAAAATACAGTTTCGTTTGGGAACCAACGAATCTTCGATCGACGAACTTGAAGCTGAAAAAAACTTTGCTGAACTTCCTTAACCCACTACCACCCACGAAAAACTGCAAACAATTTGTAAGATGCCACACGGCAATGCAAAACTTAAAATTTAAAACCCAACTGAGTGTCAAAATACCTTGCGTCAACAAACCTGACAGCTATCCCACGACCGTTTCAGGCAAGAAACGCAACTTTGAACATCTATTTCTGCACCTAGGCGTGAATTCCAGCTGCTTCCATAGCACACAAGCCAACTGAAGCGCCTCGGGCCAAGCAAAACAACTCACTGTCGCTTGATGCAACAGCATCCCGACCAAGGCAGTTTACTGCGCAAAGGGAAAAGCGTTATTGATTACCAATACCATGACGAAGGCTTCCAGCAAGAGTCGCGCGAACTGTGACGCGAAATTTAATGCGGTGCACCCACGAGTGCAATGCTTCTGGCTGGCACAAGGAAAATTGGGTATCGATTGGCGACACAGCGGCTTCACTCACGCACTTTCTACCGGCTTTCAAAAGGGTAGCCAAGGAAGCTGAGACGTGATACGTTTACTGGTGCGGGTGAAGTGGTTTGCCTGGAAACCAGTTGCAACAAAAAAACAAAATCAAATTAACAGCCCAAGGAGACCTTTTGACTTTTTTGTGCGGGATCGAAACGTCTACAATTGGAGCACGGGGAAGTCAAAGCCACATTTGTATCCATAAGTTTTTACAAACATTCGAGCGTGTCTAAAACAAAAAACAACTATATGTCTGCAGCAAAACAGAACTAAGGAACAATGCCGTGGGTAAAATGAAAGACCTTGAAAAAAATTAAAGAAACAGTTTCTTGACCGACATTAATGTATCACCCTGAGGTTACCTCTGAGAGGGACTTAATAGCCAAACGAAAAATAAATACGACCTCACAATTAGCACAGCAATACAGGCACACTTTAAACATTTTGACGATCGGGAGTAACTGAAAAGCTTGGGCGCAGACCGGAAAACAATGTGTGCATTGCAGCCAACTCATGTCCGAATTACAAAAATTTGAAAAAGCACTTATAACTTCACATTATATAGGAGATGCTTACTCTTACAATGTAACATAATCTGCCCATGTCACCTAGTCGCAGAAAAAATATCCAACCGATGTTTGACAAATGGTTGGGGTCACTCGCGATTCTCGGATGGGCTGGAGGAAACCCATGTTTCCAGGCCAAGTTCGTTTTGTCCCAACTCGGTTGCCTAGACTAAACAAAGTTAACTGCTTGTTAAATTGCGTTTTGTCTTATCCCCAAGTTCAAGATTGTCCAGAATTCGACCCAACCACATTTTGAAAGCTAGAATCGCAACTGTTTCGGATGAATGTTTGTGTGCGGAGTTGCATTACGTCAGCCTTCGAAAATCAGCTAAAGCAGCTGTCAAATCCAAACTCAACAAGCAAATCGTATAAAAACAGCTTCGACCGTGCATTTGAATACCGAAACTAGCAAATTAACTCTACATACGCCCGGCAAGTCTGTTAACACCGTAAGGATCAGAGTTAAAAGGGGCCCACTTCAAACTAAACACTTTTGTTGCTAGGTTAAGTTCATATTGCACTTGGGCCTAGAATTTAAAGACAATGACTGGTGGATCACAAAACAACTATAGCGACAAAGTGTTACTACGTAATAGGTAAAAGCCGCCAGTGCAATTTCAATTACTCAGTTTCATAATTTTTGATAAAAGAAATGCACGCATTTTTAAGTAGCAAGTTACTATCCGAGAATAAAAACGGAATGGCTGGCAGCGTTTGCACAATTGACAGCTGGCACCTTCTGGATCAAGATGTTCGGAGTCTGAATCAATAATTCGACATTTAGCCCAGAGTTCAGGCACTCGCTGTTCACAGCGGCTACGGACCAACCAAGCTCAGGGTCCGCAACTGCATACAAACAGAGCATCATTGCAGACAGTCAAGTGAATGAAAGAGCAAAGGACGTTATGTTCTGCATCCTAAAGGGTGGAAAGATTGCAAAAAAACTAACTTTCACAAGATTTTCGATCGATGCGACAGAAAATCGCAGGAGGTAAAAATGGATACCACGAACTACTCTTTTTCTTCTGCTGAATGAACAAATTAGACAATGTCAGGAAAGATCCCTCAGACGACTGCGATAGTTGTAAGACAAAAGTGGCCAACACAGCGATTTAGTTGCACTGTCCATAAAGAAAACTCACCGGTCTTGCAGGCAACTGAACAATACCGTTTTGCTACTTTTGTCGCTGCTAAATTTAGACTGAGATAACATGCTTCGGACCACCACTACTGCATGAAAAATCCTGAAAATGCCCATATCGTCCAAGAACATAAAAAATCTTTTTTGTAAACAAAGCAAAACAGGGATGCTCGTAAACAATTAAGCCGTCTTCAACCGTGCATGAGAATGTAGCCTAAACTCAACCAAATTTCAGGTTTTGCTATGGCTACTTGCATAATGATTGCTTTTTAACAAGTTTACAGAAATGAAATGTTGTGAACGGATGAAATGATTGCAGTTTTTCAAAACCCGATCAAAGATTTTCTTTGCATACTGAAAGTAAACTTTGTAATACGTTTGACTAATGTTATCAATTATTCAGAGTTAAACCTTTGCTTTTTCCCCAGCGCAACGAAAGATTGATTTACAACGGCAAATCGAATCGAGCGCGGACTCCAAAACACTGCTGCACAACCGAAACGGAACGTTGACAGTAAGATAACTCTTTACAACCTGAAATAAGGAAGAGCCTCTTGACGTTTGTGCTGATAAAATGACAACGTTCGTTGGGTTGACGTTTTAATTTTGCTGATGAAAGTAGCGTATTTTGCGCAGTAAGATTTTCTCAAATATAGCATAAGAAACTGGCGGTGAATCACTTTAAAAATTGTCTGCATTCGGAAGCTCGTAAAGAAAACACTACGCTCTCTACATGAGACCGCGCTAGTAACAATACAAACCGTCCATGCTACTCTTCTGTAGTCGGACAACAAGAGCTTCACAGAAACACGTTAAGTTATGAGCTAATTTAAAGGATGCCTGGGAGCGAGAGGAGCAATGCTGCTGTATTGTTTTGGAAAACAACGCCCTTTCGCTACAAAATGGTCCATTCCTTCACTACGCAACGAACTGTTCTGTAACCCAAACGAAAAATAGCAAGCTCCTACGCATAATTTCGAGCGATTGGAACCAACAGTAACCAAGGTCACTTCTATGCCAACAGAAATTCAAGTGTGGCATAAAATCAATGCAACAGAAACGCTTCTACAAGAGAAGAGAGATGAAAAAGCCAAGAAATGTTGCCAATGTCACTAGTTACTAAATCGAAACAAAAAGCGCCGCTTGGTTTGCGTAATTGTTGTATCTTTTTCAGTAATGGTCAAATATTAAGACTTTGACTTAAGACATTAAAACGTTTTTCAAAAGCAAGAATTCTTTATGACTTTTGAGGATGTGAGGCAACATTGCGGGATGCAGATATGACCAGTGTTCCCTCTAAGAAAATTTTGCATTGAGCAAATGTTTGTTTTATTGCGCATGCAATTGTGCAACCATGTAGACACACAAACAGTGAAACGTTTCAAGCGTTACTACGGCTATGCGGTATATACATGATATTAAATTTGGAATGTTGCTGCAAGTGCGCGAGAATGAGATTTCACTGCGCAAATTGTCTCGCGGCACTGCTCACTTGCGCACCTGTGAGGGAACACTGGATATGATGCATCCAGATTATGTCCGATCTATCCAAACCCAAGTCCCAAATTTGATGGCAAGCAATAGTAACCGCGCCACATCCACTTGGCAACCGGTGAACATACTGAGTTACTAAGTGAAGTTGGAATAGCACCAGCAACCACCAACTGCAAAATCGAAAGAGATTTCTTTGAGAGGGCCTCCAAAATAACCACATTTTAACTTGCAAACTTAAAATAGTGCGTTATTATTGAAGGGAAAATTATATTGGCCTAAGTGATAGTCATCGCAAATGTGAAACAATTTCCACCAACTTCATCACTTGGACAAAAGTGTTCAAAAACTCAAAAATACGTAGGCTGTACAGCATAGAGACAAGATTCCACAACCACCCAAACACTTTTGACATGCTCACAACAATTGTAACGGCATATATCTCAATCTTTTATAATTGCTATTTAAACAGTTACTTTTACAAAAACTTTTCAGTGCATAAAGGGAAAGGTAATCATACAAAAAAGCACAGTCTGACCATAATACAGCAAGCGAAGAGAGCAAACTTACAACGCTCAAGACAGCCCAGGTACAAAGAAGCATTCGCTGAACGAAAATAAAGAATGCTTTGCTTTTTTGTACAAAATGTACGCAAGATTTTGACTTCCGCAAGAAATTCTATGGCACCAATATTTTGGTTATCGAAATTCACTCAAAACGCATCGCACAAAAGAAAAGTGCCTCTGGTCAATTCAAGAACCCCATCACTACCCAGTCCCACTAGACACAGAGCCGGTCGAAAAATAAAAAAGGTTGTAAATATTTTTCTGTATGCTACACAAATGTAGAACTTCAAGCGCGCTCCGAAAACCGCATAATGGAATCACTAGATGTTTAAAGTACGTGGATGAATGTTTTTCACCAACAGCAGCAACTAAAAGCTAGCCTTGACTTCCTAAATTAACAATACAGCTACCTAACAATGAGTGCAAACAAAAGCGTTCTTGACGACACGACTTTATGCAAACACGGTTGACATTAGAGGGACCTGCTTGCCAAGTGGGTCGGTCACTGTTTGTCTTTCGTGCCAATACAACTTCGACCGCAAACGTAAGAAGTGCGGCATAACCCGGGTGTGTAACATTAACGGGATGCAAAGGCTAAATGCGTTAGCAACAGCCTGAAACGACTGTAGTGCATAAAAGTGTTACGAGCTAACAAAAACGTTAGTTTTTTTCATTTTACGCTTAATGGCCACTTAAAACATTTCAACACACTGAGATAACTCGTTTCAACACACTGAGATAACTCGCTAAGACTCTTTCTGTGTTACAGAAATCCAAGGTTGTACGAGCTGACGTGAGATACAGCGTCGTATTCCTGACGGGGCATTAAGCAAGTGAAGTACAAGGAAAATAGAGAAAAATATTTCTGGTATTTTATTCAAACCCTCTAAAGACTCGTGAAGTCTTCTATTTTAGATTTTTAAAAAACTTTCAGAATTTTTTTGGGCTTTTTGGTCCATGGCCCCATGATTGGAGGATGTTCTGCGAATATTCTTATGATGTCATCCGCGGATCCAACGCGCCGATATTGTGGCCCAAAGTTTTATTGGATCCTTGACTCGAATACGAGTTTTTAGAGCCCTTGATAGACTTTCTAGCATTTCTGGTTCCATAGTTAGGCCAGAAAGCCAAATTACCGATCTTCTAGGCCAATTCTTGGGATTTCCCTAATTAACTTACCATTCATTGGCCCTAATTTGGGGTCCAGGAACACTCAAAAATCAATAAAACCCCCAAAAAACTCAAAATATGGCCTAAAATCGAAAAAAAATTGTGTCAAAAAATGGCTCTGCAGGTCTGGGTGGCTTGATAACGTCATCAAAGTATATAGAAATATGCATAAACATCCTCTCATTATGTATACATCAACAGAAAACCCGAAATCCAAAATCAGAATGCTTTTTTTTATTGCAAACTACATGACTTCACAAGTCTTTAGAGGGTTTGAACAGCTTTCTAGCTCATTCCGACGGCGAGTTATGGCCAGCTACAGTCAGGGGTGGAATTCCCCCCAGATTAGCATTTGTGGGAGCAAAATTTTGACCATTTTTTGGTTTTTGAGCCATAATTTTAGATCCAGATATGCTAGCAAGTCAATCAAGGGCTCTAAAGACTCGTTTTCGAGTCAAGAATCCAAAAAAACATTGAGCGAAAAAAATTTCGCATTGGCCTGGGGCCCAGGGCCAGGCAAAGTTGGCCTAAAATTGCCCAAACATGCTCTCATTGTGACATAACACACAAAGAACCCAAAATCCAGGCCGAAAATTTTTTTTCGATCTCATGTCAAAGACTTGCCGAATCCGTAGAGGGTTTCATCAACTCTCTAGCTCTATTGGTCGGCAAGTTATGACTGGCCAAAGTTTGGGCCACTATAGTGGCTTTGCGGTCCTTAAAGGGTTAAGAAACCAGTGTGGTTACAAGTCACAACTTGTTTGTATACAGCCTTCACTGCATTGCAATCCAAAGCTACTTTCACAGAAAGAACGCCTATTTTAAAAATTCTATTATCAATAAATATCAACAAATATTTTTGTAGTGGGTGATTATTTCAGTCACACTCACACCTATTTTTTTTGAAGACTAAATGTCTTTTTTAATGAAATGATGGCTTTTTGTCAAAGTTTCATCATGCAGAACACTATGATTGGAACTTGGAAGTATTTCAACAGTTCTTTGCTTCAGAGTAGGCATAGCCACATCAATTTGCAAAATTCTGTGCAAACAACAGGACTTACTTTGACTGCTGCATTAAGCAAAGCATCTCAAAAAATTGTGGGCTAATGCCTCTCTGTTGAGAAACTTTGTACATGGTGCAAACCAATTTGTGCATTACCAATGACATTTATAAAGACCACACAGACTCCTGCTGCTGCTGAAAATATAAATTGACCCTGGATCCAGGTCTTGTTTTTCAGAAATTTTTGACTCCAGCTCCAGTTCCAGAAAAAAATGCAGAATCCTGCCAGAGTCGACACCAGCACTTTGGATCCATGGCCACACCTGTGATATACACAGGAGTGCCATAAGCTAAGCAATAAGTTTTTATAATGCAAAATATATTTGTACAAGTGGTAAAATGTGTAAATGCCTAGGTCACCACAGATGAAATAGCTCATGGCACAGATACCAGCAACAGCTCAGAGTGAAATGGATAAAGTTGGTTCATACTAGAAATGAACCTGGAGGCCTAAAACTGGACAATAAGACGCGATCTACCATACTGATTCCCTCACTGTTATGACTATCAATTACTGTAGGTATAAACAATAGTTGTCAATTTACAGCAACCTGTAAGCAGGTCAGTTCTCTTTGAAACATATTAGCTGTTGGGCGGTTGGCGCAAAAATCCAGCAGTTTGCACATGTGTTTGAGTGGGAATATCTCTGCTGACGATTGCACTAGAGAGCTGTTCAAACCCTCAAAAGACTTGGCAAGTCTTCATGTCTGCAATAAAAAAATTTGGGTTTTGGGTTTCAGATTTTTTGTGTGTGACATCTAAGTGGAGTAGTTTTAGACCAACTTCAATTGACCCTAGGCCCAAACCGCTAGTGTTTCGCTCAAGTTTTTATTGGAAACTAGGCTAAAATCCGAGTCTTTAGATACTTTGGATGACTTGTTTAGGTTTCATGTGCAAAAGTTACAACCTAAAAACAATGAAATAGTAATTAATCCACTAATCAGATTATCAATTATTTTAAGACATAACTTCTGAACCAGAAAATGCTAGAAAGTCGATCAAGGACTTAAAAGACTCAGATTCTAGCATATTTTATAATGAAAACATGAGCAAATTACTTCCATCTAGTGGTTGGGCCATAGGCCAGGTAACATGAGCCAAAATGGCCAAAAACCTACCTCACTTATGATGTCACTCACAAAAAAACAGAAACCCCCAAAAAAAATTTTTTTTTCATTGCAGACTCAAAGACTTGCCAAGTCTTTTGAGGGTTTGAACAGCTCTCTAGCGCAATTGACTCTGAAACTATGTGGTTGGTAAGACAAACAAAATATGCTTGATTTTAGGCTGATTTCCAAGTACGATATATTCGTACATTGGCAGCCAAGGTGTTAAAACACTTGGTCATGAAAAACCGCACAGATTAACTCTTTGGTGTCCGCTAGGATTCGAGGATTAAAAAAAAACAAACACGTAAACGCATGTGGCTTTGCGAGGAAATTTCTCCGGTCCGGTATGCTCTACAGACCCGGTAAAAGTCTCAAAAGACGCGGCAAGTCTTCTGGTCTGAACTCGAAAAAAATTTGCTTGGGGGGGTGTGGGTTTTTTGTGAGTGACGTCATAAGTGGAGGACTTTTAGGCCACCTTGGCCCACTTTGCCTGGCCCTGGGCGCCAACCGTTAGGTGGTAGTATTTTGCTGAAGTTTTTACTGGAAACTAGGCTACAAT
>Ga0210059_1015516_pt1 | contig 11110 bp, 6 predicted proteins | sample Ectturendosymbi2_FD_188042 | JGI IMG/M metagenome (GOLD analysis project Ga0210059, IMG submission 188042) | Ecteinascidia turbinata endosymbiont from Florida, USA - Sample 2 (SPAdes) (version 2) | ecosystem: Host-associated > Tunicates > Ascidians > Unclassified | place: Key West, Florida... | reverse complement strand
AAAGCCCGAAATTCTCCCACGATTGCATTTTCGACTTCTTTGCAGTGAGGGTTGCGGACTTGCCTACCGCGAAAGAAAAAAACATTCGGCTTTGTTCGGAAGCCATGTCTTGTTGACTAATCTTTTGTTTATGGGTTGCTGGACGATATTTTCTTTCTTTTTCAGCCACAAACCCCCTTGCATACTTTTGGTGATGTATAAAAATATGTTTATCACTGTGTACTACGCAATTATGTGACTTTGTGGTTACAATCGGTAGATGTTTAACTTACGTTCATTCAAGGTAAAGCGCTTGTGGAAGCGGGAGAAGGAATGAAGCAATTGGCGGAAATTAAGGATTCCCTCGACTTCGGTGTTAAACAGCAGTTTCTTGATCCTTTGCAGCAGCTATACGATAAAGACATCAAGGAAGTTATGGTAAAAACAAAACATGCACCTGTTTCAAGAATGCTACTGATTTTAGACGTAGCTAAAGTGTACTAAAGGATAATGGGGTTGCAGTTTTGCTAAAAGACTGCTTTGTATTCAGCACTTCACTACTACCAGTTGTTAATACGTTGCAAAACAAGCTTTTTGTACGATATCAATAACCACACGGCTTTTAGTGACTTTTCGCTGAGTAATCACACACGGAGATACCCGGCAACCTGCTTGTTGCAGCGGGGCTATTAGATTTACTGAAAGTCCATTTGTTTTTGTTACCAGAAGTCCATTTGTTACCATAACTGTCTTGTAATGCCGGCAGCACTGGGGCTAGTTTCTTTTGCAAGAGTACCATTGCAATATCGTGTCTCTACTCCAATTAAATACAATAGTTCAAGAAATGGTGCTCTTAAGCGGTTTCCGACCAGTACCGGGGTTTTCCTGAAGTCCGCCCATGGGCGCTTATTTTAGGTGGGCGTTTATGTGGTGCTAATATTTGAGTTGATTACCGGTAGTGTTTGTACCTGTCACCTCACACGGTACGTCCAACGTTATACTGAGTTTGAATACTATTTGTAGTTGTCACCTTACACCAGTGGTCGGCAAACTTTTTTTTATCCCGGCCCAGATCACCTTTTCAATAGCTATTGAAGGCCCACTCCATTTGAAACGACCAGAACAAAACGAATCAGACACAGGCAATATGCAACTGCCGTATAACATCCCGGGCGGTTATTTGGTTCACGTCTTATTTTCACAATTTGTCTTTTTTCCGATTAACGGCCCAGGGTGGACTTCCGGAAAACCCCGGTATGTCTTGCGACGAACTTGTTCTGTCCTTGTTGGAAGCAAAGGTGATTCTCTCTGAATGTCAGTGACATCGGAGCAAACTTCACAAGATGGGGCTGGGTTGCATTTGACACTGAGGACGTCAGCGGTGAACAAAATGGTTGAGGCGTGTGGGTCATTTGCAGTCGGTATGGGCATCGTTACGCTGTCACGTATGACTTTCACGCTCTACTTTCCACTTGCCATGCTACATTGCCTACTTTATTAGAGATGATCGTTGCTTTTTTATGACTTGCTGAAATTTTGATCTGATTAGTAGTGATTGTATAGTGGACACATTAGTGCTTTAATGTTTTGTGCATTCTTACTGCGTAGTTCCCAGTAATATTCCATTCGTGATTCAACGTGATGTACTTGTTTGCGAACAGTCCGACCGTCGGCATGATAGCCTGCAAACCTACATAACCGCAGTCGGTCGCTGTTTCCTGTGGCGCATTCGAACGCCCAACGCTTTGGTTCGTCGTCATTCTAATTCTGACTACATACCGAACAGTTGCGTTACGTGTTTCTGACTTCACGCCCAAGTGTATTGGCGTTTTGTTGTATATCTGAATATAACCGAAAGAAGCAATTTCAAGACGTCAGGTTGCTTAGTTGGGAGACCGACCTGTGCTCCTGCAACAACTAGGTTGACCCCTCAACTAGTAGGGACCTCTGCAATAACCTACAACCCAAGTCCCTACAATTGTAAGCGTTCTGAAGTTATTGCACGCACGACATCTTGCAATAAGTGTAGTCGATATTTATGGATACAGCATAATTTGCACATGTCGCTGTTAGTGAATACGTTTCTTTTCCCTTTGTCCGTTGCAAATTACAGCCTCCAGCACCCTCATTTTCACGTGATCTCAAATCGGTGTTGACAGTTGCCGGTCCGCACAGAAAGAATGAATTATTGTCCAAAACAAAAAATACCTTTAGTGAAGCGGGATTTGTGTAGTGACTGCAACCAAGACCATAACACGAAGGGGACTAGACGTGAGAAACCCACTGCGGGTGTCATTGTTTATTATCACCCCAAGATGGGACCATCTCGTTGCAGAGAAACAAGCTCAAGGCTTCCACTGATTCAACGTTGTGGGGAGTTGCATTAAATTTACATGCAATTAATTTCATTTTTAATGTATTTATCTGCCACACTTGAAGGTCCGTCCGTGGAAATAATGCATACCTTAAATCGGTCCGTAGTGGAAAACAGGTTGCCGACTACTCTTATAAGACAATCATTTCCACATGTGCTTTGCATCGGTTCCTTTGAAACTGATGCAGGTCAAAAAAATTTCCCAGTACTAGCGGTGTTTCGTCTTACGTCTCGTTTCCCCGCTGCATCAGCCTTGGGACTTGTATACCGCTGTTTAACGTAACTGATATGGTTTGCATATGGCCTATGCGGTTAGACTACGCCATGTGTTTAGCCTTTGATAAATCTGATTTCATGAGTGGGGCCACATAAGTGCGGCAAATTTAACGAACTGATTTGCGCAAGGCAACGATAATCGCATTTTATCCTCTTCTGTTGTGGGAGTTTTTCGGGTAGTTTGTTTAATCTTGATTGGTAGTCTATAACGTCATTATTGCATAATAATGTATTGTTACCAGCGTGTAAGTTTCTTATTTTGCTGTATCCTGTTTTTTAACCAGTTTCGTGTGTCGTGCTATCGAGTCTTGTTTTTTACCTGCATAAGCTTGGCCCTTTGATGTGGTGCTTTTCAGTTGAATTACAGAAAACGTCTTCATGCTACTTTTTCTTGATTGGATTTTGTCGATAACATAAACTTAACATATAAGAGTTTTTCTATGGTGGTCGTACGAGCGCCCAAGTGACTTAAGTTGGGTAGCACGGAGGTTTATGCAAATTGGAAATCGAAAATGTGTTGGGAAACTAACGTTCTACACACAAGTTCTTTCTAATCATCAGCGTTTAGTCGTTATGAAGAAAGTTAGTAAAAAAAACAATTTTTATTTTGCAGCATCATCGCAAGAAGCTGTCTGGTCGAAGGTTAGATTATGACTACAAACGAAAACGAGGTAAGGTAGTAGTCTCGAGCATTTTCGACTGATTGATCAGAGAATCTTTTACAAAACGCTTTGCTGCTGGAACTTGAACTACTTGATTGTGTATCTTTATTGAGTAAGACAATACCATTGCTCATGGCTTATGCCGACCTCGCATTAAAGAAGAAAACGGAATGCGACTATCATTGATTCCGCATTTTTTCGCACAATCATTTGCGAACCCTAGTGCAACTTTGTACATCTTCACAAGAGCAGGAACATGTTGCTGCACGATTCAGCTGTCGGAGACGTGCAATATGGCACATGCGCATGCGCGCTAATGGAGCAGCACGTGACGCTATTGTTTGTTTTCAAGTTAAGTCAGCGTTGAATAAAGAAGCTGCTCGATTTTTTAGCCGCACAATTGGTGGACTCGTAAATTATTTTAGGCCCAAGGGGATAGTGACGTCGCACGATTTCCTTTTCTTGCGTGGAATACTGTTGCGCATGGGTTTAGGACTGGTGTAATAAAAGGGGTAAATGTTAAATGTAAGAAATAAAAGGGGTAAATGTTATTGGTTTGGACCCTGGTTCGGGTGTTGGTTGGAAAACACACTTTGTGGAACATGTTCTTTATGGTTCACGCTGGTTTGTTTTGTGAAACAAGCCTAAATTAAAACGTAGCTGTTGATACGAAGCGTGGTTTTCCTCGTTACGCCCCGAACACGTGTAGGTAAGCATTAAGCACGCCACACACAGTTGACAATAATCACTGCGTCCCTTCTCCAGTGTGAAAGGTTTTTGGGATTTCTTGTGGTGACCGACTGAGCGACGTTTACCGAACTGCGTGTCGTGCTACTGTGAAATTTCCCTTACGAGGTTAGCAATGCTAATGCGTGGCAAACATTTGTAACTTGAGAGTGGGGTACACTGGATGGCAGTTTAAAATGCCAATTTCATGAGGTTATCACAGCATGTTCTTTTCTGTTGTGGAAATACCGTTTTATGAACGAAGCGTTGTCACTGCCAGCTGTATAAGCCGCAGCTTAAGTAAACGTGACTGTGGAACTCGCACTCTATCAGGGGGTTTTATAATATAATTTGTTGCAAAGAAATCCTTGTGCTTGTTATATGGTATTCAAAATAATCGCAAGAACTTTTGTATTCGGAATAGGAAATAAAATATCAACAGATGAGCTTCAGTTAGCTGAGACCAAGCTTCAAGAAGCTTTAGAGCTCGCTGACGCGTCCATGGCAAATATAGTTGATTCGGATGTGAGTTCAAACTTTGCAACGCTCACCGCTTGTTTGTGCTAATCAATTACCGTGCGGCTGTCTTGATTTCCTGGTAGTAGAGTTTGACTGACCTGTATCACTTTGTGTCTTTGTTTCGGCAAGGTAGTTCGTGCCCGCTGTTTTTTTTTGCTTTGCAAATTATCTTCATTTGACATGTGATTATGCCGCGCGGCATCTGGTTATTGAAATATAACACATTTACTTTGCATGAAGTTAGCCGTTAGATTTTGATTTGTTTGTTTCCTTGAGACACTGGATTTGTGCGCACTATGGAATCGCCTATTCTTTGCAATGCAGCTCATTGTTCATATCTGGAATTTGTGTTTTGTTAACACTTCTTATTGCATGTGTACAACTTGCCTATGCATTGCACTGTTTTAAGGAAGCTGCATTTTTTCTTACTCCTGGTATCCTGATCTACACCTAAGGATTCTTTATTATGCAGTATGAGATTGATCTACGTGGATTAGGACAATTAGCATATCAAATTTTAACGCGTAAATACCAAGTCGACAATATAAGAATGGCTGTTTTTCGTCTCCAACGTAAGTGCTGCATCCGGCCAGAAATTCTTTCATTTTGTAGCCTGGAGTCTGGAATGCAATCCATTATCAAAATTTTAAGCATTTTCATCCAGTGCTTTGCAAGGTCTTTGGCAAATGTAAATGGTGTTATATGACGCAGTGGATTCTAAAGCATGGCCCATCGCAGAACGTTTAAACTTATATCTCTTCCATCTCAGGTAATCGTGGTACAATCAGATTAAACGAATTTTTGTTTAAGAAAATATTCGCAGTTGTGCTTTCCCTCTTTTGATGCGATCCTTAATGGTGGTCTCGCACTGTCTGTCTCTGTGTGTGTGTGTGTGTGTGTGTGTGTGTGTGTGTGTGTGTTTACGCCAGATGGTTTTGAAACAGCGTGTATTTTAAACTGGATAAGGCGCTATGTGAAAATTTAAAGTGAAATTCAGTCAAACTTCCAAATTGGTGATTTCGGCAACTACATATTGGTGAATTCACAAATCATGTAACACGACAACGGTGCTGCATCAATTAGACTTATCGGTTTATTATACCGGTAATTTGTTATCCAACGATCAAATTCACCTCTAGATGTTGTGTTTGACATCTGCAACAAGGTTAGGCAGCATTAAGTGCGCTGTTCAGTGTTTCGTGAATAAATTTTTATGTGTTTCTATGTGTTAGGAAAATTTTACAATTGACTTAATTCGTTTGAGCCTTGCATTGCACCGAACAGGAAATTTAATGTGTTTCAACTCAGCTGAAACTTCAGCTTACCGAAAAAGCGCGGCAGAGCGATGGCGGAAGCTGACTGTACTTACTGCTGTCAGTCGGATTCATCAGGGCAATGTGATAGCGCTTGAACGCTTTGTGAAGCATGATTGAGTTATTTCAAACTTCAGTCTTTCTCACTCTATATACCTTTTCAAAACATCGCACAAGGCTGTGAAAAACGTTTGTTTTTACCTCTTGCCAGACTCAGTTGCATGTACATCAACGCTACCTCTTGCAGACTCATTGCACGTGCATCGAGCGGGTTTGAACAGGTTCTTATAAAATCCTGACATCTTTGTCGTGAAAGTGTTTGTAAGCTTGCGACGCTCTTGCAATCTCAAAACGACACACCAGAAAGTCGCGACACCTCATTTGGGAACCTCTTGCTTAGTCTAATGAAAGCCTGAATCACTGAACGAAAGAAAGTCGTTGTGTTGCTAAGGTGTGGTGAAATCACAAAACCTGTTGGCTGCTGATGAAGATGAATCTAAAGATTGTGAGCGCATTTGAACCAGTGGTTACTCCAGCACCAAGGTTTAAGTCCGTGTGTTCGATTGCGTTTTACGTTGTAGAACAGGTGTCTGCTTGCTTAGTAATGTTTCGCCAACACCGACTTCACTAATTACAGTTACTAATTCATTGAGCCTGGCTGCGGTTCATATATTTTCGTTTAGTGTCTGGCGGTTATCTAAGAGGACGGGGTCACTTGTGTCAAAAATGTTATTAGCAGCAAACGTCCTCCCGACAGCGTTCATCCACGCTTGACTCGGGCTCAAAAGCCAGACCACGAGTTGCCTTTGTAGTTCAATAATGTTTTTATATAATTAAATTCAACGATTTTTTAAAACAATAGTTTCTATAGAGCTTACAAGATTCAAAGGTTTCCGTTCCACATTAACTTCAAAAGAACGAAAACTTATCCATTAACTCGGGCTAGTATGAATGAGCCGGGTAAGTGGAGACACCGGAACTATGACGTACAGCGCGTAATGATAGATGAGTTCTCCTGAGAATTTATAATTAATTGTAACGTACCCTATGTCACAGATCAATGATAACGCACCCTCTTGAAGCGACTTAGGCTACGCGACAAGATTTCATCAAAAGCAGACGCCTATAGTTCATGTATAGATAATGCACTTGATTTTTACATTAGAACTATATATTTTGTCTTGTAAAACTTAGCAGAGCGTTCATAAATTAACCGCCTGTATTGCATCTTTCACATTTATTTACAAACATGTACCTTATGCGAAATCCATGAGACGAATTTCAGCTGTTGAATACTTTTAAAGATACAGAGTACGATCATGCATAAAATACACGATCTTAAGGCAAAGTTTTGTTACCGTTTCTGTACTTGTCGTCCGCGAAGGTCATGTGTATAGATGCCTTATTGTTGCACCAACATAGTTGCATGCTTGCAGATGCGATTTCGTTTTGTTTTGCCAGTTTTACCTATGGAGATTCTTGCTTTGTTTTAAAGTATGCCAAGTTTAAAATGCACCGCAAATTTAAAAATACTCACAAAGCTTGCGTGGAAGGTACCGGAATATTTCTATGGCTGCTGCAATCAGATCGTGTTCACAAAAAATCTTTCTCCCATGTTATTTTTCGCATAGGTTAACTTGGGTAGTCCGCAAATATGATGAAATCCAGCAGGACATCAAAATTTATCACAAAGCATACGAAATATATCCATACCGCTAACTCAGTTCATAATTAATCAATATCAAAACTTGTCACTCCAGATAGTTATGCCGTAGTCAAAATGTGGAGGTTTTGGACGCTTTTACGTTCCATAAACGTAATCATACTGAAATTTTCCGCAGTTATTGGGCATCTGCCTATTATACTTAATGTAATTTTGCCGTTATATTGAGATTTTTTGCTTTGAATGTGTCGGAAATGTTGAAAAAATGCTGAAGCGGTTCGGCTGTCAACAAGCTCACTGAGACTCACCGATCATTACCCAATTTTAATGCGGAAATTGTTGAAAGTTGATGAAAGAAACGATCCAAATAGTGCACTTTGGACTTTATCCATTGGTCAGCTGTACATCTGCGTAGATTTAAGTTTGTAGTTGGAAAGCAGGAAAAATCCTGCAAATAAAGACGAAAATTTTGAAGCGTTTACGCTTCATAACTGCCCCCCTTTAAAATGTGATAGTTATCCTCATCGAGTTAGCGAGTTTTATTTCAACAAGAGAGTTAAAAATTCATACTCAACAGGCAAAATATGAACTCTATGACAATGAGTGGCCCGATGTTGCAAATGGATTCCTTTATATTTATATATAAACCATCTTTATTTTCGACAAATATGGTTCAGCAAGTTTTGTCCAGTCCATGGAATCACTTATTGTGTAATTGCTCTGGAAAAAAGATTGGGCGAGAACCGGTTGGGGTGTGATCGAAAAACTTGATTGTGGTGTTCGATAAAGTATAGTTGACGGATTTAAGTGTTTTTGTTGCACAGGAATTAAAAACTGGGGAAAATTCTTGATTTTCTGTCGCGATATTATCCTAAAAGAGGTGGTTTGCGCAGAAGTCGTTTTTGTAAATCGGAGACCAGATATTTTTCGGCTTTGTCAAACTTTATCATCGCAAAAAGAACAAAATAGGACATTGCAATCGAAAATCCTGGTATATCTCCATATCCGGGCGGCGTGTAAAAATATATATACATACATCACGAAATTAAACGTTACTTCGGTTCAGGAGCAAAAGTTCCTCCTGAAGAAGTTTCACTTGCTGAGCAAAAGCTGGAAGAAGCGCTCGATCGGGCCGACAGCAGCATGTTCAACCTCCTGTCAGGAGATGTGAGTCCTCACGAAGTACACAACATGTGCTTTGCAGGCGAAGCTCGTTGTGTCGCGTCTGCTTGATTTGGAAATATACGTTTGCGCTGAACGGACTGCTTGCGAATACGGAATTACTGTGTCCTGTTTTCAATTGCGATAGGTTGCAATCCACCGAATTAATATGTCGTTTGTCCTTCCAAATTCGCTGTACATTCGGCATCGAAACGATCGTTTCACCACGCCTGTCCAAATGCTGCTCAGTGTGAAGCTCACTATATTTTCTATATGCCTAATTAATGGCAGGTGTTTTGTAAGCCGCTTGTATACCGCGCTTTTGAAACCGCAAACGCAATTTCCTGCTTGGGTGGTGGCTCGTAATTATATCATTTGTCATGTCTCTTGCATGAATTAGTCGTCAAAATAGCTCTTTTCTAGCTGACCACTGTTGCTCTTAAGTTCAGATGCCAGAATGGTGCATATCCGAACGTAGTGGAAAGGTTTATTGTCAGCTTTTCACGAAATACCGCACTAGTTATTGTGTCACGTTTGATGCTTGCTTCTCCATCACGCTCAGTCAGATGCAACTGGGTGGCAGGTGGCAATCTGTTGCCGCTACCATTTGTCTCAGCATGACTCTTCGGCAAGATCCTCATGTTTATGGTTCTGTTGATGCATGCTGCAATGAAGCTTATTGTGTTCGTTTTGCATGTGCATGTTAGCGTGTGCTGTTTATGTGGAGTGTTGAGTGATGGCCAGTCCAACAGTCGGTGGTGGATAGAGTCGGCTTACGGCATTAATTTGAAGGCCGGAGCATGCATTTCGAACAGTGAAATTTCTAAAAAAAAGTGTAGTTTCAGCTTAAAAAATGGCTAAAACACTCCAATAAACCACATAACCTTTTAAGTGCTCACCCACGGCCATATATTTTTATCTTCTGCAAAAGCTAATGGTTTGATTAAACAAGCTTAACACTGAACTCGTTGCTATCCACCACTGGCAATCCCTGTTCGCGTTTGATTTTGCCCGTTAGCAACAAATTTTAGACAAGATGCTTTTCGCGCAATAACTGCACGTTGCCATCGCATTTTAAAAATTTCAATTAGTATTGCCTTACACTTGCTGATAATAATAACGTTTCTGGTTAAAGGCAATGTGTAGATTTTGCGACATTCTCTGCGATTTAACAAGCCATGTTTTGACCAGGTCGAGCAGGTGAGCCAGCTAGCGTCACTAGTCGACTCTCAGCTTGAGTACCATCGACAATCAGCTGATATTCTCGAATCAATCCAGGAAACGCTGAAAAGGCACATAGATGAAATCAACGCTCGGCCGGAAAAAGTAAGGCTGTTGAAAGAACTGAGCTGGTAACAAAGCGAAACGAAGCGACTGCCTCTCTATTGAGGGTCTAGTTCAGGCCGTCACATTCAGTTCGTGTTATTTGCGGTGAGTGTGTAACGGCTACCTGCTTGGCGGTGAAGTACGTGTGGGTAGAATGCGTCATCCACTAATTCGTCAACATTGCGGTCCAGCTTAACGCAGCTAAAGCATGAGATGTTGTGCTTTGCGTTTTGGTTTGTTAGAAACCGAGCGCGACGTCGCCTGATCCGGACAGTTCAAAAGGGCGGCGCAGTTTTGTTGCTTAGCTCCGTGAAAGAAGACCATCTTTCGGCTGGAAATTTTTCTTTAGCACTTCAAGCTGGAAGCGATCCGTGAAAGTATTGGCAACACATCACCACTTTTGTTGAGCAAGCTGGCTGCCTTAATTTTTACCACTCGAACGTTACTTCGCTGTGAACATTTGCTTGAGCTTGATGTACGAATTTTTAGACTTACAAGGCTTGTGCGTACAAACATTCTACTGCGAGCCTCCAAGAGTGTCGCGAAGTATTTTGCCTGTGCCTATCTTGGTCGTCAAATGAATGTTTTGCAGTAAGAAAAATAACTGAAAGCAAATATACAAAATCAACCATTGCCCATACGTGGCAAATGTGAGTGACAGCCAACTGCTGCTACTCAACTGCCTTCCAGCCAAACGTCCACTGTGAATATGCAGTCAAGCCAGGAAGAGCTTTGGCAGTTGTGGCGATTTGTTCCACCGGTGCCAGCCATAGAGATCTTTCTTGCTGGTTACAATGTACGTGACTTTTCAGGAGCGCCCGAAGAAACAACTGCGCACACCAAGCTTGGCTTCTGCGGACCGGGGGCCAACCCCCAAAGCTTCGCCGAGCCCCAGACACAGCGTATCATCGCCATCAAAAGCAGGTAGTTGTCCTCTTCGTGACATCAGTTTCGCCAACGCGGATAAAGCGATGACGATTACGGCCAGACCTACGTATTTGGAACTAACCATTAGTAGTTGGTGGCAAGTAAATCAGTCACAGTTTATTGACGGGGAAACTAGTTTCGCGTTTTCCAACGCATCATCAGTCCTTATTCAATGATGATGCGT
>Ga0210059_1015515_pt1 | contig 11111 bp, 8 predicted proteins | sample Ectturendosymbi2_FD_188042 | JGI IMG/M metagenome (GOLD analysis project Ga0210059, IMG submission 188042) | Ecteinascidia turbinata endosymbiont from Florida, USA - Sample 2 (SPAdes) (version 2) | ecosystem: Host-associated > Tunicates > Ascidians > Unclassified | place: Key West, Florida... | reverse complement strand
AATTGTATAGCTTGTTGCTATAGTAATCAGAACATAGATAAAACAGTTACCATTCCAAGATTTACAAATAGACAAAATGTTACAGTGGCAACCAGTCCCGTGGCCACGAGGGGGCATTCGAAGGTAATGCCCCCCAAGTTTCTGTTATGTCTCCCCAAATTGTGTTGTGCCCAGAAAAACTTGTTTTAAAAATATAATTAAAACAAAGATCTTGCCTCCCTAAAAATGTATTTTGCCCCCGTAAGCCCTAAAACCTGGCTGCGGGCCTGGTGGCAACTGGTCCATACTATTTGAAATAAGCTCGTACTCAGAAAAATATCTTCCTAGTATAAAATAACAATCAAGTGTTTTGCTGTATGTATCATGTTATTTAAAAAAATCCTCAAAACACGTTCAGTTTGGCTCTGTATAGGAAGTAAAAAATGGTTCTCGTTGAGATTTTTGAAAAAAGAAGGAAGCAGGGAATTCCTCTTTTTGAAGATGAGCACCATTTGAGATTTTTCAACCGATCTGGGTCCTATTCACGCGTCAGGTGTTTCTCGCATGCGCAGTTGCATTTCAATTCGTGAAATCCTCAAACTAAATCCTGCCAAGTTTAGTCTGAAATAATGTGCAAACAATTCACAATTTCAGAAATTGGTGCAAATGTCACGATTGTTTCATAAACACTTTTCGTGCCTTATTCTCAGCAAAAGTTTTGATGATATCATCATATTCTACTTCTTGTGGAAGTTTGGATTCAGTAGTCAATCTGGCAAGACTTGACACGGGATTGACCACTGGTTGCTCTCAAATAATGATCTCTCTGCAGATGCACAGTGGCTGGAATAGTGAGCAAACTCTTAGGCAAATACATACATTTGGAAAGCGTTCTTGAAGTAAACTTTATTTAGCAGGTCTAATGCAACCAATTTCTCTTGTCCCAAATTAGTTGAATGTACGAAGGGCAAATGTCGCATCTCAGTAAATAAATTTTCTTCGTTCATATCTTCACAATATTGTGTGGCTAGGATTCTCGGATTCCCACTTTTTGGTCAGTTACTGCAGCAGAGTGATCCAAGTAATTCCATGGTAGCCTACATCAAATCATTCTTTAATGCGTTTCACAGCATTACAGTGCACGACTAGCCATCCAATAACATTATCAATAATAGCATAGAATATAAAAGTTCTATAACATGCTTCTTAAACGCTTTCCTTTCCCTTTCCAACTGATGCATTCCTTCGTAGAGCTGAACTTCCTCTAGGGGGAAGATTAATCTCAATGCCAAGGTTAGATGCAACTGTAGTTGCTTCATTCAATACAGATTGCCAATTGTGTCGCAATTCAGCTAAATCCTTCAGAAGTTTTTGAATGTTAGCAACTTCTGTATCCGATGTTGCTTGCCTAGCTTGAATAACTTTCATGCAGATGTCTATTCTGCTTAGAATTTTGAACCAAACAGCTAACATACATTCACAAACAAATGACTTCGAATAAGATAAATGAGCCATTTGCACAATACTCGGATTTAGCAGGTAGCTTCATTGTCAATAACTCTTTAATGGCAGCTTTTATACCAGGCAAAGGTGCGTGCCTTATTCTCACAGTAGTAGAAAACTTTTGACCCGATTTAGGGAATTTCGGAAAAGTTTGAAAATGTGTAAAATTAATCATTTCAGTTTGTTTTGCAAATCATATTTGGTTGTATTTTTAGCTGCGTGGAATCTATCAACAATGCCCTATACATAAACTCTGTTCAACGTTGTTTGATGTGTATAAGGCAATAGTCACAAATCATTGCAACGTAAAGGAAGATGACAACAAAAACAAATAAACTAGCCAAAAGCCTGGGCAAGTTTTCATTTCAGGATTTAATTTCGGGTTTGTCACGGTTTATGACGGGAAGTGGTTAAACTTCCAATGCTGCAGATGGAGAATGCGACCATCAATTTGGGCTTGATCACAGAAAATCTTGACGTGGGTCCTTTTGTCCTCCCGGGCCCCCGAACCTATCAAGCCCGGGTACAATGTACCTCTCGTACCCCCCTCTCTTAGGCCCTTCTTACCTTGCCGGCAAGCAAAAAAAACAGTAAAACAGTTTTGTTCAAGTAATCCGAATCCGACCTGTACATAGCCTGAAAGAGTTTCAACATTCACCAGACGTTAATTGCCAACCAATTCTACAGTAAATTTGAAAGCAGCATTAGCTACAGCGTGAAGAGTCAGCAGAAAAATCTAACGAAAGTAGAAAGATGCTTTTGATTTTGTACGTGATGAGGCCATTGACACTGCCGTTTACTTACAGCAGTGCTCTTCAACCTTTTTGTCATCGTGGAACCCCTGACATACTTTCGCATTTGTCATGGAACCCCATTAACAAAAATAAAAAAATAAAAAAATTACTCGTAATAAAATCAAACATTTCGCTATTAGACACTTCAACATATAAACAGTTATTACAGATGTTAAAAAGCAGTAAATTTATAATGACTCGGTTGCAGTCTCGTCGCCACGGGAGGCTTTGGTGGGCTTAACCCCTCCCAAACAAAGCTCTAAGCCCCTCCAAATTGAAACGTGAAACACTATAAATAAGTGGAGTTTTGGTTAACTTTATAATGTCAAGCCCCCCCGCACAAACGCAAACCTCCCCTATTGAAAACTTTCTGGCAACGGTTCTGCTTGGTTTTCTTGCATTTCTGGAATGTAGCTGCTATACATTCAGAATTTGGTCATCCGGCAAAAAGAACCCGTATGTCAAATATGTGTCGTCCCATTTTCTAACTTTGTCAATTGAATTACATTTGGTCTGCTTCGGATTAGGTGCCTCTTTTGCATTTGGTGCCACCGTTCACACCTTCGTTGTTGTTATTATTTCGCTTCACATGAGAAAATTAGCTATGTCTCTTCATCTGGCTTGACTAAATAGTAAAAAGTTTGATTTCACACTGTTTATACTTTATTCCCACAAAGGTTGAACATCAGCTCTAGTCTGTGACTCAGTCTACTCTCTACTACACTCAGGTTGAGTCTACTCCAGTGTTGCCACTCTGTTGTTACGGAAAAGTACTAGATTTCATGATAAAAAAAACACTAGATTACAAATACGTGACAGATTTGTCAGATTACAAGAAAATTGATGTTGTACTTAAGAACAGGCCGGTGTTTGATGAACATTATATATTTGTTTATTTGTCTCAGACCAGATGGTCCGTAGAACACACGCAGACGATGATTCTTTTACGCTTTAAATATTTCAATATTTGCTTAAAGTGCAACACTTTTACACGATGGTAAATTGCTTCATGGGGGAAAAGGCCAACCATACATCCACATCATTGCTCTTGAGAAATTCTTTGTGCTCTGAAATGCGAAACATCGGAAAATGGGGAAATGGTATCTCTGTTTCATGACTTTTTCAACATGACTACAACCATTTAAAGAACCTACCATGTTACGCTTGTGTTTGTTTGTGCAAGTCACTGGAACTTTTAACAGATGATCACAGTGACTTCGTAGTGGTTTGACTCAAAACAGATTATCATTATAGGGTCTTGTGTAAGTTAAGATGTAGGCTAATTAGGTAGAACTTTTAGCAAATATTACAATTGCACTTAATCAAAAAGTCAAAAATCAAAAGGTCCTTCCGGTTCCTTCAATGCCCCGGCGTCCTTGCACTAATTTGTGTTTTTCTTGCTGAATATTAATTATCGCCAAACAGATTTTGCAATGCAGCACATCAAAATGATGCTTGTTACAAATCTTCATTTTTCCTCAATGACTCAACGCTCCTCTATGATGGAGACCACCTGCAGTAGTTGTTGGTGAGTTGTTTCGGTGTTCGCGTCTCATCAGCGCTTTTGCGCAGTAAAAACAAATCTGTGTGTAAGGTATACAAACTTAGCAGGGCCTACGAGAGGGGTGTACAAGAGGTACATCGTACCCGGGCCTGTAAAGTGCTGCGGCCCGAGAGGATGAATGAACTCACGCTAAATTTTTCTGTAATCAAGCCCAAAATTACAAGTGTAAGCCACTTGCCAGTATGACAATTAATCTGATTCTAAGTCTTAGCATGGTAGCTGTTTTATCTGTATTCTGATTACTATGAAAACAAGCTATAAAGTTTCAACAAGGATACTAGAGGCGCTGAGGCCCAGTATCGGTCTTCGTACCCCCTGGCAGACTTTCCCTTAGAGGCCCTGAAACCAAGCATGCAAAAAGTAACAAGTGCTGGTAAAGTGTTTTGCTCCTCTCAGGGTTGGTCACGTGCAAACACCGATTCTGGAATGCGCTACTGCTGCATGGCTAAGCATTTTTGTGCTCCTGTGAATGACGATGCAGTTGTGGTGATGATAAAGTGTTTTGCTCCTCTCAATGTTGATCACGTGCAAACACTGATTCTGCAATTTGTACTGATGCATGGCTAACCATTTTTTCGTGTTCTTGTGTTTATGATGGCGTCTGTGATATGGACTATTGCAACCTCTCCGCTGGCGTTGCGCTGAATGCGCGGTTCACCACGAACGGAATGTACGCGAAGAACAACACCATATATACGTGGCGTGAACAAGCAATAATAGAGTGATCTGTGAAGCTTTGCGCACATGCCGCTCGGGATTTCCGATCGCGAAAGTTGAAGGTAAAATAACCAAAAGCGTCACCAGAAAGTTTTCAATGGAGGGCTTTACGTTTGCTCAGGGGGACCTGAAATTCTGAAATTTGGTACAAACTCCACAGATACGTAGTGCTTCATAATTCAATTTTCGGGGGGGCTTGGAGCTTTGTTTATAGGGCCAAAGCCCGCACGTAACCCGAGACGCAGAATGTATACAAAACATCATCATATTTTTGACTAGAGATGGAATAGGTCTGCGGTACACATGGCCCCAAGTATGCTCGAGCATGGCAATGATGACAACTGTCGTGCAAATACTGAACATTGACGCCACATGGTTACACGATGGTTTCAACATTATAGATCGTTTGTGACGTAACAATCTCAAACCTGTCTCCACGATTTTCATAGCGCCGTTTATTCGGTGAGTAACACACAACATGCGCTGAGTGAGCTGGGGAATTTGCGTTGCCAACTTGCAACGACTTTGGGAAATCATGGCGTTAAATGAATTAACCGTTTTTGTCAAATTGAATTGTAAGCATGGGCGTCCGCAGGGGGGGGACAAAATGGGCATTTGCACCCCCTGGAAATTGGGCCTAAAAACCAAAATTTTCTAGAAAACATGAAGTCAGCAGCTCAGTTTCGATTATTTGATTTAATTCTTGCAATGACAGTTTCTTTGCCGGTAAGACGCGCACACTGCACAAGAGCCAGTTCACGGTCCTGGTGTCATGCAGTGGTGATCTTGCAGTTCACTTGTGTCCGCTCCTTTGCATGGTCAAACTTGGGAGCTGATTCTTCTGGCGTTGGTCTTCATTGCGTAACAACAACATGGTTCACTTCAAGTTGCAATAGTAGGCGTTTCGCCGCATGTTGCTGCTTGCTGTGGTACAGCGAGGTAGTGACTGTTGATAGCGGTAAGCCACGTAGTTTTATACTGTGTGAAAAGAAGCCAGACTGAATGTATAGAAATGCAACCACAAGTTTGAAATATCCATTCCTAGTGTGAGGCTGAGTGTTCCTATCCATTCCTAGTGTGAGACATTAATTAAAATTACTTATTGCAGGGATGGGCAAATAATTTGGCTCAAGAAGAGCCACTTTGAGAAGGTCGCGTTTAGATGATAAACAGATTTATTTGGCGGTATTGAGTTCATTGCGCCAGATGTACTCTCCAAGACAAAGAACGCCGGGGCACCGAAAAAACACAAGTTATACAGTCAGGTGCCACAGCAGAGGGCATCGTAAAATAAATAAATAAAACAAAAAGCAATAATGGTAGACACAAAAGGTAATATTAGTTGTTCTTGACTTCTTGTGCAAATATACTTTATCCAGCGTAAGCAATTAAATGAAGCAAATGTAACCTCACAAGCTTTTCAAAAAATTTCAATATCGAAGTTTTTTTCTGAATACTTCCGCGACCCATTGAAAACGCTGTGATGAGCCACATGCAGCCCGCGGGCCTGTAGTTGGACCACATTGGCTTGAACTACGCTTATGCAGTCTTTTTACAGACTGCGTGGCTTCTTATGTTTGCAGGCTTGTGGAAACGTACATAAGGTTTAGCTCTGGCTTCTGAGTGAACAAGTGCAAAGCTGTATTGCTCTGGCGAGTTTTTATAATTCATCTGTGCAATTTTTAAGCCTGCATGGTGTAACTTTAGTAAGTTGTTCGATAGTCGTTGTCAATTTACAGGTCTACTTCTCACTGCTTGAAAGATTTTTGCGAGAGTGTCTAACTTTCGTGTTTTTTCACTGCTACTGATGTTCTGGCCGTTGATTATTCTGAAATTATGACTTATATTTAGGCAGTGCTCAAAAATGGATAAAAAGCAGTTCATGAAAAGAAAAAACATTTCTGATAGTCAAAATGTAGAAAACATTTCAGACTACATGTTGAGAATTGAGGTTCAACCCACACAGACTAATGTGAGCACCGCAAACGTAGTTGTTGATAGTTCATGTTCAATTCACACTCAGTTGTCTAGTTCACAATAATAATGATATTGGATGATACCCCGATTCAGCAAAAGCTGTAAAGGATGACAAAAAGTACAACCTTTTCGCAAACTCGAATGCAACTCCACGTCAACATGATTTTAAAAAATGCGAACGGAGCGTGTGCTTTCATGGGGAATTTTCTTTGTGGTGTAGAAAGGGTAAAAAGTGTTTTGAGGTCCATTTGCATTGCATCGTTCGCAACCTGAAAAAGGATAAGCGAAATGTTGACGTTCCCCCCTCTCCAAAAATTTCTGCGGACGCCCATGATTGTAAGTTGTCGAGGGCTTACGAACACCCACTGCGGCTACGTTAATATATATTGCGTATGCTTTCCCCTTGACGTTATATGGCAATTTCTCTGGATAAGCCGTAGTAGAAATAACCAGGCACGTTATTTCTGTTTTGGTGACTTCAAATATCAAAAGGTTTCAGAAATTTGCAGCATCACGCTTTGAAACTGGCAATTTATGTAATTTCCGTCAGTTCGAGGGAAACGCATTTATACTGTGGAACGTAAAGGGATGGTAATCTGATCCAGCATTAACTTAACTAGTCGGTCTTTCACCTCTTATCACCTGACCACATGAAATTAACACTGAGCCCGAGAATGCTACTGCATCTGTCCCCGGGTCCAAATTTTATCTCAAACCCTTATCTATTATGAACGAATTAATTGGATTGTTTTCGAACATATTTTCATTGCAGATGAAACAGTTTTTTTATTGCAGCTGAAGAGTTTCTTTATTTAAGCCTACACAGCAAAATAAAGAGACAAGACCAGACACAGCTACAAAGCAGGGGTTATTTTTTGTATTGAATAAATACAGTGAGTGACGGCAGTTTTGCCAAATACAATAATTGTCTGTAACTGGCCGCGTTTTTACCCTCCAGGTCCATTGGTTTGCTGCATTAGGTGCGCCGGTTATTAAAAAACTGTAGCATGTTTGATCCAAATATAACGATCTGACCTCGGGGTGGATTTACAAAGCAGCGTTCACTGTATTTACAGTCGCAGTTTAGGTTAAAGCGCGCACGAGGTTTGCTGAACAGTGGAATAAGATTTTAGGGCTGAGGATGCGTAATGCTACGTTAAACCGATTTCCTATTTTATAAATTTTGCTGATGGATTCAAACACGTCGCCTTTTAGGTGACTGGTTACTTGTATACAGATACTGTATGTGCAAGTTTGAATCATCGGAAAATGTAAAAAGCAGAGCCCAGTCAGTCAGCTGATTCCTCGAAAGCTTGCAACGAATCTGGAGCTTTGAAATGAGGCCTTAAAACTGTTTAAGCTCATTGCTGGACTTTCTGTTTATATTTCTGCCCAAATTTTGGATTCAATTGAGTTTTCCTAACGGTTTTTGTACTTTTGTTGTGTTTAAGTGGACGATTGGTCTAGCTGCAGCCTTGATTCATCTAGTAGCCTTTGATTCATCTGGAAACAATGACAGGCTTGTGCGCATAGGCTTTTGAACGAAGAAGGTGACTTTGCTTTGTAAAATGCTTCTCCACTCTTGTGTTGGTTTTCGATGCTCAAAAGTGTTAGAAAAGTAGCAAACAAGTCACAGTGCCGTGCTCGACTGTAAGGGTTTGCCAAAAAGTTGAGGAGCTCTGCTTCTCCACACCAAAAATGAAGTAGCGACAGTGATTCAGCATATTGTAAACATCCTAGGCTTGAATAACTTCGATTCGCTGAGTAATATCTGTCCGTTAGTTTTGCTGGTAAGCGTGAGTCAGCAAAGATACATGTGTTAAAAAAGGCGTTCAAGCGTTTCTGTGGGAGCACAGGCGTGGCAGATCGTTCTTGCAAGCGGCATTCGTGCAGAGAGAAAGCGACACAAGTTTCATCTGTGGATTGTTGTCAGACATATGCGAGTTTAACAACACAGTTGCAGTGCTTTATTCAGATTTGGTTTTGATCGATCGAACTAGACTGGCAATTGTAATTTCATCTTTAGGTTTTTGAGTTTTCTCATTTATGCGTACTGATTCTAAAATTTGTGCAGGAAAGTTCCAAATTTATGTAGGCAAGTTCAAATCATGAACTAAACCAACCACAGTAGTTGGGAAACTAAACTTTTGAAGAGATATGTTGTGTGCAGACTCAGGAAACCAGCGACATACTTGATTTTGCGTAGTGTTAAGCAGTCGGCAACAAAAGATAATATCACGACGCAAGGCAGATTGTCATGGTTGAATGCGGATGTTGTTTACAACATTTCTCGCCGTGCACTGTTCCTTGGTACTGCCAACTGCGCTTTAGCGTCATTGTTGTCGTTACGTCATAAAGGAGCGTGGCGTATTGCTGGGTGTAACGGATGCCAAATTGCAGCTGCGCGCTGGCTACTTGAGTAAATTTGGGTGTTGCTCTCATTTCATATTGTAGCATGATTTAAGTGTATGCCTTCGGCTAGCACTGGTACTGACAAACATGAATCTAAAAAAATGTGTTGGGAGAGTGAGGTCAAAGAATGCCATCTGTTTTGCAAACATAGCGCAAGTGTTTTGCTTTGGCAGAAACCTAAATTAAAACGTTTCTAAATGACAGAAAAACTTCCTTTCGCAAACATTTATTGCAGGAGATGAAGTAGGTTTTCAATAAATTGGTGTTGTTACTGATCAGCAGGCCTACGCTCTGTGAGTAAGAAATAAGTGTTGTAATGGAACAAAAATTGAAAGGACGATAGTTCGCCAGCAGGTTGCGCAGGTGGCTTAACAGCTCATTCAATGCCTCGGTTACGTACGAAACAAATTTAGGAATGGAAATAAACTTTTTTAACACACTCCAAATTATCTCAAGCTATTGCATACCCGAAACAAATTCGAAAGCCGAATCTTTCGCAATTTTAGCAAAAATCAAGTCAAAACGGTAAATTTTTGAGAAACTGCGTACATTTGAAGGATATTCGAAAACTTCTGCAACTTCGTAGCAGTAGTGGTAATTTTCCGATTTTAATCCGGTTTTGTCCTCTTTAAATGGAGGTGACCGGATTTACCTCCTTTCTACCATAAATTTAACTTTATACCATTTCTTCATGGTGCTCAACTAACAGCGTCTTCCTTCCGCAACCTAATCCCTAGTTATTCGTAAACTTTGTTTGTTTTCCTATTATTGAGTTCAGACAACGCCGCCCGAAAACCGCAAAACGAGTGCTTGCAAAAAGTGTGTGAAGATGGCTCAATCAGTGCGTTCCAACACGTACTGTACTTGAAAGGGATTGCGCCGTTTTGGCGATCCTTTTATTTTTTGTATGGTCAGTCTTACTTTCATTTCGATGGCACCTACTTTTGTGCAAACATGTGATTTAAATTCCAAGAATTTGTTACATCAGTTGCGTAAACATTTCCAATATAAATCGCATTTTTAGAAGACGTGAGGAATAGCGTGTCATTTGCGGCGAGCGCAAATCGATCACTTTAAAAGCGGTACTTAGGATTAGGAATTCAACTCCTTTCCTCCTGTTCAATGCTGACTCTCATCTTGCCTCATTGAAGGTGCGTGTGGATATTGTGACGTCGTGTCACAACATGGATGAATTTATTGGAGTTTGCTAAAGTTATATTCCTAAAAGTGTTGCAATTATGCAGACCCATCTGTGCATCGCGGACTTAGAGATGTTGTTTTGTGACATGAAGACATTGCGCTTGACGAATGATCTTGTGACGAAGGACTTTCCGGCAAGCCATACCTGCACCGCAGCTTTGCAGAACCTTAAAAACACTTGCTACTTTAATCATGCTCTCTTCCAATAACGCACGTCTCGGATAAGGAACACTCTGCAGATAGTCTCCCTTCGAATCGCCGTACCTTTCTCACCTGTGAAGTGATCAAAACAGAAAGTTCTGACCGTTGGTAATATTTTGCGAGGCCGTTTAGCCTTGCGCTACTGATGTTATGAAGTTCATTGGTTATTTCGTTGCAGCAAAAGCATAGCTTTACGAGTCATAATGAGAACAATAAAGCACGATGCAAGAAATATTTCTTAGTTGTCAAGATGAGAATTCCAATATGTGTCAATAGAAAGTTTCTTAGAATGAAGTCAACGGCAAAACAGGAAAACAATCGAAACATTAAAAAGAACAGCTTCATCCCCTAATATGTTCAGACCCTGGCCCCGGGGGTCTGCAACATGGACGTGACTTGCTGTTCAGCGCTGTGGTATTCAATGGCCGCACACTGCGCATCGCTGAGGCATTCCTGTTGAGGTTTTTGGTAACACCTGCGTTGCTGTTGTTTGTAGTCGAACAGAGGGTCGTTTAAAATATGTTTTATTCAAGCCGTTTGGTGAGGAGGCTAAAGTATTCTTTCCTTACGTTTCGTCTCACGGCTTAGTTAGAACGAGTCGCGTTACGCTTTGGACTGCAATCGAGCTTTTTCAGATTCAAACAGTATTTGCTTCAAAGTTGTTGAGATTTTATTGTCGTGGTAAGGATCGAAGGCAAAAGCGTAAACGCAGCAGAACTGCTTTCAAAGGTAATATTTGGGAGGCAGAAGAAATTTTATAGTGG
>Ga0210059_1015514_pt1 | contig 11111 bp, 5 predicted proteins | sample Ectturendosymbi2_FD_188042 | JGI IMG/M metagenome (GOLD analysis project Ga0210059, IMG submission 188042) | Ecteinascidia turbinata endosymbiont from Florida, USA - Sample 2 (SPAdes) (version 2) | ecosystem: Host-associated > Tunicates > Ascidians > Unclassified | place: Key West, Florida... | reverse complement strand
AGGTGTCTCCCACGATAAGTTTGCGCCATGGGCACAACCCAAAGCGCAGTGAAAGGTATTAGTGGTTGTGATTTTAAGAAATCGGCAAATTATTTTGCAAGTCAAACCTGGCAGTGGCAAGTGCCTACAAGTCGCCGTTTTTCATGCCAATCATGGCGGGCACGTCGTATGTGATTCTACATTTGGCAGCAAGTGATGTTTTAGTTAGCAGTTGCATTGCAAACACTAGCAAAAGGGTGGAGTTAACGTTGTTGAAAAAATACAATTTATCAAACTGCAATGAAAACACGTTGTTGAGTTGTTACTCGCCAAGCTATTGTAAACTAGTGATTGGAAAGTGAAACATCACTTCAGCCACATGGTTCTTTTTTCTCCACGGCAGTAACTGAACTTTTGCTGATACACAACCATGAGAGCAGATCCGGATTACTGATTACTTTGTTCATGTTCATTTCAGTGGTTTCGCCACGAATCGAAGACAAGGCAATGCTAAAGACGTTAATGTTTTATTGGCGACTTCGAATTATTCGCTTTAAGCGTTCAGATAGCATAAAGCAATCGTCGCAACTGCGCATCGAATTTAGGTAAGGATTCGGTTGTCCCTGATTGTGTCCGCTGATTTGAGTACTGCAAACCTCGCACGGAACATGGATTTCTCATAAGTTGAATCAGCGACGTTGAACGTATCAATAATTTTTATCTGGCGAGTTTAGTAAAGTGACGAATCGCCTACTGCAATGCAATAAAGCGTCTTGCCTTTTTGCATCAGCAGTTCTACTACACCTTTGCCAGACCGGTTCGTGCCGGGCTCGAAAAGAACATAATGCAGGATCCCTTCGTAATTTTGAAAATGAATTTCCAGACCTTTTCCAGGCTTACACTTTTCCGAATGGCATATCCAGGTCAAATATATTTGATAGTCAACACGATAAAAGTAAAATTGTTTATCAATCACGAAGAAAACATTATGAAAACACATGTCAAAAGACAGTCTGCAAAATTATTTTATTTCTCCACACTAACAGACCAAAAAATTTTGTCCAGGCTTTTCCAGGTGGAAAATTACCAAACCTTTCCATCGACTCCACAGAAACCCTGATAATATTAACCTTGCACGAATTCAAGTCGCTTGATTTGCAATAAATGAAACAACGGTTTATCACCTTTCCAATCAATTACTCCAAAGACCTGCAAAACGTTTGCAAAAGGTCAAAACGAACAAATATGTCACGCACGGCGGACCACTAACTTTTGGTTTAATGTATTGTCTATATCCACCAGAACCATGGTACTTTTTCTCATCTGCTGCGCCAGTTTTCAAATCCTCTTGCAGCTTCTGCCCTCGTTCGAAAACAGCTTGCGCGTCGAGATCTTTTGACGTATCCAGTTCATACGTCTTTGTAGCACCCATATCATCGGGCCCTGAAGGTTTCTGAAAAAACAATACACCTTCGTTTAGCAACGGAAAATCGGAGGTATCGCAAAGGCACCACAAGCGCGCGTGACTATGTGCCGTGCTTGCAATCTTCGCATGAAATATTTTTTCTTTTTCAACGACGCAAATACGCAATAAACTGACAAGCGAAAAGGTTAACCGGCGTAATTGAATTCGGTTCATAAATCACAAAACCGGTGGACAACTACAATCAAATTTGAATGTGCCACTCAACCGACGAATGCAGTTTTCCGACAACGGCGATTTTAGTTAAATCTGCATAGGTGAGGTTGAGTTGAGGGCATTGTTACTGTTAACACCCACGTGCCACCAGCCATCAAAGTTTTCAGTAACATAAAGTCCATTGTAACTAAACTGTTTAAAAAATTGGCGTACGAAGTCGCATCGCCGCACTTATTCCAGCAGTAATGACTAGTACAACTCTATCGTGAAGTCAAGTGTTCCGGCATCTGTAACGTTGCTTAATTAAAATGGTGAAACGTACAAACTATTCACACGTACAGCTGAACCGGATGACTTGTATGAAACAGTAATCTCATCCTCTTCCTCTTCTGACGAACTGCTGCTGCAGCTCACATTATCTCGTTTCTTATTGGTCTGCAAAAACAAGTCAATCGGCTACAGCGCTGCATTCAATAAATAGGCACAGTCGACTACAAGGTGTCGTGAGGACGGTGATACCCCAGCCCAATGAAACAAAAAGTATGAAAAAGCAATGGTGCAACAAGATTACGATGATCATTAGCAACGCATCACTGGAGATCTTTGGCTTACTAAAGAAATTTGAAAGTGGTGCTAAATTCTTTGTAATGTGGAACATTTCTCATCTTCTCATCAAAGCAACATATAAATAAGTGATTGAGTAACCCATCAAATGCATAACACAACGTGGACCAGGGATTTCTTGATCAAAAACAATAAGTGCATGAAGCAGGCGGCATCATTTATTGAACTATGGAATTTTGATTATAGCACCTTCTTATGTTTATAATTACTGACATACATGCTGCAAGATACTACACAATCGGTGCACTTGAAACTTTATTTCCAAGAAAATAGCAAAAGAAAAAATATCGATACATACAACACTTTTATAAGGATATTAAAATTCAACTAATATCACCATTGGCTTAAAAACTAGATCACCGTTTGCTTCATAAAATTATGTGCAGTTTTGCGTTGTTTTCTGATAACCACCGGCCCATCATCACTTCCATTGCTTTCATCACTACTTTCTTTGGTTCTCCTCTTGACATTTGCTCTTTTCTGCAAAACCATAGAATTGCTATGAAAATTCTTATGCCATTTTAAAATCAAAAGGATACTGGTAACTAGTAAGAATAAAACATAAACACATGCAGCAAGAAAAAATAAAGATGTTTATTATGGCACATCATAAAGAATGGTGCTTATGGCACATTATAAAGAAAGAGTTAGCTGTATTTTATAACACCAGGTTAACTAGACACAAGCTATGCATCATTTTAGTCGTACCCCTGCTTAAACATCACAGGATAATTATTCCAGGAGAAAGTGCCATGCAACAGCTCTTCAAAGGGCTGTTGGAGTGACAGTCCTGGAAGAAGTAGGTCTTGTTTTTTTCAGTGGAGGCAAACACAAATCAAGAAGTGCTGTGTTGCATTTCACCAAATGGGACATATGCAGAATACACGTCCAGGCAGTGTGTATCTTCACCTAACAGCTGAAAATTGGTTCAGAGCAAGAAAACCAACCTAAGTTGAAGAGTTTATCACAAAGACAACTAATTCCTCAACTTTTTATTGCTAAAACATTGCCCCTGGTCAATACAAAGGTTAGGAACTTGCAGAAAAAATTGTAATATTACAATTATAAATAAAACAGTTCTGGATTTTAATTTACGGTAACACTTTAAATAATTAGAAACCAAAAGGAGAAAGGAATTTTAGGAATGCACCATCACATAAATGAGAAAGTCAACATAAGAAATCAATTTTCAAAAAATTTGGCAGATTTTTCTGCACAAAACTGACAAATGCCCTGTTGGAAAAATCGACACACTGCAAATATCTGAAACTTTGTGATGGTTTAAATCAGGGTTTCCCAATCTCTCTCTGACCATGTGCTCCTTTACAGCATTTCGACAGATGAGCATGTACCCCTAAAATTTCTTAAAACAAAAATCCAACGAATCTTTAATAACACTTTTTAATTTTTGTAACTATAAAGGTAGACTCCATTATTAAGCCTCAAAATGAATTTGTTGCAGTTGTGCAATAAATTTACCCATAGGGGTATATGTACTCAAAGTTGGGAACTCCTGGTTTACGTCAACTTTTTTCATCCCAGCCCCAACAATGTGAAGTTGTCAATAAAATCATATGCAGCTGTCAATCATCACAAACACACCAAATGTAGCGAAGTCACTGCAGGCACATCAATCGAGTTCGCAATCATTCTAATTAATAAGGTAATGTAGGTGGCCCAAAAAACAAATTAGGAAGTGGCTGTGCGTCTGCTGCACATGGATATGCGTTTGCTGCACATCAAATAAAATGCTGAGTTTGTCATGTCATTGGCACCATCGTGGTAGTGTAGCGGATGCATTTACATCTGCTGTGTGAATGGTTTTTGGTTCAGCTCTCACCTTGGCGCCTTTCCTTTTGGTAGTAGTGGTTGCATTTTTCATGAAAGTAGGACCTGTTTTTCTTTACTTTTTCCAAGTTGCCAAACTTTTGTGTTCAGATTTACAGTTTATCTTTAGGGTTTAAAAGTTAGCTTTAGGGGTTGGGTTTAGTGGTTAGGTTTATGGGACCAGTTTTTCTTTACTTTTTCGAAGTTTCCAAATGTTTGTGTTCAGACTTACAGTTTAGGGTTAGCGTTAGGGTTTAGGTTGAGCATGTTTCTACCAAGCCTAACGCTGTCTACTGCACACCCATTGTGCATTACTGTGACATTACAGGTGGCGGATTAATAACTTTTCAAATATGAAGGTCCACAGGCAGATCTGTAGCCACTGCTAACAAATTAACCTTGGATATATTTTGCTGTGCACAATGTATGGAATATTTAAACTATGTTACAAAGGTGTTAATGTCAGCACTTGACATTTTCATAGTTTGTGTGACTTTTGCAAAGTCCAAATTAACTGGTATGCAGGATATCAGGGTCGAAGACCCTGAGTCGTAAGGAGTTGGAGGTTTTTAGGTGGAGTTGGAGTCGGATTCCTAACAACACTGTGAGTTGGAGTCAGATTTTTTGTCCGACTCCAACTGCGGATGTCCAATTGATTTTAACAGCCAATTTTCATTCCCTTTAAGTTACGGAGTCGGAAATTTTGGAAAGGTCGGATAATTTACCTCTGACTCTGCAACCCTGCAGCATATGTGAAATAGCCTTCCCTTACAGTTAGAATGTCATGTACTACTATAACAAATATTGCATTCTAAGAACTATAACATAAAATATCCGTTCATCGTGTTAACAATAATGTCAAGTAACTACAGGTTCTTTGACTTATATGTTTCAATACAAACAAACATAGAAAAATCTGATAGAGCTAATTAATTCAAAATAACTAAAAAGTTTTTTGGATTCAGTGACCCACGTTTACCACACAAACACTCTGACCTTATGAAACAACAAAATGTTGTTGGCCAGTGATATGTAACACATCTGCATGACAACGATTAAACGCAGTTAGTTACTGGTTTTGGTGCATATCCAATTGCTTTAATTGGCAAAGGCTGACAGCCAAGAAAATGCCCCCCTTTTTCTATTTTTCCTTTTATAACTTGTTGTGACTTAGGGGTCAGTTCCGCAAATAGTTCATTAGCAACTATTTCTTGATTTTGCATTTTTCTCTTGTGCATTCTGCTTTTCATGTTTCTGGTATACTGCTGGTCTGAGGGGTTGTATTCGAGATCAAGTGTTTGGTAGTATATTTGGTTTGTTAGTTTAGCAGTGATCAGAATGGAGTAATCATATTCTATCTTGGCAGTTTCCTGAGGGCTTTTCAGATCTAGCCCACCATGCCCGAGAGGATCATCTTGTGCATAACTGGAGAGGAGCTGAAGGTCTTTACCCAACCCTCAACCTTGTTTTTAGTGAACTGTTCCCTAAATGTTTCTGTCCCAATTACTGCTTTAAGGTGGCATTCACTTTGGTCTGTGATTTTGATGCTAGTAATTTTAATAAGCTTTTTGCGGATTTCTTTAAACTACTGTTTTTTGTTATGAGGATGGTCAGATTTTGGGCATTAGTAGAAGTCTGGTCCCTTGGTGTGTTCTTTGTATATTCTTAGTATTAGTATTTTCTTGACAAACAGCCAATGAACACAGATGAAAATGACACACATACACACAAATAAAACAGTACAAACAGAAAATGTGTCAAACGGTAAGGTCATATTAAAAGGGTGTATTTCTGGACAAAAACAGACATGTCTGTGTAAACAAGCGCAATGACGGACTTTTAGACAGTTTAGGGTGTCTGAAGAGAACTATTTCGACAAATTCAGCTGGATTCAATGCAGCAAACTCAGAGTAGGAAAACACATTTTCCTTGGCGAGAATCTTAGAGACATTTGGAAGGACACTCAAGAAACATGTGAACTTCAGTCTTAATAGCACCACATTCACAGATCTGATTATAGCGGCCATCTATGTTCAATTTACTATGTCCTAGACGAAGCATACACAAGATAGCAGTTGCGTCAGTTTGCAACCATGCAAATGCCAAGCATTAGTTTTTTTTGGCAAGGAATAAATCAGATGCGTGAACTTAAATTATGAAGGTAAGTGGGTAGAGAATTCCAGAGTTTTGAGCCTTTATGAAAAAAAGAATTATGCAAGGAATGTGTTTTATAGGAAGGTAGTTGAACGTTTGTATGGAAACGTGAAGAATAGTCAGAAAGATTTAAAAAAAATTTTGGACCAAGGGTAGATAGGAACGATGGACATGGTCCAAAAAGGATGTCACGGAAGGCTTTAGGAATGTGAAAATGACGACAGATAAACAATGGAGTAAGACCTAAGTCTTTCAGAATAATCTCATGGGATGTGGTCTTAAGGCAACCAAGGATAATTTTAGCTGCAGCAGTTTGAACGTTTTCAAGGAGATTAGAGTCATTAGCCGTACAATTATCAAAAATGATATTACCATAATCAACGATGGGCAAAACATGCATGATAGAGTACAAGAAGTGAATACCTGGGAAGAAAGTTTTTAATCTTTTTCAACGCGTTAACTATTGACAGTGCTCTGTGATGCAGGGTTGAGATGTGTATATGCCAAGTCAGAGACCGATGAAAAATAAGTCCTAGATGCTTGAGAGAAGTAGTTTCATTTAGTGCTAGGTTGCAGAATCGTAGTGGAGGATGAAGAGATGGATTATTTGTAATGGTAAGAACTTCGGTTTTTGCAGCGTTAAAAGTAACACTCAACAAATCAGACCACATCTCCAACTGACGTAGGTCATTAGATAACATAGTATGTAAAGCGCTGGGATTTTTAGAAGAACATAAAAGTATAGTGTCATCAGCAAATAGAGAAATTGAAAATTTAATGTTTATACCAATGTCATTAACATATACTAGAAAAAGTAAGGGACCAAGTATGGATCCTTGAGGCATGCCACAGTTTGTATGCAAATGGTCAGAACGAAAATCTCCTAAATGGACAAATTGCGCCCTACCTGATAGGTACGACTGCAGTAAGTTATAAACAGAACCCGTCACGCTAAGCTGACGCAATTAGAAAAGGGCGGAATGAATGACTTTGTCAAAAGCTTTAGAAATATCCAAAAACACAACTTGCGATGAGCAACTGCTATCTTTGGCAACGATAAGTTTATGAGTGACTTCTAATATATCAGATGTAGTGGAATGGTATTTCCGGAATCCAGAATTGCAAGTATAAAGCAAGTTGTTGGTTTCAAAATAACTGTAAAGGTGTTTATGGATTAGCTTTTCAAAAACTTTAGATAGAGAGGGAAGAATAGAAATCGGTCTGTAATTTTTTACATCATGCGAAGAACCGGATTTGTGAAGTGGGATATTGACGCAATTTCCATGCTGTAAGGAAGTGAGAAGTGGCTAAGATGAAGTTGAAGAGAAGACTGAAAGGAGTGGCAAGAGATTGAGTGCAATTTTTGAGAAGTCTGTTAGGCAAGTTATCAAAGTCTTTCGATTTATTAGGATTAAGAGATAGTAGTACATGGTAAACATCAAGGGTCTCGATTGAGAGAGGAGGAATAAATAGATCAGTACACATATGAAATCTAGGAAGTATTTCAGACAGTACGGAGTCAGGTGCTGTGGAAATGGAGGTAAATTATTCATTAAAAATATTTGCTTTTGATGTAATGTCATAGTGAACAGTGTCACCACGGATCAAAGGAGCATTTGAATAAGAACGTTTGCCAAGCAAATCTTTGACAGTTTTCCAGAAGTTAGGTCGAGATGTTGATAATGAATCCAGCTTACTGAAAACAAATTGGTTATACTGATTCTTACGATCCTTTATGTACCTCTGAATTTCATTTCGAAGGCGATTATAGGCAATATATTATATATATATATATATATATTGTATATTCTTCTTCAGCATCAACGGCATGTATCAATCAACTCCTACTTTGTGAAGCATTGTGTATATGCATTTCTGTACTGTGAGATGTTTGTAACTAACATGACATGAACCTTGTGTTTGAAACAAACACACAAAAAATATGGAAGAACTGAGGTCTACAACAAAAGTATGAATTGCAGGTGGCCTACCATTGATTTCTTGAAAGAAAATCCTTTCTTGCTAGGCATGGAACCATCTAATTCTTTAACATCCATGATATCTTCTTTTTAAATCTCTTAATCCTAAACAGCAGCAAACTACCTACATATTAACACAAGAGCTCACAATCTTGTTTCATCAAAATTGGCTATAAAGAACAATAACAAATAAAATAACAGAAATCAATAAATTACCTAAAACAAATATAACATGCAATGCTTGTAATTAGGTCAAGCATAATTCAAAGATCAGTTCATCAAAAACAAAGTTCATGGTTGGGTACATAACCTCACACAACTTTCCACTTGTACAGCAGAAGATCCTCAACCAGCATAACTCCCTTGGTTGCCAAGGCCAAGGGAATATGCTTCAGATGGACCTTCTTCTAAAGAATGGTTCCAAAAAAAACTTATTTTGTTTTTCATGTACCCAACACATGCTGGCTTAATGTTTACTGCTAAACCTTTTCATAATTTGTCTCTACCTCTGCTTATTCAACCACATTTGGTTGTGCTATGTGCCTGGTGGGACATACATGCAATGGTGGTCTGGTACTCCATCATGGTTTGTCAGTATTACATCTTCATGATTTTTGTGGATGAACACTGATTTTTGCCATAGCTTTCATTCTGATAATGTTGTGTTTATTGCATTGTGCTCTCCGTCTCATAATCTTTCTATATTGTTGCTTCTCTCATATGTGCATTGATTCACCTACTCATTTGAACATGTCTTAACTCTTCACTCATTGCTTGCACGCCTGACGGTTCTGGATGATGAGGCAATCAAATGGCTGCTCAAGAACACCTGCCCGGAGATCTAGTGCAGCTTAGTAACGGTTAGAAGAACTGGCTCAAAAGATGAAGAAGAATCTGTGTTATGTAAAGGATTCTTATATATATGATTTAACATTTCTGTTTCTGTAATATATGTTGTTTAATTGAAATGCCATGGGATTATTTTGTTCATGTTTGCAATGATCCCATTCATTTGCTATTTTTGACTTTGGGGTACACTGCTTGTTTTGCCAATTTTTGTTTGCATCTTATGGTTTGTTTCATTACTTCCAAACATGGATAAGCTATTCGATTTGCCACAACATGTTATCATAAATTAACTCATTCTTGCTCATTGTAAGAAAAAAAAGGTAAATGATCTTGAAAAAGAACTGTTTCCTCTGCACTGGGAACAAAATAAACGCTGTTCTAATGTGGTTTGTTTTCTGTTGCGTGATTCGATGTTTGTTTATGGTTGTTCTTAAATAAACTGATACTGATACTCAGGCATCATCATGGTGGTCTAGGCTTGCTAACTCCTGAAGAAACTCCAAACAATGAATATGAGAACTCCACCCTGATTACTGCAAAACTAAGAGATGCAATCTTGGCTGTAAAACCAATAACTTGACTACAACAGCATGGATCATTAGCACACCAAAAGAAAAATAAGACAACTCAAGGAAAACAACATTCCATTTCCGCATATATAGTGACAACTTAATTCAGGAAAGGAACCCATACTACATAGGCACAGTAACATGTAAAATGTGAATGGTGCAATGGAGAAAGGAGCATGCTCTTGGGGGGACAATGACAACCAAAGCTGTTGGGCACAGTCTATCATAAACAAGAATTCAGCTTTAGGGGCGCTATCTACATGTGATACTTGTTTAACTGTCTGCATGGCTGGAAGAAAAATGGCACACCTGCTCATTCATTGTGCATCAGAGGCAGGGGCAGATCCAGGGGGACGATCTCCCTCCCTAAAACCCATGAAAGTAACTTCATTCACCATGATTTTTACAATTTGGAAAACAGTAGCGACAATATAATGCCATTTTGTTGTACATTGTTTTGTCACGGCAGTTTTGTGGTATATTTCATCCCTCCTACAGTAGTGAAGAAAACATAAAAGACTTGACTACCAAGTATTACTGAAATGGCCCTTTTAACCTTACTGGCTAGATCTGCCTATGATCAGAGGTAGTGTTGCTACTGGGGTCAATCTCATTAACATCAGATTGTTGCCTTCTTCAGCATCAGATATCATCAGACTTTTATGTTACAATTTCATATAAGCTAAATGCATCTATGACCAATACCTAACAAAGCATGACCAACCTGGATGAATCCGAATAGAACGCGAAGTGTTGTCCATAGTCCACAACCAGTGTGGTCTTGCATTCACTATTCAATAGAAAAGGATAAAATATGTTGGTATTGGCCACCACACTTTGGGGCCACAATTTTCTTCCTGTCAACATTTTTAACAATGTAACAGTTTACTTCTTTTGTATGACAGACAGTTTTTTCCGATCTCTTCCACATGCTTGCATGTGTTTACAGAACAGTGCTCAGCGATAAACAGACTGAGCAGAGCTTCAGCTATATAAACTTTCAAAGTCTGATCTTTATTTTGTGCTATTTACATTTGGGAGCATGCAAAAAATTATTTAGCCTGACTGCTTTTTGCTTTCAGCATACCTTGTAACTTCACAATGTTTCACCATGATTATATTATTGCAAACTTCACAATAGGCTTATACTTTTAACTCATTGATCGCCGGTGCCACGATATATTCGTGGCTGCTGTCTGATGCTAGAACGCCGGTATGGTTTTCGTGCTAGCGCTCGAGTGGGCAAGGCGTTGATTTAAAAATGCTCTGGATGGAAAACCTTGCAAGATAGAAATACAAATTCTTCACAAAAACGTTAGTCATATTTTGTAATTTATGTAAATCGAAATAAAAAAAATTTTCAACTTGGTTTGGAGAGAAAAAACACCTGAAAACAAGGGTGGATTGCCTGTCCTTTTAATTTGAAAGTTTATTGCGCCTATTCCAACAATGGGAAAAATGTAAAAATCACAGAAACGGTTGCTATAGCTG
>Ga0210059_1015512_pt1 | contig 11112 bp, 5 predicted proteins | sample Ectturendosymbi2_FD_188042 | JGI IMG/M metagenome (GOLD analysis project Ga0210059, IMG submission 188042) | Ecteinascidia turbinata endosymbiont from Florida, USA - Sample 2 (SPAdes) (version 2) | ecosystem: Host-associated > Tunicates > Ascidians > Unclassified | place: Key West, Florida... | reverse complement strand
CCAACTAATAGCCAATTTTTGAGCATTGGGGATGCGACCGCATCCCCATGCCTACATTATGATGACATGAACTGATTGCCTTTCTCGCTTTCGCCAACCACAAGCCACACCCGTTCTTGTGCAGAGTTAACACCAAGACGTGTGATCAACTATCCGCTTTTTGACGCAATACACGGAAAGAACCAGACTTCACAAAAGAGCAACCCATGTGTCTGTCCAAAGTTTCCAATAAACACAATTTTGTAGTTGCTCTTAATGCATCTTGGATTCCAATGCAAACTGTTTTTTTATGAATCAGAAATGTAATGTACGAAAATTTTACAACTAACCGTACGTCAGATGTAGAAACACATCAAACGCAATATATAACATGTGGTTGATTGACGAAACGCATGCTTGATTTGATGAAATAGAAGCATATAGCCACCCAGTATAATAAAAAACAGTAACGAGTGTGCTGGATTGCATTCATGATTTTTTACCTTGCCCAGTTTAAGCTGCAGGGCAGCTTTAAGTGCCCTTTGTGTTTATGAACCTGGCCTTCAAAGTAGTGGTTTTTCTGCCTCTTGAAGCTCGCAAATGGGCATAACAGAACTGGAAGTTTGGTGGGGAGGCAAATGATAAAAGTACGTGCACGAATGACAAGTAACGCGGAACAATGTTGTAGACAAAGGAAATGAGTCAAATTTAAGTGCGAACACTTCACAAAATTTCTTCCTGTTTGCATGAGATTTTTGGTTTGCATGAGATTTTTGGCTTCCACTGGTTCAACATCTCATTTTTTGTCATTTGTTCCAATGTCGTCACGTTTATTTTGTTTTGACAAAATATTAAAAAATGTAATCTATTAAATTTAATATGATAATATATATTTTTTTATTGCAGACTCATGGTCCATACCACAGACACAAGGGCACAAAAACTGGTTAGCTATACATCAGCGCACATTACAGAAACGGCGTTTGCACGTTACCAACGTTGAGAGGAGCAAGTCGCTTTATCCTCACCACAGCTGTATCGTCATTCGCAAGAGAACAAAAAATGGATAACCATACAGTAGCGCATCACACAAGCGGTGTTAGTACGTGTCCAACCTTGAGATAGGCAAAAAACTTTCCCAGAACTTCTTACTTTTTTTTAAAACAATTCACCAACAACTACTGCATTTGGTCTCCACCATGCAAGAGCCTTGAATAATTGAGGAAAAATGAAGATTTGTAAAAAGCATCGGACATTTGAAGCGATTGAATAAAAAAGTTGGATGAAGATGTGCATCATATAAAAAATCGATACAAGTTGGTTGTTAGCACGGCATCAAAGGTCATGACACAATGGCTAACCTGGTGTGGGCGAACACTAACATTTCTGGGTATGTAATGCATAATTCGATAGGCATTGTCATGCGCAGCACCTATGCGCTTCATATTGGTCTGCGTGTATTGGCTCCACAATTGGCAAGCATACATTTGCCATGCAATAGGCACGAAATGGAGTGTTTTTTACTGCAGGAGAGCACTGATCAAAAGTGCCCCTGAGTTTGTTTGCTGCACAGTATAGTGATTTCACTTGTCTCTAGATATCATCGTCATCCTTCAATGATGCATTTATCCATACACCAAGATATTTCACTTGGTCATAAAATTGCACACGTACACCAATAAGAAAAACATTTGATGGAGCAGGTTGTTTATACTTTTTTGGGCAAAACAGAACATCAATTGTTTTGTTACAATTAAAAATGATTTCGTGTTCAGCAGCATAGCCACCACAAATATTCAGAAGACATTGCAGCCCACTAATACTGGGGCTGAACACACATATATCATCAGTAAACATTAGATGATTCACAACCATATTTCCCACAGTGCATCCCACCCTGACTGATCCCGGCTGATTGAGAGTTCATCAAGGTAAACAGCTAATAAGTTTGGGCTCAGACCCATCCCCCTTTACTGTAACCAATGCCTTACCCCATTGGTTGCAGTAAAAGGGGATGAGTAGTTGGTACCCCATTTTACTTGCATGGTCTGTTGCCTGTACCAACTCACCAACAGTCTTACTATGCACTTAGGTACATTGCGCTTAATTAATTTAGCCAACAGCAGGTTGTGGTTAGTTCTGTCAATGCTTTAGATGCATCTAAGAAAGCAGAAAACACTAGAGTATCTTTGCTTACATAATAAGACACAGTAAAAAATATGTCATGGAGCAAAATTGCAGACCTTTGTCAAAATGCAGATGAACCGCGACCAATCATCAACTTTCCAAAACAGAAAAATCTTTTGAGGACTGAACAACGTTACGTTAGCAGAACTGCCATCAAGTTAAAATACGACAGACACTCGTCTTACCCTCTTCACTGCGAGCTGAGTCACTAAATACCTTGCTTGCTGTAGGCCTATTGCAGTCTTAATTAGCACTAGTAACAACCAAGTTCCTAGCAACAACCAAGATACAGAGTGGGATATGGCGGAGCGCAGATATGGCGCTGAGCACGTTTGATAACTTTCGATAGAAGAAATTTATCGTTCGTTCAAACGAGATAAATTGTTGCTAACAACTAGATTTATAAACCGTTTCTACTGAATTTCTCTTCTGCCACTATAAGTCTTTTGCCACCTTTTCCTTCAAATGGCAACTTACAGGAAGCACCTTACATGAGAAAGACACATAATTATGCATTTTAGCAACATTTCACTGCATGAGAAACAAAATGCTATTTTCACTGATTTTATTAATTTGAATAATGTAAGTTGTTATTCCCTACGCATCATTTACTTCACTGGTTTGCTATTATTTCCTGTACACATTCACATTTTACGCACAAAATTACACTCCATAGTTTTCTTTTCTTGCTTTGTCTGTACTTCATCAATTTTTTTAAATTTTTCATACTGTGTTTAACATTTTTGACCACACCAAATTTTCTCAATTAAGCTAGATCTTCTCCTTTGTGTAAATGGGCAGGTTCTCTTCATCTGTAACTTTTCCTCGCCATGTTCTGTTTGTTTGCTGTTCTTATTTTATTTCCAACTGTTGTTTTCTAACACCTGTAAATAAGTAATAAACAAGGTTGGTTGGCTATTGATAAATTATCGTGCCATTGTGCTTTCATTTATTCCAATTTCCATTGACAACTGGATATTTTTGCGTAATGGATTTTTATATTGTTTCTGTTTATTAGCTGGGTCATACAAAACAATAAATCAATCAATCAAATTTTTGTAAAATCAAATTGCGCAATGTAGTACCAAAGTTATTTCTAGGAACATGACAACGAGAAAGCATTCATGTTTTGACTTCAAAGGGTTTTAGGCTCCAATTTTACAATACCAATGCTTAACAGAATGAGACCGAACTTCAAAGCATATCAAAGCATATGATCCTTGGTTATTTTTGAAAGATGACGTGAACAGATGTTTTAAAGCTTTGGCAGTTTAACATGTACAAGTTGGTTGTTTGAAGTATTTTTGTTTGAAAGATTCTAACTGAATCAAACAGTTGAGAATGGCTACTTACCAGGAGAACTATATACTCTAGATAACATGTATTCTAGGCAGTGACCGATGCTTTGGTGCAACAATGCTTTTCGATAGATTTTATTTGAAGTAACACTGATTGCTTTTCTTAATTGTATTAAATCCGATTTCAGAATAAAGTAAGAATGTAAGTTATTTTAATCTTGGACTTTGACTGTGCAAAGTTTCATCTTTACTCCATGATGACCACTGACAGGAGTTTAACGTGGTCACATGGCTTTTGTTGCTTCTCCTCCATTAAAGTTTCTAATTACTGGAAATGGTAAAATTCGTCTTATTTCTTTTGTTAAATTGCGTATAAACTGCGTAATGTTTTTGTAAACTTGGCATTAAGCTTGTTTGCTGAAATAATGTTCTTTGTTACAGGCTTTATTAACGGCTTTGGCAACATCATCCAGCTCAGCGACTCTTCCAGTAACAATCAACTGTTTGGAAATCAAGAACAAAATTGACAAACGAGTTACAAGGTATTGACTAACAGGCGTGAATTGATGTTTCTGAGGCTTTTGTCGTAAATGTTTATCCGTTATATTTTTTGTTGGATCATCAGGACCATTTAGGTTTTGAGTGCATGTTAAATGAACGCAAGCCTACACATACGTCAAAAGCCTTGCTTTTCGGAAAGCTGCCCTCATAATGATAAAGTTGACAGAAAAAAATTTTTAATCGTTGGCATCACTGCAGTTAAAGCTTGAAATATTAAGTTTGAATTTTTTTATGTCTTCGATTACTCACACACTTCAAAATGAGCTTGATTTATTCGAAACCACTGATGTTCTTGCCTGGGCGCACATAGCCTATCAGCCGCACTCCATACCCCCAATTGAGGGGGCCCACGCTGTCGCAGGGGGCCCAAAATTCCAGTCCCGTGACATATTTGCACTCCAGAGAAAGCTTCGATTCCCCAACTTGAAATGTGAAGCATTAGAAATAAGTGAATTTAGGGGGCCCTTTGAAACAAAATTGCATTGTAGTTTCTTTGGGTCTCTTTGAAAGCAAGATATTTGCACGTTACAACTGCTGTTGGGGGCCCCTTTGAAAGAAAAGTAGCCTGCTTATATATTGCAATTGCATCTGCGCCACTTGAAAGCAACGTAGGCTACTTTACACATTACAGTTGCAAAGGGGGTCCCGAGGCAAGCAGTGTTCCCTCTAAGGTGCGCAACTGCGCAATTGCGCTGTACCACTAAACCATTTGCGTAGTGAAATCTCATTCTCGCGCACTTGCAACATTACAAATCTCATATCTTATACATGTCGCAAAGACCTTTACAACTTGAAACTCTTCACTAATTGCGTGTCAGCATTGTTGCACATTTCCATGCGCAGTAAACCAAACATTTGCTCAGTGTAGTATAATTGTCTTAGAGGGAACACTGGAGGCAAGTGCCTCGTATGCCTTCCCTTAAACACACCACTGTATATAACCCTGACAATGATCTTATATGAGAATCTGAAACCGATTGAACATGTTCTGCTTCATCCGATATGCGTACTTTCTCACCTGCTGTGCGCATGTAAACACTGTAATGTAATGTTATCTTTATATTACTGAACACATTGAAGTTGTTGATGAGTTTATCACTTCAAAAAGCGCAGATATCACGCGATTTTTCATAATAACCTGGACACACAGGTCGACTAAAAAAAGCAGATCTGGGTGGAAATAATCCTTAGTGGGATCCCTGGTCCCATGCGCCAAAACGCCTACTCCCATAACTTGAAGTGAACGTTTGAAGATTTATTGCCGTGTTATTGTTACGCAATAAAGACCAAGAGTACAACAATCCGCTAGCAAGTTTCGCAACCTGCCTCTGCAGGCAAAGGAGCGAACTGCACACTTGCGCTAAGAGTGTCGGGGGCCTTACGGTCACGACTTTGCCCTGATGGGCCTCGCGTTCATTTATCCGGCCCTGCCTACATGCCTAGTTGTATACGTCCAGAAGTCAGATTTCCACTTGATCAACGCGTTTTGTGTAGTGATTGTTGTAAAAAAATGTAGGCTACTATGCCTAGCCCAGGTAGTCTTCTCTTATTTTGTACTGCATAGCAGCAAGATACCTTAGGTGCTTACGACCAAAGTTACACATTTGCGCAGCCTGCTGTTCAGACAGCCGGATGGAGTTAATTGTGTAGTTAGAAGTGTCTATTTTGGAGATGTCCCAAAACAGAGTAGTGTAGTTAGTGGGTTATGGATGTTAACCGTTGCTTCCACGTAGGCCTTAGTTTATCATTTATGGTCAATTTGAGATACAAAATATTATTAATCTAAACATGTGCCATGCACCAGGAGATTAAGAGTCCAGAAATCAGCAAGGTCTATGCATGCGTATTTCGGCCAGTGAAAAGCCCAATGCGCACGCTTTCTAAGTATATTTCACTTGAGCTCATGGTAAAGTTTATAAATTTGCCCTAATGAAAGAAAACGTTCATCGCGGCGCACATGCTTTGACAGGCCTCATGTTTGCTCCTTCGGTAATAATGTTTTGGTAACTGAACGATAGGATCGATTCTGATTTCCTGCAATTTTTTCTTACATTTGCATTTAATTACAACATCACTGAATAATCGCCGTCAATTAAATGACAATGATTTACGACCCAATTCCTTTTGTTAAGCTGGTTCAAAAAATTTAGTTGGAAACTACGAGCCTATTACGCGTATTTGCGGGAAAATATTCATAATTAATTTGCACAATCTGCAAATACTTGTTCATGTTGTGACAGCGTCGGATTTAGATGGTGGGGGATGGGGCCCAGCCGTGGTGGAAGGCCCCATGTGCGGATACAGAATCTTTAGGTAGGAGATGATCGATGAAGTCACTAGTATTTCCATGGATCGTTGATATTTGTGACGTTCACACAAAGACACATAAGCTTGTGACGTCACATTTGTTAGCTCAAGTGTAACAAAACTTTGTGATGCAAATGATATTTGACAATGATTAGCGATTTATGATACTGTTGCAAAATCGGTCACCAGAAGCATCGAGGCATCTTTTTTTATCTTTTCTTGAAAAAAGTTTTGAAAATCTTTTTGAAAAATCTCTGGACGATCCAACGTCTTCATCATCTTTAAACACCAGTCCTCGCTCAGAAATAAATTTTACGACAGAAACCAAACGTTGCAGGCAGAAGCGATTTCCGATATTGCTCGCATTGATTGACCTGACTGGCTTGCTCTGCATCAGTTCTCCACAGTGGTTAGTTACATCTGCGACTATACATAATCGTGGCATCTATATCTTCCATCGACTGCTCGTGGCTATCATTACTAGAAATTACTACACTAAGCTATGTAGAATACACTGATCACCGTATTACGGTTCATCAGTGTTACAGGCAAGTTGCCTGCAACAATTTTATTACTGTACAGAAAACAAGCTTTCTGAAAAGTCCGCAACCCCGAAACAGCCAGGACAAATTCAAAACGGGTTGCAGCCAATCAAAACTCATTATTAAGTCAGCTGATCCTAAAGACAACGTCATTAAAACGTCAGCAAAGTCACAAGACAGGTCACAAGACACAAGTGAAATCACATGACGCCTGGTCACGATCAGGTGAAACCCCGAGTACCGAGATTTACCTGAAGGTCCTGAAAGCATTTAAATCAGCCAATCACCAGACAATTACGCAAGCAGTAACCAATTGAAACACCTGAAGAAAACGGGAATTTTCAAGTCACATGACGATTTATGGGTATAAATAGCGTCTCATTTGGACTGAAGGTCAGTCTTAGAAAAGAGTCTCTCTTTCTGCCTTTTGCCCCGTGGGCTAAGGTAAAGTCATTGTTGGATATTGGGCACTGCGCTCACTTCGGACGATGATCAGGAAAGAGAAACTGGCTTGTTCCGCCTTTTGCCCCGTGGGCTAAGGTGAAGTCATTGTTGGATATTGGGCATTGCGCTCACTTCGGGCAATTATCAGGAAAATACTGTACTGTACCGGTGTAGCCTTTGTTATGCCAGTCGTTTAGGCTTAAGCTGTATTCGTTTGTGAGTTCCACTCGTGCCTTACTGAATTGTTGACATATCAAGCACAGTGGCTAGCTTCTGACTGAAAACAGTAACTTCTCGAAAGTCTGATTAATGATAAATGTCCGCCTTAAACACAACAGGCTTTACCGCGCGAACCGAGAAGCAAGCTGAAGCGTGAGTGGGACAAAAACCAGTTTAATCGCTACAGATCAAAGGCGTAGGCACATCTTTAAGCATAGTCATAAAAATTCTTAAATCTTTTAAGCAAATTAGGCGACAACTTAAATACTTGAATAATGTAGTAAGCTTTAATAGTAAAAGTTATTAAGGCATAACAATTTCAGCCTTATACTAATAAATAACTCGCTTGAATAGGGGAACCAGTTCAAAAGAATTGTAGATCTCTTTACTGCGAGTATTAAGGAGCAGAATTAATATGTGAGACTTATGCGAGCGTTGTAACATGTCGAGAAGTGCTTGAACATCATGAAACATTGTACTCTGGTGAGTATCATTTGACATGTTCTTTGAATTTATATGTTGCAATAAATAAAAGTTATAGATACCAAGAATCATGTATTTTATTATTATATACTTTCTGATATGAATTATTTGGAAAGAACTAGGTATCGGGCAGTTAATTAGGCCTGTCAACCAGACTTAGCTTCTGCGAGGACGGACCTGGATTCAGCAAGGAGAAGCCATGCTTAAAATGTTACTGCTGAACTCAAATCACATCGTTTGTCACCCTTAGGTGTCGCGACATCAGCAAAGCTAGTACAGTATAATGGAGTCAGCAGTCCGCACTCTAATGCCAAAGTCATTGAGATACTGAAACAATATTTACCACTGTTATGTAACGATTAATGTTAATGCACTCCCGTCTTTCTAGCCTATAATTAACTCAACCAAAACATAGATTAATTAGACACCTTGCAGGCCTTCCAATCAACTAAGCAACGCCACCAGCACGTATCTTATTGCAGTCGAGTAGGCACAGCTTATCCTATTGTATGTAAATACAAAATATCATAGGCCGGTGACATAACTGAAAGGGGGCAGAGGGTCGAATTTCCCCCTCTTGGCAAGCTAAATGTGTACACCGAGCCACCACTTAACTTATATTTCGGTTTTAATATTGTTTTCGTTTTCAGTAACTTGATGTTTTTGAACTTTTCAAATGATTTTCCGGTGATTTAGTGTTTTAGTATGACCATCCACATCCAGATTCACCTTCATTTCTCAAGTTTTTTTTCTGAGTGCTGGCCAGTTGGCCCTTTTTAGCTAAATTTCCACCCTGGCTCAAACCTCTGGTTACGCCACTGATTATACCTATGTCAAATAATAAATGCAAAAAGGAGGACATTTTGACATTTTCTATGTCCTCGGAGAATATTTCATTCTCATGGAAAAAGTGGACATGTAATTCAAAAAGAGGACGTATGGCAGCCCTACTTAGCAACATGGGCGTCCGCAGGGGGGAAACGAGCATTTCCCCCCACTGGAGATTGGGACTAAGAAGCAAAAATGTTTGGAAAACGTGAAATCAGCAGTTTAATTCTGATCAGTTGGGTTAATTCTTGCAATGACAGTTTGTTTGCCGATATGACACTCACACTGCACAAGAGGCAGGTTCACTGTTTTGGTAACATGCAGTTATGAGCTTTGCAGTTCACTAAATCCGCTTCTTTACCTGCAGAGGCAGGTTGCGAAACTCCAGAGCGAATTGTTCTACCATTGACCTTTGTTTCGTAACAATAACAAGGCAACAAATCTTCGAAGATGCACTTCAAGTCATGGTGGTAGGCATTTTGCTCAGTGCTGCCACTTCTGATCTTTTAACATCAGATCTGATGTTTTCAGAGAAATGTTGTTCCACATTGCTTGAAACCTCTGATGTTTTAGCAACAAATTTGATGTTGACTAGGCTGTTTTTGTTTTCCATATTTTACTCTCTTTTTGGGGAGAAAACAAGTTAGATTCATAATTTTTAGGTTTCTTTCAATCTCTCACCCTCGTGTCTGTTTGGTTAGCGTTCCAAACAGAAGTTCTCTTCGCTGCGCTGGGATAAATATTTTACGTTACGCATGACTGACTTCTCCATTTAATGACGACACTTCGTTACATTTCGGATTTAACGAAGTCTAACGCGCTTTGTTATGCATTGGTAATAGAAGCATTTGCATTATATGAAACGGTGTCTTAAAAATCTAATGTTACAGGCAGCAATCTGGTGTTAACGAGACCGACCCCAGTGGCAACACTGGTTTTGCTGCATATTTGAACGCAAACATCTTGACAGGTAACGCAGCGACTGCTGATAGCGGTAAACCACGTTGGTTTATTTAAACCAATGGTGGGCGAACTGCGACTCGCCGACATATTTTTTTGTGGCTCTTCTAGATGAATAGCAACGAACTGTCCAGATTTTAGGGGACTTTAAAATCAAACAAAAACTTAATACTGACAATTACTGTACATCATTTAATGTACTACAAAGTGGTTTTGCAGCTTGCTGGTGTTTTTGGTTTTCTGCAAATGAATCATCCATTGAACAAGTGTGCCCACCCCTGGTTTATTCTGTATGTAAAGAAGAATTGCTGCCAACAAAGCGAATTTTTTGCAACCAATGCTCCGTCCAAAGGTACGCAAACGCGCTGTACCACCAGAACATTTACTAGTGAAATTTCATCTTGCGCATGTGCAACATTCCAAAACATTGGAAAAGGACGAAAACAAGGAGAAGCTATCTGAATCAAATGTGTAGTTCAGCTATGTCCAACCCGCGGCCCATTTGAGTTTTGTTTGCGGTCCAATTTAGGTTTTCGCAGTAGTAGTATCCTACATACTGACAACCTGTCCTTGTTTTCATAATCTTCAATCTGAAATATTTGATGCAGGTGTTCCTCAGTGCCAGTTTATCATGTCTGTTACCATTGTAATTAGGATTCGAACACTTTCAGTGTATTAGTTTAAGCTAAATTTGGTTTGCTAAGACCAAAGTAAGCCGTTCAATGTGCGGCCCTCAATAATATGTCATTCAATGTGCGACCCTGGTCTAGGGTTACCATGTCTGATGAGGCGCAATTCCTGACAGATTTTTGTTAGTCACTGTAACCAATTTGTGCGACGAAAAGACTTTTATTGTGATATAAATTCTGGATGCATCCAAAGCACACTGCCACCGTCGCTTTCCCGTGAGAATAGGATAAATACAGTACAAAGCAAAAACAGCACAAATTAACTTCATCTTCTATTTTACATGCCGTTGTGACAAAATAGTTTGTCACTTCACTTGATCAGGAAGTTCCACTTACTGCTTTGCAATGTTTATCAGAACTAGGGTTTTTAATTTCCCGGTTTATACGAAGAAGGGAAACCATGAAAAATCTTAACACAATCCCGGGATCCCGGGAAAAATAACATAATGTGCAAGTGACAATACGAGCAAAATCAAACAGGCAATAATGCATGCAAGCTGTTTATTCATTTTTTTGTGATAGCTTCACAGAAAACCGAGGTCATTGACTGATTGGTCACTCAGCCGCGGACGAATTTCGTTGGCAAACAAGCCCACAGCAGAGAAAGCACGTTCC
>Ga0210059_1015510_pt1 | contig 11113 bp, 9 predicted proteins | sample Ectturendosymbi2_FD_188042 | JGI IMG/M metagenome (GOLD analysis project Ga0210059, IMG submission 188042) | Ecteinascidia turbinata endosymbiont from Florida, USA - Sample 2 (SPAdes) (version 2) | ecosystem: Host-associated > Tunicates > Ascidians > Unclassified | place: Key West, Florida... | reverse complement strand
TATTGGTCATTTGAACGAAGTCCATTTGTTGGGCCACTGCATTTATTTCTTGTTATCAAAGTTGTTGGGAGTAAATATTTATTTTTAAATATTGTCAATGAGTAAAAACAGGAAAAAGTTAAGAACACCTGCGTTTAAAGAAATCTAGTCCCAGCAGCTTGGATGCCTGAACTGTGGTTCTAATTCAGTGGTTGGAAACAGACCGCGTTTTTTTTCAGTATCCGCACCTTTCTGGTGGACACAATTTTTGTCGCAATCCAGGAGGCGAGCGAGACGCCCCTTGGTGCTACGTCAGAAACGGTACAAAAACTGAAAACTGCCAAGTCCCGCAATGCAGTAAGTCCAGTCAATCATCTTTTGTCAATCACTCTCATCTCATGATTTCGTTAATTGACTCTCCGCTCTTCAGATTCCGTTAATTTACTCCCCGCTCTTCAGATTCCTGTAATTTACTCCCCGCATTTCAGATTTTGTTCCAACGGAATCACCTGACTTCGTGACGATCCTCATCCCTGCCGTCAGCGTCCCCCTCTTGCTCGGTTGCTTGGTGATAGTCTTCTGCGTCGCCTGCCGCAAACGGAAGAAGTCAGCCAACCAGGCGAAAGGGCTTCAAGTGGAAACAAAGCAGCTTTCAGTCAAGAAGGTAGAGCCGCGATTGCAAATTAGCGTCTACTTGCGTTGCAGTTGTGACAGTGGCGTAGCCAGCCCAAAATTTGTGGGGGGAATGTTTGCCTTTAGGCGAGCAACAGTATTTTTGTTTGTGACGCCGCTTCTCAAAGCACAACATGACTGAATATGCTAAAAATATGGGGGAGCCACGACCCCCTGGGCCACCCCTGACTACGCCTATGAGTTGCGATTCCCGATAACCCACCTTGCAGCGATATCAAGTTTTAAATCTTGAAGAACATGCTGCATTAGCTTTGGCCCCGCGTCAACCTGGTATTCACAGCCATCTCATCGCTGTACGCTATTCGCTTAAACTAGCCAATGCAAGCTGTTTAGGTACAACGCAATCAGAAAAACAAACATTTGTTCGCTGTCATACGACCTAAAACTGCAGTGAATATTGGACATCTGGTCGTTTTTTTCAGACTAAGGTGCCTGAATTGAGCCCAAACGTTATTCATTCCCTGGGAGAGCTGGGCGATGGAAAGTATGGCAAAGTTTTCAAGGCCCAGATCCTCAGCAATTTGCACTACTGCCCTAACGACCCGGTAAGTGCCAAACTTTATAATCTGGCGCATTTGCATGGTTCAGTGACCTCGCATTGACCTTTTTTTTGCGGAACGTCATTGTCGGAGTAGAAACCGATTTCAGTAAATACTCATGATCAGTACTTATTGACAGGTGGCAGTTAAAAAGTTGTCCGAACGAGTTCTGCCAGCACAGTTACAGGATTTCCAGCGGGAAATGGAGACTTTCTCAGAGTTGCAGCATCCAAACGTTGCCTGTTTGAAGGTGGGTCTTACTTTTCCTCAAAATACGCCAAATATTTTGATGTTTCGTTAATGGCAACAAATAAAACAACATTGTTTTGTAGTTATGGAATTTTTAAAAAACAGCTAGAACTGAATCCGTTTTTTCTCTTGAATAACAATGTTTCACTTTTCCTATATGAAAATATTTTTGGTAGAGTATTCTAGTTTTCCACAAGGAAGATTTTAAACCTTCTCCGGACCGCTTGTTCCAAAATTGTGTTACCCATGTATTTAAAATATTTGATTGTTCATATCAGGTGTTGCCAACAATATCGTATAGAATAACTCTTACCCGTAAAACTTCCGCACTTTTTATGGTTAGAGGTGACCATTTATGGATAGGCCGCATGTCTATTTTAAGCATATAGAGCAGGGGTCTCCAAATTTTTTTTTCCGAGGGCCACATATGGTAATACAGAACATGTCGAGTGCCGGACGTCTTACGCGATATGATTGTTGCCGGTTATGTTATATTCTACCAAATAAAAATTTGTTTCGTAAGTATTGCATGTTATTCTTTCATCATTGACAAAATGGTTTCGCGGGACGGATGAAATGACTTCGCGGGCCACATCTGGCCCGCGGGCAGTAGTTTGGAGACCCCTGATATAGAGTATTTTGAATCTACGAACCTCTGTGTTTTCAGCATCTTACGATTTCGTTTTGAAAAAAAGCTTGCGTCAAGGGTGTTCTCGAAAAGGTGTCAACTGCGCAGTTTACGTATTCAAATCTGTTTGAGAAAGAACTGTTTTCGGCAGTTTTTGAACTGCCGTTCGAGTTCGTCTGCAGCAACCCCGCTGTCGAGCGATGCAGCGGCGGAACGCTGATGAAATACAGGATGCCCTTACATCGCGCTTTGCTTCGGTGAAGCTGTCAACGCAAAATTTTTTAATCGTGGTTGGACAAACTCTGTTGCCGTAGGCGGTGGTTGTGCATCCGAGTTTGAGGTGCATGGTGTTCGAGTACACTGGCGGCTGCGACTTGCACGAGTACCTGACCATGCACTCGCCCCAAGCCGACTTTGCCAAGCCTCCGAGCAGCTCCAGCAGCCACGCTTCCACCATTCTGGAGCAGGTGGATTTTTTCCGAATGGGGATTCAGGTAAAAACGTCGACCGGCGTTGCCAGGCCTGGTGAAAACTGTCAGTCTCCATTTTTTGTAGACATTTCTGTTGAATCGTGTGGTGATTCTAAGATAAAGTACGTCAATACAGCGCTCGTGGCGTCTGTGATGTTGTCAGAAAACGGAAGTGCAATGTATGTTTTGTCAGAAAGTGCTTATCGCTTTCTCATTATTACTGTGTAGTGACTTGGTCACGACTTCGCTGCAAACCGCTGTGTTCTGAATAAAGCCCTTTAGTTGGTGTCGATAAAGACCTACATTCCCATTTTCCCCAAAAAATTAGGAAAACTCCCATTTCTGCAATTGGAAATATTTTTTGAATCGCATTTTTAAGCCTGAACTATAATATTTTTTCTCAAGATTGCTTTCACTTTTTCGTGATACGAAATTGACAAGCTATTTGGCTATTGCACGCATAACTTATAAACATTTCGCTTGGAGTTTTTTGTTATAAAATTTTACCATAACGGTACTGTGCGTTTTTATCTGCTCAATATTTTGTGTACAATGCCGCCCGCCAGTTGATCTTATCTAAACGTTTCGACTGTGCTGCAATTAACGACCAAATGCCCTTTCTTTGAACTCTGCCGTAGGTGGCAGCTGGGATGGAATATTTGTCCAGTCACAACTTCATCCACCGTGACCTGGCCGCAAGGAACGTACTGGTGTGCGGAAACATGGATTTAAAAATCAGCAATCTGGGAGTGGTTCGCGATTGCTACCTGTCGTGCTATTATCGATCGCCTCAAGGAGGTCACATGTTGCCTATCAGGTTGGTGTTTGGTAGAACGTGCAACTTAGCTGTTGTTTGTGCATACCGCAGTCAATCGGAACAAAAAATTCTAACCTGGACCTTAATTGCACAGAATAAGCATACCTTCGAAATCCTGTTTCTTAGCGAAGTTCAGGGCGAATAAATTTCGCGGCTTATTTTAGCCGCGTACAGCTTGAACAACTACCTGAAAAAGATTGATTTACTTACGACGTAAATATCTTCGCAAATAAAAACGCATTCTACGAACAGAATTTTTTTCAACTTGTGTGTTGACGAATGGAGCGCCAACGTTTGATACAGTTGCATTATTGAGAAAAAATGGCTACTTTTTGCCACGGCGCGACGATAAGATTTGCAAAGCTGATGTGTCGTGTTCTTCCGAGCGATAATATCAGCTGCTGAAATACCTGCAGCTTCATGAGATAATAAGTTTGCGGTGAATAGCGTCGGAAATGGGCCATATTTGGGTCTGTTTGTTTTAAATATGTTTTACTTGATGTACTCAAACTGCCCATAAACAATGCGGTAAAAAATGAAATGACGGCAAGTTTCTTTCATATGCTTAAAGCAGCGTCTGTTTTTTACCTGGAATCTAAGGCTGCCGTATTTTATCATTCGAAAGAAGGACACGTTTCGATGACATTCACATCATAACATCCACAACATTTCGACCTACGTGCTCTAATCAGAACACCGACGAACTTCGCGAACACAGCCCATCACAGTACACAAGCCACTCACTATCACGTTGAAAAATAAGCTACAGTTTGTATTTAAACACGTATAAAAAGCAAAATGGAGAATTTTTTGTATTTTGAAAGACGTTTTGTTTTTCTTTAAAAAAGAAGACACATGGCCGCTCTGGTGTAATCCTTGTTTTTAGGCAGTTGTAAATTACGGATTGTAAAAAGTCACGTCTTTTTGCCACGCAATGCAAAAATACAGTAGTTGATTGATTTATATCCCATCAGATGGATGGCGCCAGAGTCGCTTCAGAACTGGAAGTTTTCCGACAAAAGCGCAGTGTGGTCGTTGGGGGTCCTGCTGTGGGAAATGTTCAGCTACGGCCTTCAACCCTACTGCGGGTACAGCAACCACGAGGTAAAATTTTCAGTGAAAAAGTTCGCCTCGTGCGGTTCTGCTGGTATTTGTTGTTGCAACGAAGCATCTTCGTCGAACGCGCATGAATTGCTAAATCCTGGCGTTCGATGCAAGCTTTGCTCGACACGTCGAAAAACAACAATCAACAAGATCTGGTTTCACGAACCGAAGCGAATTCTGCCCACAACGCATTTTTACAATTCGTGGTTTTACAGTTCAGCATCAAGCATGTGCTTTGAAGAATTGCAGTTTCATTCCTTGTTCAAATGGAATATGCTGAAACATAAGTTCGATTGATGCACATTGCATGGTCTGGGCCTATGTATATTTTTCCCTCCACAAGATTTGCGTTTTATGCACTAATGACTTTTTAAACATCCAGCAGTCTGCACCATCTTGGGTAAACGAAATGAAAGAATGTTGAAAAAAATTATAACGTCCAAACCAAATGAAGCGTAGCGTAGGGCAAACTTCAAAAGTTACCAACTTCATTACAATAAATTTTCTGCTGCCTTTTCTTTGCAATAAACTCATATTGACTCTTGAAGTTTTAACTTCAGAATTTTTGTTGAGTTAGACAGCTCCAACTCATGTAAGTAAAACTAAGGAAAGCAAGTCAGAGGGTCGAAGCAGCTAAAAATCCTTTTCTGTAATTACTTGTTGCAGAGGTACAGACTTCATTTGGAATTGACTCACCATACGTGAAATAAATAATAGTATGGATGCAATAACAACAATTTACGGCACGTATAATGAAGTTAAACCATAACAGGCTTTCATTCATCTTGTGATTTGTTAAAAAACGTATGCAGGAATGACAATTTGACAATACCGTTGGTGTGAAGTAGCATATAATGATTAAGTCTAAGAAAAACATGTACCAGCTGGCTGATCTACTCATTTGGGGATCGGTTTGCAATGAGGGTCTATGGATTTTTCATGAGGCTTGTAAATCTTTTGGTGAAAAGAAATAATGCATGCGGCAACTCGCAATGTAAGGAACATACATTTTTGCACTCTTGTTTTTTGTCAATTTACTATCACGGTTTATACGTACAGTAATTAACATCTCTGTCATGTAGTGTTTCCGTGAATTGTTTCGAAACCGTGCTGGCAAGTGCAGGTTGGATTTTTGGCATAAAATTTTTTCTGTTAAATTTGAATTGTTTAGCAGATATTCCGCAGGCTTGTAATGAAGCGCTGCGTGACCGTAAAAACCTTGGAAGCCACCGAATGAGGCGGTCGCTGTCGACCTGGTAGATTGAAAGTTCAAGTCACAGCCATAAAAATTCCAGTCACGTCAGAGAACAAGGGGCAGCTTGTTCAGACGTCTTCGCTTTTCTCCGGTGTCGCCGAACAGCAAAAAATTCCGGTTGAAAGCTTTGAGTTGAAGATGCAATGGATAAACTTAAGCTGCTAGTACTGAGACGAACACAAGTGGTTTGTGAATGCAAGTGACTGACCGCAAGTTAATTCACCAAGTGCAGAAAGACACGCATTCTTTAACTTGCCAAAAACGCGCTTCGTAGGTTCTGGACATGATCAGCAAGCGTCAGCTGCTCTCCTGTCCCGATCAGTGTCCAGCCAAAGTCTACTCCCTCATGCACGAATGCTGGTACGCGCAGCCCACACAGCGACCGCAGTTCAAGGTGAGTGGCAAACTTCTGGCAGGCACCAGTGGCGTGCGGCTTTCTGCTCACTGCAAATAGACAAGAAAACAAACTTTGAGTGCTCAGCTAAAGTGCTTTGTCGGCTTGGCTGTGAGTTTGCCTTGACTTGCGCTTATCCTTTGTGCCAAGTTTTCTGAAACCGTTATTTTGCCACAGGCTACATTTCAACGGCCTATCTTTCTTGTTTACGCTCATTAGCTGGCTGTGCTGGCGATAAGCGACCGAAATTGCTTAAACGCAAGTTATAATCACTGAAGTATAAACACTGTCTTCGGGCGAGCCAACGCAGTTAGCGTTGGAACTCCTTAAAACTTCATAAAATGTGAAGATGCAGAAAAGATAACTTTGTCTTGGCAATATCAAGAAATGTCTTTTTTACATTAACCGATATTGAACATGTTGCGATAACAAAGCAAGAAATTTTTACATTTTTCGCTGCAGACGAAAGCAATTCTTCACTGGCCGAGAGAACACTGCGTTGCTAAAATTACTTTTAGTAACGAATTGTTCATTGCTGCTTCTACTACTGCCAGTTTTCGTACGTTTACACTGTTATCTGTCGCGCAAACGGACCAGCAAGTCCGTACAACATGTTAATTACCAGTATGCTAGGCGGTGGTAGAAAATGAACGAATTTATTGTAGCAACCGTTCTTTCTGATGGTCACCTTGTGCTGAACTTCCACTGCCATTAAATATGAAGTTTGATGTGGACTTTACATGTGATTGTATGTTTCAGGACATCCACGCCAAGCTGTCTGGGTGGGAAGGTACCAGCACTACACGCATGACATCACACCTAGCGCAAGGTATTCACCGTCAACTGGCCAACATGAGAGAAGGTGGAGCACTGTACCCAGGCAACCAGGGAATCATGTGAGCAGGCCTACCATGAGTGGAGTCTTTTACATATTCTTTTTGTTAACTTCTTCCACATGCGAAAAAACGGTGTATTTCTCGCGTATCGTTGCGCAACTTTGAGAGATGACGCAAGAGTTTTCAACTGGAAGGCGAATATATCCCCTCCTGAAGTTTTCGAAATCGTTTGCAACTTCACGCCTTTTGTTTATTTCTGCAGGTTTTTGAAATTGCCCATTTAAAAAACTGCTCTCTGGTAGCAAACTTGAAGTAAATTCATGGCTGTTGTGAGAAATTTAAGCAAAAATAAAGTTTCCTTCATTTACCGTCCATGATTTCAAGTGTTATGGGCATGACTCCAACAACCTCATGTTTTATTGAGATAAGCGAAAAATATTGCTATTCAGCTGAATTAAAGGAACCAATAACTTGTAATTTGGTTGTATATGATGCTTTTCGTTTTATTTGAATACCGTGATGTTCGCTGAACCTGAATACTTCCCATGTCCGCTTGCTTAGCCTTAAAAATTAACGGAACTTTTCATTTAGTATAACGTGAGCAAAGTTTCAAATAGGCGCAATGTGCTGTGAAGGACATGTTTGCAAATACATGCGAACAACACATTAATTTTCTTATCCTGTTTAAACAAGTCGATGCTCTGTTGTATTCCACTTAGAACTAGATGAAAAATTGGATTGAATATTACGCAGCAATGTTTTTCCAGTCGAATGCTGAGCAACATGTTGGAGTTTTTGTAACAGCCAAGACTTTCGTTGTGCTTCGCTCAGTCACGAGTATCTACCAGTTATAACCTTTCTTTTCTTTCGTTCATTTATTTCAGTTTGGTTTCATTAACGCCTTTACATACAGGATTGACGGTCCCCCTCACCAGACTCAACAGAACGTCCCGCCTTCTTACAATATTGCAACAGCTCAAGGCTATCCATCTGGTTCTCCAGGCGTTCAAAATCCAGCAGTTACCGCCCGCTTCTACCCATCTTCGGGAGCAGTCACATCCTCATCAGGAAACACCCACACCCCGAACTTTTATCCCCCGCAGTACAACTACCCTCCTGGGGCCCTGCCCAGTAATTCATCGAACCAAGACATGAGGTCCTACGCGATGTACAAGATGCAAGGAAATCACCACCACCACAGCGCACCAAGCAGAAGCAGCGGGAGTGTGGCATCATCAGAATATAACCAGCACCCCCCCATTAGGACCCCAGGCCTGCCTTCTCACGTTGAAGAAGGCTATTCACGTCAGCAGCAGGGCAGGCCCGCTCAGCCTCTGGTTGTGCGCGACATTCCGCGCGAAAACGGAATCGACGAAAGTAACCCGGATGTCGTGGGCGACGCCCATCCCCTCTTAGATCGACAGAGACCCCCCAGCGGTGTGCGTTCTGACCTTCGGCCCTCTCTCAGCGTGTTTAAAGATCAATCAGGGCCAGAAAACGGAACAAACAGTCAAACATCGGAGCCGCCGCCTTCCTCGCCTGGACGAACACGCCCTGTTGTTGCTCCAAAACCCCCAAGCGCCATGGATGGCAATCAAAACAACCACCGCCAAAGTCGCCCAACGGACCCTTCAAAGCGAAGAGATAGAAGCTTGTCCCCCTCTCGCTTAGTTGTCGGCGAAGGTGCAGTCCGCCGTTCTGAGACATCTAGTGGCAAAACAACGTCCTGCGATTCCGGCTTGCCTGGAGAAGATCCTGAACAAGAATTGGACAGTGAGGGGGCAGACAGCCATCGCCCTTTGTTGGCGCCTAATGCTGGCGCTTCCCCGCCACGTGGTGGCCTCAAAAATTACAATAGTCCGCAGCCTTCTGTCGGAAAAGGGCAGGTGGTCTGATGGTTGTTTCAGGTCTTCAACGTTTGCTTCGACGCAAGAGAAACATGACAGAGTAACATTGCGAGGACCCCCGGCCCAAGATGGCCAGACATGGAGCAAGGCCACATGGCTCAAAGGCCGAGGGCAAAGGCCGAGACTGCTGCAGCAGTCGCGTGCCTGCCATGTTCAACAGATTTGCACGAGTTTGAAAGCCGTTCGTGTTACTACTGAAAATCATAAACAGTTGTCTCGACGCAGCCTTTGCAATGTTCGTTTCACCTTCGTGTCACCAGCAAGCAAATCAACGGTTTTCGTTTCAACTTTATCTCGAAATAACACGGTTTTGCGTTAACGTCCTGAAGATAATGGTCGACTGTTTCACGATGTTTTTCGACCGCTTTTAAGCTTTTTACGGTTTTTAACTCGAGGCAGACCCGTAGCCAGGTTTTAAGGTTTGGGGAGCAAAAATACATTATTCGGGGAAAGATTTTTTTTATTATACGTTTAAAACAAATTTTTCTGGGCACAACTAAATTTGAAGGGGCGCAAAAACAATTTAGGAGGCAAATGCCCCCGTGGCTACGGGGTGTCGCAAGGTGCATACCTAGCGATAAAGCAGTCGTCGTTTGTTCATGGTAACGTCGTTTCAGAGAATGCAAGTTTTGTGTTACCTCTGTCGGTTTAAATAGACCATCAATGTCTAGCGCCAAGTCTTGTTGTTGTCAATGCTTAACAGTGTGGTCATTTCCTCCGGGAGACCGTGGCGTCATACTGCATTTAAAATCATCATTCTTTCGTACATTGCTTGATGTTCATCACCAAGTACTTTCGTGGGTGTAGTGTGGCGGGAACGCGTGGGTACGGGGTTCCCACACCTTTTCACCTTTTTCACGTTTTGCTTTAAAATAAGTTGGAAGCGGTTTTAAAATGGCTATTTTTCTGGATGCGTTCCCACACCTTTTCTCTTAGCACTACATCCCAGAGTACTTTTTACTTGTTGTTGTAGTAAGTTGAAAATTTATTCTGAAACAGAGGACAGTTGTCCCAGTTTTTTGCGACGGCTTCGATTTTTTTGAGTGAAGCTCTTGGTTTCGTGTACCACCATTCCCGGATGCACGAGGCGAGTAATGTCCGAAAAAGTTTGAAAAGCAAGTCAAGGAGAGTGCGTTTGGGTGATAAAAAGTATTTTTTTTAACATTCCGTGAATTCTTTACGGACAATAGGAGGAAGAAGCAACTTCGCCATCTTCGCACGTCTTTGCTTTATAGAAACGAGCGCGTTATGGAATGTCATAAAAATAAACGCTTATCATGGTGTATACTTTTTGCGGAGGAGATTTTGTAAAAAATCATTGACTTCCCAAACCTTTCCATTCCCATACACCTATGAACGTGGTTACGTATAAAAAGATAGATGCAATGTGCTTTAACGATAAACACCGACAACTTTAACGTTTTTCCATCATTTTAAACCCAGGTCACGTTGTCAAACGAACCGATGTTCTATCAGCTTCGCGTAAGCCTGCTGGTCATTTTTAAGTGTTGGTGTTTGCAACTTGGTTTTACGTAATTGTGCTCGTTTATAAACGTTTGTTAATAAACATTCAAGACGCGTATCATTCTTGTGTTGTGTGGTTAGGGGAGGCAAGGGGTAAGATTGTCGGTGGATTCTTCGCGGTTTGCAACTTCGTGCCTAGAACATATAGTCGTGATGTGATGTCTCCAAACTAAATCTTGGTTTCGCCTGTTTCGTTTAACCACACAGTGCTTCAAGGAATGAGCTTTGCAGACTGAAATGCTCAATAGTTCGTGCGGAGCCACATTTCCGTTTCACTGCGGTGACGGCAATCCCAAACTTTTCACTGAGAACCCCGATTCATTAATTTGTCACAAAAATGTTGAAATGTTTTGTATAAGGCCATCAGTGAAAGAAGGAGCAACATGAGCATAACGACAGCAAGGTTGAGATGAAAGTAATGGGCAAGATCAGACATTCAGCAAAATTTTGAAGATGATGCGCTCAGTAGCGGACACGGGCTGATTTGGTGGGGGGGATGCGATGTCGATTTGCAATGAACCCGATGCTTCACAAGACCATGTTCCTTAAATCAATCACTTCCACATACGTACATTTACGAGGAAACAAGTCTAAGCTTGGTTTAGAAGAAGCTTGAGTGATAAAACTGGTCAAACTTTAACACTGCACCGCTACGGAACCAACAAGCAATGTGGCACATAACAACGATCTGACGTAGTCACTGGCGTCGGCGCAGGTA
>Ga0210059_1015509_pt1 | contig 11113 bp, 8 predicted proteins | sample Ectturendosymbi2_FD_188042 | JGI IMG/M metagenome (GOLD analysis project Ga0210059, IMG submission 188042) | Ecteinascidia turbinata endosymbiont from Florida, USA - Sample 2 (SPAdes) (version 2) | ecosystem: Host-associated > Tunicates > Ascidians > Unclassified | place: Key West, Florida... | reverse complement strand
AGGTCAAAAAGCGGGCATCACGACAGCTTTACTAAAAAATACATCATTTATCTTCACAGACAATCCTTTTAAGGTTTTGGGAAGCTTTGAACGTCAAGACAAATGTACGTGGCACTTAAACTTGCCACAACCACGGAAGTTGAATCCGCTGAATATAAGAATTTCGAACTGGCGCTCCTTGAGCTGATCGCGATCAACTCAAAACTTAATTTGTTTCTGAATGTTGTAATCTGTCTATTCCGGATTGGCTACACGAAGAGCACTTGCATGTGATCGAGATTGTGAAATGAGATGTGCTTCACTGTTTCCATGTGAGAAAATACTATGAAAACAGAAGCGCGTTACGAGGTGATGAAAACCGTTTTCCACATTTGACACCTGTGGTGGGTTTAAGGTTGGGGGGGCCCGAGGCAAGACTAAAAAGCGGGGCCCCCTGATGGCGTCATCATACTCAGCCAACCGTGATCTGCACTTTTGATCAAGCCTAAGATACAGCCACTGAAGGATACGTCCCTGAGACTATGGCATGACTGACGCAGCAGGAGAAAATGCAAAAGGGTGTTCATGATACAATTAAACTTTGAAAACACTGAAAGGTGCGAAGACAAGGCTGGCAACACATAAAAGTTGGGCAATAGCAAGTTGCCATCGCCTCCACTTCTTTATTTCACGCCGCAATTCTCTACATTCACCATTAATAAACTACAAAGTTTACCCCTTTGAAAGTTTCACATTTTCCCTTTTTGATAAAATGCTTGGTAGGCTAGTTGGTATCCTGAATTTGATGACATTCGTGTCTTTATCGGAATCCATGAAACCATAAACAACAACCAAGAAAATTTAAAACACCAAATTTGTTTTAAATTTCATCCTCTTAACTATAAGAACATAGCATACAAAAGCATCCAACTTGAGACTTGTTTTGGAAAGGTTTGAGGCTGGATGAGTCAAGGTTGCCCTCATCTTAAATTGAAACTAGTTGTTTGAAAAACGTGAAAAAGTAGGAAATAATTCATTATATACCTTTTCGCAAACATTTCTAGCAAGTAGACTGCACAGTTGATTAAATCTGTGCTAAGAAAAAACAGTTGAAGTTATAGTGCCTTAAGAGCTGACAAAAAAGCTTTAAAATCACCTGCCAAGTCTACCTCAAACCAACTATTTACAAGTCAAGCTTCAAATAACCTGTGACTTCAAGCATGGGCTAAATTCAAATCAAACCACCTAAACACCTGAAACATCTGTACAAAAAATATGTACTCATAATACTCAAAAAATGTAATTTCTGCTGCGTGATAAGAAGCATGAATGTAGCCATGCTTATTAACAGGCTTTGCAGCAAAACAGTAATAATGCAAAATTACGTTGTAAACAAAAAAGAAAATGTTCTATAAAACAAAAGATGTAGTATGGTCACTGCTATAACAATTGCACGTTGTCTTATTTTCTGATGGAAATGTTTACTAAGGTACAACATCACAAGAAATGAGAAATTTGTCTAACCTTTTCACTTCAGAGACATAAAAAAGAAATCCTTTGATAAAATTATGAATGTTCTAACTAAAGCATATACTGTATTTATCAACTTCATTTTTACAAAACTTGAGTTTTTGTGTATGGCACATCTGATTATGCACTAGACTAGCTATGTCCAACCCGCGGCCCAGTCGAGGGTTTTGTGCGGCCCAGATTAGGTTTTCGCTGTAGTAAAAGATCCTACACACTGACAACCTGTCCTTGTTTTGATAATTTTGACTTTGACATTTTAATGCAGGTGGCCTCAGTGCCACTCTGTCACGTCTGTTACCATTGCAGTTAAGATTCAAACACTTTCAGTATATTCGTTTCAGCTACATTTAGTTTGCTATGATGAAAGTAAGCCATTCAATGTGCGGCCCTCAATAATATGTCATTCAATATGCGGCCTTGGTCAAGATAGTGACATACTTTTTGGCTCAGTAAGCTACTTGGGTTGGACATAGCTGCAGTGGACAGACATAGCTGCTATTAACAACTCGGGTGCTTGAAGCTGCACCCTCCACTGCGGGCTCACTAGTACCACTTGCAATAACAACAACAAATGTGTCCAGGAGACCTTTACATTTTTCATCAGCTTTATGCTTTCTTCCGTTTTCCTTCTTTTTCCTGCTCCACTTTGATACTTTCTGTTCAACTGGGGCATTTTCATAAAATTATCAATAAACCAAACCCTCCAATCTCTAAAAATCATCATTTGGTATAAAAAATTATCATTTGGTATAATATGTTATCACTTGATGTAAATATTTGCTTTTATTTGATAGGGTCTTTTCAGAACTTTTTGGAAGAAATTTTAACCCACCATGCTTTAGGTATAGACGTTGGTTTGAAGCTTTTCTTTATTTGCACATTGGAGATGGTGGTGGGACCCCTTTGAAAGTATAGTACTTACTACTTAACACATTAAAGTTGCTGTTGGGGCTCTTTGATAGCACGGTACTTGCACATTACAGTTGCTGTTGGTGACCCCTTTGAAAGTATGGTACTTACACATTACAATTGCTGTTGTGTGCCCATTTAAAAGCATAGTACTTATACACATTGCAATTGCTGTTGGCAGCCTTTTTGAAAGCAAGTAATTATACATTACAATTGCTGTTGGGGGCCCCTTTGAGAGCAAGGTACTTACACATTACAATTAATGTTGGGGGCCCCTTTGAAAGCATGGCATCTACACATTAAAATTGCTGTTGGGAGCCTCTTTGAAAGCAAGGAATTTTACATTACAGTTACTGTTGAGGGCCTCTTTGAGATCAAGGTACTTAAACATTACCATTGCTATTGGAGGACCCTTTGAAAGCAAGCTACTTACACATTACAGTTGCTATTGAGGGCCCATTTGAAAACAAAGTAGCCTACTTACACACTACCCTTTCTTTTAGGGGCCCCTTCGATTAAGTTTAAAAGCAGAGTACTTAGACATTTCAGTTGCTGTTGTGAGCCCCTTTGAAAGCAGATTACCTTGAAATTGCAGTTGCTGCCGGGGGTCCTTTAAAAGCAAAGTACCTGTACATTACAGTTTCTGTAGTGGGCCCTTTGAAAACAGAGCACTTGCTTATGATCTGCTTTGTAGCACATTATATGAGTGGATAATAAGTTTTTCACCAAAAATAAGAAAAATTTATGCGCGTAACACCTGAAGGGGGGCCCCCACAAAGGGGGGCTCGAGGCAAGTGCCTCACTCGCCTCCCCTTAAACACACCACTGCTTAACACGTGTGATAAATAGAAAGGTCAAGAGTCAAAATCTACCAAGGACGAAAAATCTTAGTGTTAAGTGTTTTTGTTGAAAAACGTTTTATCCCCCCATTCGTCTCAGACGCAACTTCCTTGGATCTTTTACTGGACATTCGATACACTGCCATGTGAAGCGTGAAAATCACGTGGTAATTTCAAACACTGGAAGGGTGTTCACCATCTCGACGAAGGTAAACAATTCCTTGCTCTTGCAGCCAATGCAGTGCATTGTTGTTGTTTTCTTCTGGTTAACGTCACGCACGTGTGACACGACTACGCCCTATATTTATTGCCGATCATATTACTATAGTTTAGTTTTAGTTTGGGAGTTCAAAATATCGTGGATAACTAAGCAAGCACAAACCAAGAGTGTGAGGCATGCTCTTCATCGCTTGGAATGGGGACAAATGATTCAACAGTGGTTTTATGAAGCTATTCACGAAGAGCTGTTTGTTGCAATAACATGAGCCCCACATCAGTATTGGGGCCGCAAGGGTCATTTTAGTTGATTTTGCATTTGCAGGTATTCGTACATGCTGCAAAGACAGCAGTGCTGCATTGACTTGTGACATGCCGTTCAGTATCTTTGGTACTCGCTCAAGAAAATTTGGATGGATCTGAAGACTGTGCATAGATCGATATGTACCAAAAAACCTTAGTTTTGAATCTAACAAGAAGGGAATTTTGCAAAGCATTCAAGCCAGCAGTATGCACTTCACCATGAACTTAACTCACGTAACTCTATACTTGAGTAGTATCCACTGATTTATTGCAAATTCATAAAAGTGAACAAAATGCAACATCACTTTATAATGTATACTTGTCCAACCGTTGGTATTTTTCATATAAATTACACCTTGTTCGCTTATGTACACCAGACCTAATGCAAAATCAAGACGAAAATCAAACTTCTTTTCTGCGATAAAAGCGGGGCAGACCGAATGGCAATAGCTCATAAATGGCGGTTTTCTTGTGTTTGTAGAGCACTAAAAGTAAACTGTCTGTTTTCTTCTAAGCAGCGATTAGCGAGACAGCGCGACGCCACACAAAAGTCTTTGATTGGTTCATCAAAACCGGTTACTCGCCAGTGACAAACTGACGGGCGATCTAGGACTGGTAAAAGTTTGTTTTGAACTTGATGGAGCACCTTAGACAAAGACGTGCACGACTGACAAAGCATCACTCCGTGTTTGATCCACGTTGTCCTGCAGAGATCCAAACAGACCGTATAACACTGGTAGGAATGCAATTTCCATCGCGATAGACAAACAAGAGCAGGGTTTGAGTAACAGCATACCTTATTGCGCACATCGTTTTTTGTCTGATGTGCTTGCACTGTTCAGAAGGCATTTACTACTGTTTATCTTCTTTTTGCCTCTTTGACGGTTCGTTCAGCCCATATTAAACAGGCAGGGGAGGTGCTTAGTGAGGTTTGCGCAGACCAGGGGAAATATTATGCTTCATCGCGACGAAATTAAACAGTGCGTTGGGGAACAATATCAAGCTGTGTTTGCCGATGGTGTCTGTAGGGCTCCATCCGATATCATCTTAGGCGACTCTTGTTTTTCTTTTGTCCTTAACAGCCTGGGATTCGCCAGATCTTCCGACGAAAAGTGCGCGAAGTCAGGGCAAATAAAAATTCTTGAATGCGAAACAAAGAAAATGTCGGACTCATTGTGTCGCACAACAGCAAGTTTTGACTTGCAGTTGTCTCAATCTAAGCCGACTGTCTGTGCGGGACCCCTGCTGTGTACCTTAGCTACGATATCGATCACGAAACAAACGCCTTTTTCATTTGGCCTTCTCTTGGAAGTGGTTGTTGGATGCAGACCCAACCTGCTGAAACCTTGAGCAGTCACTTATCTGCGAGAGTAGACGCTTAATTTAGGATATTTTTTCGTAACAAGAAACAGTTGCAAAAATTGCTAGTGTGCGGATCTGAAAACTGTTGAGCAAAGTGATATCACACTGCTAATGTGACATCACACCCTCGCAGAGTGACATCACACTGCTCGCCAACTCGCCAAGTGTTGCTTCAATAACCGTTGCACAACGTTTCGCTTTGCAATTGCGCCTAAACAGTTTTTGCTGCGCAAGTCAAGACGTTTGATAGATGTACACAAATGCTACGAAGAACAACGACATATTACACTTAGATCTTTATGCATGAGAGATTGTTTAGCTCATTTAGAAAATTTAGCCTTACTAATAACTGATCTGTTCAGTTCTTGTACTTAACACATATTTCGGTAACCACTAGTAACATTATGATTAAAAAGCGCGAAAAATTGTTTAAAAACTTCTTTTTACGTGGTAACATCAAATCATCGCGTAAAGTTTGATGGCAGCTTTGCTTCTATTAACGACACAAAAACGGCAGACTATGAAGTCGTGGTATCATTCGTTTGACTGACTTATCATATGTTTTTCAGGTCAATTCTTGAGTTGTTTTACCATAAGGATCTCCACTTTTGTAAATGTTGGGAGCTCCCGAGAGCCGTGCAGACATTGCGAGAACATCATACAAATTTGCTTAATTATGCGATGACGATAGTTCAACTCAAGCAAGCAGACATTTTGGGGGAGGCCTAAGACACCAAGGTGTTCAATACTTCGAATGGAGTTATATTTTTCGTGTGATAAATTAAGTTTTATTTGACATGTTTTTTCCTTGTTCAACTTAGAAACAACATTTTTAGTTTAGTTCATTATATTACAATGTGAACTACAATTGTTAATTTGCATAAATTTATTGATGCTAATAGTATTAATCTTTAAACGTGGAGAAGCCAAATTTATGACGCAGATATTTTCTTTACATATGAATTTTTCAGACTCATTCTATGTGGTTTGACTGCTGTTGAGTACACTCCCAACCGAAATGGGTCACACCAGCATGTAAACTTTTTTCACAAGAAAAAAAAAATTTTTATAACTGAAACTACTTATTGCTGACGTGAGGCAATTAAGAGTCTGAACAACGCATCGATTTTGAAATAGTTTAATATTTGTTTCTTTGTCGACAAAATCGACCAAAATATTTTTATCGCACCATGCCAACCCATGGAAACCTCCGCTTAACTTTTACATTTGGGTGCTAATTATAACCCAACTCATATTACTGTGCCACTATTATGAATGTCCTTAATTGTAAATGAAAAGCTTAACAGAGAGTAAGTATTGCCAAACAGAATCCAACGCTTTAAACTTGATTTAAAAACTTATTCAAGACTTGGAGTCTGGACCGAACCGTGTGATACCCGCATGGGCGCAATTTTGTTGTAAAATGTGGGGGGACAGCTTGGTGCAAAACCAATATAGTCATCGGGTCGATGCAGAAGTTACGTTTTATATATACAGTTTCCCAGTCTTATTTTTAGACGTGTTTTGAGAGCAACACTAATCACGCTTTGCTTTGTCCTCGCAGATGATTTACATATTAATACACTTAACTTTGTTGCTGGACATGGTACTATAGTTCAGCCTGCTTCCATCAATATCGTATTTGGATGTAAACAAGCACAGCAATATAGTAGAACACACCAATTGAGTTTTATCAAAGCTGTCAGTTGGACTGCACAAAATGCTTAATCGCATTGGTCGCACGTGCATATCACTCTCACAGTAGAACACTTCAGTTTTCATGCATTTCATATGAAGTGTGGGTTACAGCGCGATTTGATGTCTTGCTCAAGTCGCTTAACGTTACCAAGACGATAAATGTTTTCTTGTACATTTCCGTTTTTTGAAAAAGCTGCAAATCTTTTTAATGCTACTGGGCATCATGCATGCATATCCATTGACATCCTCTTACCAGCAGCAAAAACATTTGGCCTAAAATTAACGTAGCCTACTTCGCAAAATGATTTCAATCTATTTTTACTGTTCGCGGGTGGAGGATGTATCTTTTCAATCTCCCTTTGTTGGCTCTGGCGTACATACCCGCACAGAGTTGTAAAAGAGCCTTATTTTGAAGCTTGAACCCGGCCCGAACCCGAAATCACAAGCCCGAATACGGCTCGAGACCGACATTTATTTTTGAAGCCCGATTTAGGCCTGAAAGTCAAATTTACCAGGGGGAGTTGAGACATAGGTGTAGGAGCAGGCAAATTTTTGGGGATGCGAAGGATTTTTGCTCGAATTCTCACAAACTTCCCCGAAAATTGTGCGCCAGTATTTTGAAATCAAAAGATGTTGGGCGCCATTTTGCTCATACTTTCACGGAGGTTTGTGAAGGTTTTCAGAGATTTTGCCCGGATTTTGAAGGATTTTGCCAGGAATTTCACCAAATCAAAACTTGCAACCCAGTCTCCTACACCAGTGAGTTAAGACATGCGCAACTGCAGAGTAACAAAAAACGTTTTGTGCAGGTGTAGTTGCAGGTACACGGTTTATCCTTGACCAAAACATTGACATAATCAGGCACAAACGTGGCATGTTAGTCAACGATAATACTGCGGAATGTTATGCTTCTCAAGAAAAAAAGAAACTATCACGAACCTATCTACGATGGCGCTATAGGCATAAATGAAACTTTCTAGGATAGCTCTATAGATATGAAAAACCGGCTTGTAAGCTTCTTAAAGCAAGCCAAGAATCGCGGGAGTGATTGATCTTTTCGAGGCAACGCCATCGCGTGCGAATTTCCTCACCGTTGTCGCCTCCTCAAAAAGAGTGTGAGACTAATCGCAGCAGAGAATAAAAGAACGCAGCTGTGTTTGCAAACAGAATTAGCTGAAGAAAAGTCACAATCACTTCACTAACAGAAGTTATCGCGGTGAGCACAACAAATCTACGTTACGAAAGAAAAAGTCGTTACTCTTGATGTTATAAAAAAGTTTTGTATGCAGGCCCGAAATTGGCTCGAAATATTTTGACAAACTCAAGCCCGAGCCCGCTTCGACCCGAAAAGCCCGGCCAGACTTATAACTCTGCACCATGTCAAAAGTTGCATTCTAAGAGTTCTACTTGCATGACGACACAAAAATATATTTGAGATTAAATCAAACTGCACAACGGTGAATTGGCAAAAAAGTACCAAGTTTCACCTTTAACACGAAAAGAATGTGCAACAAAACTAGGTGTGACGTATCGGTAAAGCAAATGTTTCACACTTGGATGAAAACATTGCTGCACTGTGGGCTTGGTTAAACTCAAGTAAATTAGATGACTTACAAAACCGATGCATTCAGCACAAGCACAAAGTGTAAGAGTCAAGGAAAAAATATTTTGGATTTGTTGGTCACCATTGTTGCGGCATTACCAGAAGTAAGATTGAATGTGTATTTATCCTTGTTTTCGAGTCAAGTCCCTACGTTTTGAGCTACAGGTCAATGTACAGCTGAGAAAATACTGTAGGCTACTTCTCCAACGTTTTGATTGAAATCCTGGTCACTAATGGTTGAAAACAGTCTTTTGCTAAACTCCCCATCCCAAAACTAAGTCTCTACAATAGTGCCGTTTTTTATCTTTGGCAAAAAGCTTCTCAGAGATTTGCCTGAAAATTTCACATTCTAATACTATACACACTAGCATCATTAAATGATACGCTGTCTGTTTCTGAATACGTGACAACCAACGTCACAGCAAAGCCAGTTACATTTCTGCACGGAACAAATTATGGCTGTACTGTTGTATCTCACATGTGCAGCTGTAATACTCTCACTGTTACAAGAAAATAACCTTTCTAACAGTATACCACACAGGGTAAAATGTCGGACAGAAACAGTTAAGCATCTTTCACGGTCTCTAGAAACTTGAAAAATGCTAAAAATTATTTTATCGAAGCTAAAATTTATAAACTACCAGAATCAGTGATACCACACAAAGCTCTTGTTTCAACATCAACTTGACTATGTGTGGCCTACCATCTAACATGAAAAGCTCTTCACACGAAACGTGACAAACATCACTTTTATTTTTGAAGCCTCTCCAAAGGCAAAACCTACACGTCCCCCGTGTCCCCCACCAAATTGCGCCCATGGATACCCGTATGTTCCTTTCCTGAAGATAAATTAAAACACTAACTTCTGGTTGAAAAGAGTAGAAACTTGCGAGGCGCCATGTGGATGAACTGAGATTTACCAGCTATTGTCTGAACGTTAATTCTAATATTTGAATGTTCAGGTTCAGTTTCATTATACTAGCTATGTACTCCCTTAGGAGTGCAACACTGAAAAACTGAAATGTGAAAGCTTGAAGCGTAACATATCCGCCATCACCAACCCTTCAGTACCTTGGAAAATCAAGAACGGCCAAGCATGACTACTAAACCAAGTAGAAACCATACAGAACTTGAGTGTCCAAAATCATGTAAAAAACACATTACAGTGAGCTAGAGCAAACCGATCACTACAAACAAGGCTGCAAAAATTCACCCAGCTAGGACAAAAGTAATAGCCGTAGAATGCCAGTGGACGAGGGCAAAAACAAAGTTTTAAATGAGATCTTAAGCGACATTTAAAATGAAAGGTTTTGGAGATTTTAGTTTCAACCAGAGAAATCTTTAGACAATTTTTTACCCAGTGGTTGCGAACTTGCATGCGTGACATTATCAAAGCTGCATCTTGTCGATGCAGTCATAATACAAACAAATACCACTATGTTACCAACGGAATGTTAGTTGTCGTCATCGTCCAATATGCAAGATATTAATGCAAAATCAGGTCTGATAAAAAATGCGCTGCTTACGACATTATATCAGCTGAAAATATTGTGAGTGGCAAGGCTCCAGGCCCCGGGATGATTAACAATAAAAGAATTCGAAGGGAGCTCAGTCTTGCGCAAATATTCTTATATGCAACGCATTTTCAAGTTTTTCAAAGCATATCATTTGCCGTACTTCCTAAAAATAAAAATGTGCCTTTGCTGGTAACTTCTTTCGAGCATGACACGAATGTTGGGGCAATTTTCACTACAGAAATTAACAGCAGTCTTACAACCATCCAAAATGTTGCAACTTTTGATAGAGGCGAAAAACAGGGGAACGCAACAGCTTGAAGCATGAAACAGTCTGTTTACGTTTCCTATTTAATTCCACTTCTCACGTCTTAAGACTCTTCATCCAGGGTCACGGGTGCTTTGCGTCTGACGTAATGAAGTGGCCTTAATTTCCGCTTATTCTTTTGCGGCTTACGTCGTGCAATAGCTACGGTGAAACTGAACGGGTCAGATCTTTATGAGACAGTTGGTATCTATCTCATATCAATCAACAAAAGGTGCAGAGACGTTGGTTATCAGCTTTCCTCGAGCTTTGGCGCACTTGTAAGTATCAGGCAGACCAACAGACTCGTAACTAATGTTGAGTTTTGTAATCTCTGACCAACACTATTTTTGAGCATAGAGCAGGGAAAATTTGTAACGAGCATGTGATCTTCTGAGTACAAATATGGAAAAGGGTCTGTTCGGATTAAGAAGCCTGCAGCGAAATTATGATTACGACTTTACGGGGTTGTGATGAACATACGCGCTGCATTCAATCTCTGATGTTTTTATCGAAATCTCGCTTTTTTGCTCCTCTACTTGCCAAAGAAAATTGGTTCAGAAAAAGAAAACAAAAATGAAACAGCACCCGCACAAGCGAGAAACTCCGTCAAAACCCTTGGAGCAAAGTGCAGTTACAATTATAACAAGTTGGGTTCCACTTCCAGATTTGATCAATCTGAGTCTTAGTGTATGATGTTCGTATCTCCGTCAACTCCTGAACAAACAAGCTCGCTTATCCTCTAGAGCAGGGGTCTCCAAACTTTTTTGTTCGAGGGCCACATAAGCTGTTACTCAACAGTCCGAGGGCCGGACATCTTACAAAATGTGATTGTTTCAGGAAATGTTTCTGCCAA
>Ga0210059_1015508_pt1 | contig 11113 bp, 12 predicted proteins | sample Ectturendosymbi2_FD_188042 | JGI IMG/M metagenome (GOLD analysis project Ga0210059, IMG submission 188042) | Ecteinascidia turbinata endosymbiont from Florida, USA - Sample 2 (SPAdes) (version 2) | ecosystem: Host-associated > Tunicates > Ascidians > Unclassified | place: Key West, Florida... | reverse complement strand
GGTTGGTTGACTAGATGACCGCCACGGTCTTTCGCCAATCCTATATGACAGCGCCCCTCTTTGTTTACACTGATCAACTATTGTGCCATTGTGTTTTCATTTGCTCCAATGTTCACTAACGTTTGGCTTACTGCATGCAATGGCTTTTAAGATGCTTCTGCTTGTTGGCTGAGTCATATGAAACAATAAACCATTGACCATGAAAGAGTATCCGCAAAACATTCACAAGTAACATCCTTTCACATTGATCCAGCATGTGGCTGTAACTTTGTCAAGACACAAGAATGCCGTCCTGACAATTGGTCGACGCTAATGAAACAAAATCAACAACAAAGTATTCAAGGTTACGAAATGATATACTTTATTTTGTCCACGTAAATCATATCATATTTCACATATAGACCCATCAAGACAAGAAACCCAAGTCGTGGATGTCTATTACTTTACAGACATACTCTCGTTATTTCCTTATATTTTAACCTCTTTCTTTGAGAAATACCAGTGGATTTCATGGAAAATATTCTTTGACGATAGATCCTATCCTAGACAAGAGACTGATCCCGGTTACATATTATTAAAAGATATGCCTACCATTCGATCTATAGAAGTAAATCATAACATAGGTAGTGATGTAAATGCATCTACTCTAGAAGAATGCAACTTTCGAAAGAAAGTACAAATACTTACTTTATCCGACTCAGAAGTTCAAATTCGAATCCCAGCTGGACCAGTTCATGACATAAGGCCAGATCTACAGAATGAAAATCATCATCACGATCGCTTATTTTTTCAATGGTATTGGAGTATGTCAGGCAGACCACATAATTGGATAGTGATACACCTTAGACATGGTCAATTAAGACAAAGAGAAACCACTCTTTGGTGGATACTTGACAGAGCAAAAACTATCATAACTTATGATAAATATTACTTCGTGCCACCATCCTTACGACCGAAAAATTCCATATTTCCATATTGGCACTCACACACACATTGTGAAAAGAATCAATGGACTATGGGAGCATCCCACGTATGTGACTTGGAAAGCACCGTTACTTTAGAACCAAGGACTTCTACTCAATGTTGGTCATATCATACCAGCCCAACACAATGTTGAGATCAATGAAAACCATACTTAATGCACACCCAGTTTGGGAAGATTAGAAAAAGTTTTGTTACAATCATCCATGGACGTCACGAATTGGGAAGATCAGTTACAATACGAGCCATTTTGCAAAGCATATTTTCAAGAGTTAGAGCCTAAACATGATCTATCCCGATATTATCAGGAATCAGACAAACCAATTTGCTAACCTCTTTAATATCAAATGGTTCTCTTTGCACTCCACACATTCGACTAATTGGAATGACACCTATACGCTGACACATACCACCTTCTCTAATCTGGAAAATAAAATACAGCAGATATTGCTGCAGTTTGACCAACAGAATAACTTCACTATGAAAATGGTAAAGAATTATGATTATTATAAAATGCAAGTACGACATTTTGATTCATTACTTTTACGTTTGGTGGACCAATTGGAAGAAATTACAGACACAAATGAGCGCATATGGTTATCTCAAACAATGACAGCATTAAGCAAGAAAGCTAGTACAGCCGAAAGAAGCCAGTTATGGATAAGAACTATCATAAAACGCCATGTCCAGACATTGAGAAGTAATTTGGAACGTTACTATCGTCTAAAAACTAGTCAGCAATCCCTATCGACTTTGGATAAAATTACTGATTTGCATCAAGACATCATTTATCAACATCAGTTTCGTAATGGAAAAATCATCAGTTTTCCTAAGTTTAGGACTGCTGATCCTACTACCACTACCGAGGAATTGTTAATCACCACACAGACCATTTCAACTACTACAAAGGAACAAACGGTGATTGCTAGCTCTGCCGAAACAACAGAAGTAATGACAACTACGGTTACTACTACCTCTACTCAACCCGAAATTGATTGGGAAAAAGTAAATGAACTAGATGAACAAGAATCTGAAAGGAATACAGGAATTTTTACACCTATACTTTCAAGTATCGTGAACACTTTAATGGCCATTGGCTCAACTATAGTTTATGGAGTTTATCAGATATGTATATCTTCTAATACTGCTATAAATAGTAATGTCGCTTCTGTAAGTCCTTAAACAATGTATTTTGTGTTTATGTTTATTTTGTAGACGTGTCTTTGTTTGTTTTCATAATGTTCTAACCTATGTTTTTCTTTAGAGACTACTCCAATAGGATTTACTGTAATTTCATAGTATTCAAATAGCGACATAATGAGTAAAACTGACGATGAAAGGAAAACTGCTTTCGAAAAACTTTTTGGGAAAAAGGAAAAGAAACACCCACCTACTTCGGGAGAAATTAATCAAGTAGTAAAAGCACAGAAAGATGGCACTACGAATATAGGAAAACTAATACATAAGGTCCAAGATCATCAACAGAAAGCCGCTGTTGGCACCCATGACCTTTTATCAGAGATAGGAAATAATAAAGATATTGAAAAGAAACGTCAAAAACTGACAAATGAATACATAGAACGTCAAAAATGTGATACTTCTTTACCACCTTTGAGTGCTCACCTTGTGTTAGAAGAAACTTCGTTACCTTCATACTCACTAGTACCTACAGGAGAAGAAAAGAATTCTCCTATAACACCCCTATATCCCGAATTGAACAGCATACTTGAAAAGCTATGCCTGTTAGTGTTACTTTTGATAGCAGCGAATCCACTACTTTCGAGCCTTTATATAAATCACGCATAGATCGCAAATATGATAGACTGGCACGACAATGGGGATTTGATGATAAAAAAACTAAAAAAGAAAACCTCGACATTATCCAATGAAAAGTAGCTGCTTTTGAAGAACAAATGGACTGGACATTTCCTAACGGGGAAGAAGAGCTTGACTTAGAATCAGGGAAGAAACTGTTAAAAATCCTTCCTACTATAATTACATCTTTAATGCCAATAAAAATGAAAAAGAACCCTCAACAGAAAGAATTGTCTTTTGAAGATATTCCTTCAACTTTACCATATCACTATCAAATAAACAATCCTGTGACCCCCACATCTAACTTCGATTTGGAAATACTTTGGCAAAAAGCCATTAAAAGATTTGGATTCTCAAGAGAGAGACCAGACTACAATGAGAAACTTGCTAAACGCCTTTCAGATATTAACCAATCCCGATGGGAACATTATCTTGAACAGCATGATGAGTTTATGATTCAGGCATATCGACGTGAATTAGCTATATTAAACATGATTGGGGACAAGTTATTACAAATCGAAACCAACCTATTTAAATAAAAATCCCCGATATTTCAAGAAGGAAATAAATCTAAAGTAAAAATTTTGCCCTTTGAGGATGGAAATGAATTTTGTCAATATGCAGAACCTTGGGGAATAAAACGGAATGATCCTCCACAGAAAATAGAAGGTACATTGATTGTGGCAGAAAGAAACACTCGAGAAAGACTAAGCGACATTCTGCTATTAACAATCCATGAACAAGAGAATTTTGAAAAATTTTATCATGATTTAGTAGAAATTGATAAATTACAATGGTATATAAAAGAAGGCTCTTTACAACCATTTGAAGTTTCTATGAATACCAGTCAAAAGAAAACTATTCCTAAGACCTTGGTTACACCCTTGTTAGAAGGTCATGAGATTGAATGGGCAGAAATTACTGAGGATGCTTTGAAAGAATTTCCTTACTTATCTGATAGACTAAAATTGCAAGGACTCATTCAGTTCATGGAAGAACATCCTGTAGCTAGAGAAAAAGCACTAGCTCAACTCCATAGAAAAGCGAAAGATCCGACCCATGAAGCCTTAACAAGCTTCTTTGATTGGCTCAAAAATTCATACGATCTAACTGATCGACAAAAGTATAAAAAGTTAGAACATGCTATGTCTCAACAACGGTTTGATTGGAAACATAGCCCTGCTAACGATTTAAGAAGAGCTTTGCAACAAGCTCAATTATCTTTGGAAGAAATAAGTGAAAATAAATTTCTGGAAAGTTCATTGCGAGACCTGTTAAAACATAGGATTGCACCTGCTTTTTATATGCAAATTTATCAATCTCCTTTTCGACAAATACCTCTTCAACTTAATGAATTATGGAAACATGCTGCTTTACCGACAAAACATGCATATAGTGAGACTGGAAAAGGCCACTACGCTCAAGATGTCAACAATTTTAAGCAAATTTCAGACAATAATGACTTGAAGGAAGTCCGTAAACAACCACTTTTGAACCAAGAGAAATTCCAACAAATCACACAACAATTACAAGAAGTTTCTAGTGAATTACAAAAAGTTAAAAATATCTAAAAGAGTACAAGCAAGAAAAATACTGGATAGACCCAACATGAATTGCAAGCGAGATTTCGCTCGGTCAAGATGTTATCAGTGTAATGACTTGGAACATATTGCTAAATTCTGTAGAGGTAATAGCCAGACATCTAATAGAGGAAAGGTCAACCCATACGTCAAAGGAAGAAGACGAGAGACAAGTTCATTCGGAACAGATCGTTTTGACAATCAGCACAATATGGTGAAGTGGATTTTGACAAGAATCAACTTGAAAATCACAGATGGGATGATGAAAGCAAAGCAGACACACATTTCAATGATGATGTTGAGGAAATAGACAACACCCAATCAGAATCCTCAAAAGATGAAAAGATTGACTGAAATTTTCTGTTGGATGCTGTATCCAGGAAAAATTTGAATGACCATATAGTGTCAACTAACAGTTCTCCTTTTGTCTTATAGAATAATGATTAGTATTTTGTTCTTTTGAAATATAGAGAGAGTGAGATATGTGTTCACATTTCACAAGAATGATTGTTATGATATTCTCTTATGATTTCTATAGTTAAGAGTGTGCAACATTAAAAATTAATATTGAAATACCTAAAGTAGAATTATGGATCTAAAATTAAATTGTATTGTTTCTTTTTCAGATATCCATATAAAATTTGTAGAGTAGAACTAAAATAACAATGAATAAAAATAAACGGAGTAAAATACCTACATTGTGTGTACTCCCATAACCAACCTCAACTATTGACAAGAATGAGGAGAATACAACAACTGAAGCCGAATTTCAAGAACTGTGTCACATGCAACAAGCTTTTAAATCATTAAAAAATTGGAATTTCCTGCAACTTGGGAATAAGATAGATTGGTTAAACATCACTCAAGACTTTCTCAAAGGATTTCCAAATGTACACCCTAGACAGAAACTGCAATTGATCATCACACTCATGAAATTCCACATGCAAGCTAAAAAGTTGCCTCTCATAAAACTTCACAGAGCCATTGAAAAAAAAGATTGTGACCCACTGATACAGTTCTTTCAATGGATCACAATAAATTATAAATTGTCAAAAAGACAGAAAATGATATTGCTACAAAAATCAATAGAAAATAAAAAACTTGATTGGAAAGGCAATTCAGCTGACGAAATAGAAGCAGGAATTCAAGAAGCTCAATTAACTGTTGGTGAACTAACTGAAAACCAATTTCTAGCAAACCTAATGAAAGACATTTTAAGAAACAATATGCCCAGGGCATATTACGTAAAAATTGCTGAGATGAACATCGCAGAAATGTTACAAAAAATACCGGAAATCTGGAAAGAATGCGGTTCTCTTGGAACCACATTCTAGTATAAAAACACAGATACATGAGAAATAAAAATGACAAATATCATGACTATCACCTGCACGTCACCAAGAAGAAAGTCCGGCATCGAGAGAGATTGTGTTCTTGTTGTAGACAGACAGGACATCAAGTAAAGGATTGTTCATGGAATAAGAGCATGAATACAAATAAACAGAGAATGACAGGAATTAGTAAATGAGCTGTGTGAATACTGAGCTTAGTAAAAGAGTTATGTGCATTTGACACCTAAAACAATCTGTCATATAGAGATTGTTAAAGTCTTACTTAGTGATATCAGGTAAAAGGATTGTAAAGCTTTAATACTATGTGAAATCTCTACCAGAGATTGTAAGGCCGTAAGCCATATTATGTGATATCTCTGAATGAAATGAAAAAGTAGTAAGTAAATGGATAATTAGGAAAAACTATGCAATCAACAATAAGAAGAGTGCACAGATGAGGATGACGATGGACGATTGAATAGGAGGAGATGATAGATTTCTTTAGTCTGATAAATACGACACTGACGTCATGTGGCTGTAAAAGACTACTGTTTTACCCCAATTCGCCAATTCCTATGATATCTGTAGATTTCATACCTATGATGCCAAATGTAAGGGTAGTCTATAGGATTTTCGGACCTCTCGCAATCTTGTACAGGCACCGTGCAGGCTGTGTTCTCACTTCTTCTTTATTCCACCGATCTCGTTATCACCATCCATATTGAATATATATAAAGAAAAGATGTTCCTGAATGTTAACAACGATTACCATTTTAGTTGGCAAAGAGACTTTCTTGAGATAAATATTCCCAGCAATTGAATGGAAATATCATTTAAGTCGATAAGCTTTTAGTAGTAATTTTCCTATAATAGTAGCAAACGCTTAGAAATTAGGTACCTACATTATAATTGATTTTCTCATTTATCATTAAAGAAGTTTGTCACCTTTCCAATGATTTATCATTACAGGATATCTTAAAAATAGGAATATAATGATTAAAAATGATCTCTAAAACGATCTTTAGAATACTGCAATGACTAGAAGTACTGGAATATTTCTGCAATTTAGGTGTAATACAGGGTGTTTCACAATTGTTGAAGCAAAGCGATTGGGCACAAATCCAGGATTTAAAATGATACCACAATGATGATTACATTTATTGAAAAGTGAAAAGATAACATTTTATAATCTGCAACTGTTTGTCCTCAAATCAGAAATAATATGTCAAGAAGAGTCCTAGAGTACATGCTCCAGATGTCGGACTCTTGAACCCTAGTGACATTGTCGGGAGTTCGAATCGTTATTGGAGGCCCAGTGGGCGATGAGCCTGTTACCCTACGATCTCCGCAAGTGCCATGAGTTTCAAACTTCTTGACCAACTTGAAAATCTGACTCCTGTTTGGAAATTTGTTGAAGCTGAACTTCCTTCTGAACCTTGCTTGAACAATCTGGAAAGACTTCGTTTCGTAATATGTCTTTACACAAAAGATCTTCTGCTCCATCGACCAAGGCATCATTAGACTATTTTTTGTTTAATACATAGAAAGGTTAACTATTTCCCTATGACAATCTGGAAAGAGAAAAATGAATAAGGTCATCGATAAAGGTTTTAGAAGCTGCCACTTTGTTTCAACAATTGTGAAACACCCTGTACTTGAACTTTTACCTAAAATATGAATCATAAAAAGAGCTATGGGCGAAAGAAAAGGCAAGTCTCAAATAACCTATCGTTCATCAAGCAAACTGATAAAGACGAATCACAGAATCAAATTCACGAAACTTCGAACATTGAAGAAAAAAGACCAATTAAAAGAAAGAAAACCAGGAAGATTCAATGTTACAATTGCAGAAAACGGGGACATGTAATGAAAAACTGTCTAGAGTCATGGAAAGAACATGCTGTGCAAACAAAAAGACGTTGTCACAGCCAAATCGGACATTAGATATTATTTGTCTTCTTATGTAAATGCACCGTTAATGTAAAAATTATGCTTACAATCAATTTGGTAACTTGTATTATATTGTACATTAATAAACTGTTTTTATATCGTTTAAGGATATCATTTAACTTAGAGAAATGTTGAAATCGATACTGCTTATAATAATAGTTCAAACAATTTTTAATGATGCTAGTCCGCTCCCAGAGGATATGTATCATGGATAAAACCTAACGATACTACAGAATTTCCTATGAACTCAAGGATTACAAACCACACCAATTCAAAGATATAAACAGGTACGTAAATGCTATTCATTAGCAGAATTAATGCCCCACAAATGTAATGAAAGACAAATTTCAAATGTATACCGATCTAAGGAATACGGTAAAGTTGGTTTTAGTGGCAAAACTTACACAGAAAAATATTATCCCAAAGGAAGATATTTTTCTGACACTGATAGTTATGATAATGAATGTCTATGCCCTATCTTTAGAACAGAAACTTGGAACCCCGAAATGAAATGGAATACGTTATACTCAGGAGAATATTTAAACGATTCCACACCGGTTGAAGTACTCAGACTAAGAGTGCTTGTAAAACAGCAATACAACATGGAATCGGAATACAATAACATCACTCACAAATATAGTAATATCCCAGCAATGAGAGATGCTTTCATGTTCACAAGCAAATTATTAGCATACTATTATGAAAATTATCAATGGGTCAAATGGAACTTTGAAATATCTCATTATAATAAACACAAGACCACTACAAGAAGTATTGAATCTGTACCAACATGTTACTTAAACCCCACTTCAAAGAAATAAGTTTGTGTTCATACCACCATTTAAATCAGAAGAGCAATTGTTAGCTATTGCACAAAATAATCTGTCTGAATGTAATTCATCTCAGTGGATAAATTGGGAAACTACCCCTGATGGTGAAACAAAATTCACCATACCAGGAGGATTATTTCAACCCATATTTTCACCAAGATAAAAAGATCAAGTTTACATTACTTGGGAATTGGAGCACTAACCTTCCAATGGGAAGAATGGATACATGATTTACCACAATGGTATGTTATTACCATAAGACATGGTCCAGTAAGAAAATTAAAGAAAAGTATCTATTATATCCTTGATGACATACATTTTTCATATCTTGTGTATGAACCACACATGTTTGTACCGGAACCATTTCGAGCGAACAAATCTTTCATCGCATACGATAGAGGAAACTCGTATTGTGATCGAAAGTATATCGCAAGAGTTGATCTTATAAATAGATTATATCAAAATAATACTGTTTCAAATATTGTTACAACACGTCTCGTTGTAATAAGGGACAAGAGTTATTACAATGCAAATATGCAACAGGACCTTTATCCTTATCTATGGACAGACTTGGAGTAATTCCAGATCTTAAAGAGAATGCGCCAGCAATTGCCTATGGAGTCTTATGTTTCCTACATAGAAATTATACACTAAATAGTGGAATCAGAATGATAACCAGAGTTACCCGAGATGGAGGAGCTTTCCTTCTATTCTCATTGGTAATTGGAGGATTAATGGGATTAGCCCTCGCGGGAACATTTCAAAACCAATTAAGGAGATTTAGTGATGAAATAAATGAAAGAATAGAGAGTATCAAAAAAGACTTTACGGGAAATTGAATACTGTTGAAAAACAAATCTCCGAAATCAATGAAAGAGAATTACAGTTAACTCAAGCGATAAATCACTTAGCTGAAATAACATCACATGTTGGTCGTAAACAGGAAGATTTTCAAAATCTACAATTTGCTGTAGATAAACAACTTCTAGAACAACAAATTGCTAATACAAGAATGATGATTGAAAATCGAAAATTGGCACTAAGCATTAATGCCAGAGATACCCAAAGAGAAATTGAAGAATATAATCTATGAAAACGTACACTGAATACTCTGAAAAATTTGAAAAGCATTCCTGATTTAAGGAATGATACGATTTATTCGAACCAAATTCGCAGAGGAATTCTGATTAATACGGAAATTTATCGCATTATCAACCAATCTCAGATCAATATCTCTAATTGGGAAAACAACATCCCATAAAACAAGTAAATGCTGAACAGCAAAGAAAGAATTGGGAAGAAAGTTTCAAGAGACATAAACAAAATTTTGATTTAACTCAAGATCTGGAGGATTTACAAGATATAGTTGAAATGAATATGAAACCTGTTGAAGTCCATAACTTCACATATCATTTTGTTCCGATAACAGTTACTGAACTAGGAATTGAGGATATCAATGAAGGAATAGGTAATGTTATCCAATTCGGATCAGATATTGTTGACAAAGGAGCTGATCTGATTACTAATGTCGTTGATAAAGGAGTAGGTTTGGTCTCCAAACCTATAAAGATCATTATCATTGCCGCAAGCATTGTATGAGGTATTATCCTACTGTTTGCAGGAATTATAATATTAAGGAATATATTACGTGAAGAACCCACCTATCGGGTTGAATACGCTAATAATATAACAACTCAGGTTATTCCTGTACCAATTTATTCTATTATATCAAAATGATGATCAAAACAACAACTTGACGACATTGAATAGATTTCTGCAAAGACATCTTGCAAATTTTAAAAGTCTTTTTCAATCAACTTCTTTTATTTCATGTACTAATGCGAGTTCAACCATAAAAATAACATCTTTGATCCTATTCGAAGACCACACTCAGAAAGGGATCATCCGAACCATGGAAGTATCATTGAAGAACTTTCGAATTCTTTATCCTCTTCATTCACCTCATGTATTCAACCCTTATGGAAAGATTCCGACGTTTTCAATCAAACGGAGCGGAGAGGAATGTTGAGTTCGTCTTGGCTCCTCAACATGAAACGTCTTGTGATCCTGAAACAACAACGAAAGAAGACTTTGATTACATAAATTGAAGAAAGTAAACTAGCAACTCACCGACGAGTTCACGATGAGCCAAACGAAGTTGGAAATTAAACAACGGATAAAGACATTAACTCTTTTAGAACATTGCCATATGCGTCTATTTGATGTATTGTAAAATTGTATTTTGCGTATTTATTGCAAGTCATACTCAGGAAGAGAGTAGCTCACAATAGTAAAGAAATCATTTACAATAATATTCCCTACGAAAATATTCATAATATTTCCGATAAAAACGATATTTTATTGAAGCGTAAATCTTGACTTCGGACTTAACGCGATCACGCACCAAACGCGTGACCACCAGAGTTGCGCGAGCATCGCGCACCGTACGATACGCCGTCACGTGACCACGACGCGACCTGTTGTGTTTTCCTCGCGACCTAAAATCCACCACTAAAATCAGTCTTGCTCACGGTTGTCATCGGAGTAGCATCTAACCTACAGGTAGTCTGATAGGTTAGATCAAGACTCAATAGAACTAGTTGGCGAACGAGTGGGGTCTGGTGAA
>Ga0210059_1015506_pt1 | contig 11114 bp, 8 predicted proteins | sample Ectturendosymbi2_FD_188042 | JGI IMG/M metagenome (GOLD analysis project Ga0210059, IMG submission 188042) | Ecteinascidia turbinata endosymbiont from Florida, USA - Sample 2 (SPAdes) (version 2) | ecosystem: Host-associated > Tunicates > Ascidians > Unclassified | place: Key West, Florida... | reverse complement strand
GCAAGTTCACTGCAGTTCTATTGCTATGCACTGAAGATGATAACAGTTGTTATCGAAACGTTTGCAAGATGTCAGTTGTATCGTTTGCTTTGGCCGTAGTATTTATTATAAGCCTAGGAAACGTTGAGTCAAAATGGTGTCGGAAGTACCGAAAATGATTGTGTTGTGAAATTTTCGTAACCAAATCCAAACTTAAGGCGAGTTTAGCCTTTTGGCAGAATATTTTGCCTTAGATTTTTCAGGGAGGGCTGCAGCCCGGCAGCCCGTCTAGATGAGCCGCCCCTGCTCCCTCAAAGGAATTAAATCTTGTCCCCCTTTACGATGTTTGCTGGTTTGTTCCATTCGGCTGTGCCCATTTTGTTTGACCTCCTGTTTTGGCGCACATGTAATTTTGTACTTACCAATTCTTGTAGATTCCTTTCCAACGTTTAGCATTTAAAAGCTCTCCCTAATGTACGTCTGTCAACCTTGCGACCGCTTTTCTGCTTACGCATTCTCCTAAAGTAGAGGTTCTTAAAGTTTTTAAGCCTCAATACTACAAATAAGATCGAACAAAAACTTTTCACAACACACGAAACAGTTGATAAAAGTTGGGGTCAATTTGGGCATGTTTTTCTCATTTATAGATTCACCGCAGGAAATTCTTTCTGTTTCGCCATGGCGTTTTTTGGACCTTGAGCATCGCGATATAATGAAGTTTCACTGCACAATACATCCCTTGTTCTGAAATCAACTACTCAATACGTACAAAATCCAATCTCAATACCCCAGGGCCTGGGGTATTGAGGCAAACTTTAGGAACCCCTATATTAAATCTTTGTGTTTATTCATCGCGGCGTGATTCCATCGCTGTGCTGTTGTTGCTCTGTAATTGGCGTCAGATAGTTTTTCGGTTTTAGTGAAAGCATATTATTTGAGAATGGCGTATTTTCCAGTTATTAGGCTACTTGCTGCAGCTTGTGCTTTGATTTAATTTTTGCTCTTGAGTTTGCTCGTTTTATCTGCCCTTCAACATTCCACCTGTGAGCATTGCTTACAGATTTTAGGACTGATAATACGTAGAGTTACTTGAAATCAATTTCCTTTTTAAAAAATTGCTAACTGATTCGGATTCGTCGCATTCGTGGCGACTACAGTGGTTACTTGAAAACAGACGCAAGCAAGTCTGAATCATCGCAAAGTCATGAAAGCAGAGCCCAGTCGGCTTATTCCTCTACAACTTGCGGCAAACCCAGAGCTTTTAAACTGTTCAACGTGAAATTTCAAACTGATCATCGAAATTCATTTGACCAAGCTTTTACGACACTTCAAAAAACAAATTCTTAACTGTTACGTTCATTAGTGAACGGCCTAAAAACAACAAAATAATTCAACGTGGTCCAACTACAGGCCCGCGGATAGAATTTTTAAGGCCCGCGAGCTTTCTCAGTATTGTTTGTTGTGTTTATGTTACAGTAAGTTATTTTATAAGAACATACATAACATCTTTTAATAAAAATATACAACATCAACGGCGTTCAACTAGCTAGAATGTATCGATATTCTGGAAATTTGTCAGCAAGGATAGGCTTCCCAAACTGAAAGATTTCGCACTAAAAATGCACTCGATGTTTGAAGCATTTTTGCCATGAGGCAAGTTAAATCTAAAAGCAAAAGCCGAATTGCACACAATACACTGGGCAATAGTCTCAGACTTACTACAACTAACTTATTGGCTTTGATATAGGAACGATAGCGTAAAAGAAGCCTCGACCACAGGCGTCCCACTGACAGAGATTTGTAATAAACTGCTACTGTAATAATTTCAATGACGCAATCACTTATCTTCCCTTTTAAATTTTAAATCTTGTGAATCTGCTGTTTTACACATCATTTTGTTAGAAGTGGCCCGTACGTTTTCACGCTTTTGTAGCATGGCCCGCAGGTTAAAGTTGGACCACGCTGAATTAACTAATTAATCTCCTAATGAATCCATATGGAATTGGCTAATTAAATTATCGATTTTTTGGCCTCATCTTTCGAATCACAAACGCAAAAAGGCCAATCAAGGGCTCTAAGGACGCGAATTTTTCCTATTTTTTTTTAAAAAGAAACAAAAAATTGCCTGTTGGGGTTGGGGCCCAGGACCCGATGATGTTATCCAAAAACACTAAAACTATCCCAATCATGAGGTCACACACACAAAAAAACAAATCCAAAACTTCCCAATTTTTTAAAATCGAAGCTACAAGACTTTCCACATCTTTGAGGGTTTGAACAGCTCTCTACCTCTATCGGCTGGCGAGCTATGGGCGGTTATATTTCAGCCAAAACGGCCAAATTGACCTTTTTCTGGACTGAAACCGTTAACCATTTTTTTCGTTTTCAAATTTTGTCTTTCAAATAATTGGTTGTGAGTGTGGAGATCTCATATTTGAAACTGACAACCCAGAATATGAAAAACTAAAGTTGAGAGTTGACTGTCTGTCTTCACAAAATTGAACTGATCGTGCTAACAATGTTTGTTGTGATATGTATAGGTTCGCACGACTATGATGCAACCGTAATATAGTTTCTATGTGCAAGAATATATTTTCGCAATTATGGAGTGGTGCTATCAATTGTGTGAAGGTCATAAAAATGATCTATCATTATATTCTTCTCTGATGATTCAACTGTATAGAGGATCCCAAAGGAGCATGTTTGCTCTTATCTAAAGCGTTTCTCATAAGTATAATTGTGTGATTTTGGACAGATAGTTGGGAATGCCCGGTTAATAAGAAAACAGAAACAAGGTGACGAGACATATAACGACTAACTGAATTGCCTTATAAGGGGTTGTTAGTAATGGCAGTATTTACCATGATATGACGGAACCACCTAATGGTGGGTGGCATCTTGTCAACGGTAGTTAAATCGTAACGTTTTACTGTAGATTTAATTTTACCTGCGATTAACTTCAGGCTCATACCTACGTTGATCCAGAAGAGATTTTTAAAGCAGAACTTGAAGATGTGCAAGAAAGATTGGAAATAACTATTCGCGTGTTTTCACACTTTCGCAACGTTTATAACGCAACCAAGCAGAGAATTTCCAGTTCAACTTCATCTCCCCACAGTGGTGAAGTAAGGAATGAATGGGACTTTCCTTCAAGTATGGTGTTTGCCAGAGCAGACGCCTTTGTCGCCAGAGTCGTGCAAGTGAAGGTTAGTAGAATCTGATGTGCAGAAAATCGGTATGAACTGTGTGATCAAATTCCACAGCATCCACGAGTAAGCTGCACAGCTGAAGCTGAGGTCAACTAAGTTGACTACGAATTCGCTGTCTTTCTGAGACGTTATTTTTTGAGTATTTGGTGGTTAGCATAAGGCTCAAAGTCTACTGAATTAGTTGCACTTCAGCATGTGCACTTTAAACCTTTCTGTCTTATTCTTATTCCACTTATTGTGCATGTTAAGAGTGCATGTTCAAACTGATTCTCAAGCTTGTCCATGGGACACTTTTTCTCTCCCATTCCATTCCATGGGATTTCCACGAAACTAGCAATACGAAGTACGTTTTATCATGTGCATGTCTAATGTCTAGCCGCAGATATCTACTGAAAAGCCGTGGCTAAGGGATCTCAAGCTTCCCAATTAGGAGAGCCAATGAAAATTGGGTGACGTTTTCTTAGCTGTCGACTGAAAAGGATCCAACAACCTTATTTTCCGGGGATAGCATTATTACCCCATACCGTGCTGTGAGCATACGATAATGACATTACAACTTCAGGAAATTCCTGCTATATGACTTGAAGCTACTTATGATGGGACATTGGACAAACCTAAATTCACTGTCTCATTTTTACGGATAAGGCTGCTGAGTGCTAGATTAAAGCCTGGTTCACTTGCAAAGAATCGCAATCGCTTCTATTATGACGCCGGTTGTAAAATATCTTAAGAGCTCATGAAACGATTAGAACGATACGTTATTGTACATACTTATCGCTTTACGTGTGAGCGGGACTACTGTTCTTGAAAAATTCAACATAAAAGAAAGATGGAAAAAGGCCATTGCTAAAAACTACCATAATTCGATTGCTCACACTCCACACAAGTACAACACTAGCTTTAGTAAATATTATGCTTGCTTCTTAAAAAAACACACGCATCACTTCTAAGAAAGAGTACTGTGCGATGCTGTTGTGAGCAAATATCAGTGCTGAGTCCGGTATGCGATTAGCGCGTTTCTCTTTGCGTCAGATATCTACTGAAATACCTCAGGGATTTCAGAAATTAGAGGTTAATTTATCCTCTAGGGCAGGGGTGGCCAACAGGTCGATCGCGATCGACTGGTCTATCGCCGAGTCTCAATTGGTCGATCACGCCTGGTTTTGCATTGAATTGACAAGATACCTAAAATGAACACCTTTCAGTCAATACTCCTTTTTATTGCATTTTATGACATTTTCTATGTGTGTCTTTATTACCGACCGGTCGATCGCGAGTTATCAAGAAATTTTCTAGTCGATCGCAGTCGAAGACAAGTTGGCCACCCCTGCTCTAGGGATAACCACGGAAATAAATGTGCTCAGTCATGATTTGCACAAGCAGCATGATTTTTTTCTTTTAAACTAAAAATATTGCACTGAAGTGTGATTTAATAGCTTGCTTTTTCTTTTCTCGCTTACTTCTATACAAGAAAGGTGCCGGTTTTTACTTTTGCAACGCGTGTGTGTTACCTTATTCATTTCTAAAACGTAAGTTAGTAAAAAAACCATTAATGCTGTTCACTGATTTTGTTATATCTATTTAAAGTCAATTCAATTAATTTTAGGTTTCTACTTTAATTCTTTATTGCAGACACTCTTGTCCCTTGACTCATTACATGCATCTGTTAAGTGAAACAATAAAAAAATTTCAGGGGATAACTTGTATTTTTAAAATCGGCAAAGGGTTAACAGAAGAAAAAGGTTGAGAGCTCTTGCTTTACGTGATTGCTTCCAATAACGTGTGTCTTTTTATTGGCAGCATGCCACTGTATGCGATAAAAGCTTGTTAATGTTCGTCAAGCAACAATATGCTTGTTTGCTATCTCAGACTCTGTTCGACACGTGCATGGAAATGAACAAGTTAGAAAAATTGGAATTCGGTGGAATGAAAGGTCGTTCGTTGAGCGAGCAAGTAGCCATACTTCATCATGAATTCACGGAACTCTGGAAAGTTTTTAAGGAGAGTTCTTACGACTGTTTCGATCAGACGGAACAGGTTGGTCTGCAACATGCGTTTGGCATTTTCAACCTGCAATCAACTTTTATGTGCTTTGGCTGTATAGTTGCACCTTCTTACTGTAACATTGAAGCTCTTAGATCGCTATGTCCAACCCCAATAACAGAGCAGAAATTGACAGATTACGAAAGCGGGTTCTTCGTGACCGGAAGCCAACGGAAGTATACAAAAGGTGAAAAGTTTTGCTCAAATCTTGTCAAACTTGCTCGAATATAGCAAGGTGCAGGAAAGACTGCTCCCTTAGTTGATCCAAATACCTGAAACAGGTTTCATTCTGAACGTGAGCATATTTTCAAAAACTTTGTAATCCAATACAGCCTCATGAGTTTTGAAAAATCAAGGAGTTGCAAAGCTTTTCCTTGCTGCAATCCAAATTTTGTGAAAGGTCTGACTGAAAAGCTGGCAGCTCCCGCCTTTTCAGCAAGTATTGTTCGAATGTCGAATACAGCTCTTCATTACGTCGTGAGGAGCGTGTGTTCCACACCACTAAATCACTAATCAGCAGTATAGGATTTGTATGTGCAACAATTTACTTCACTGAGCTCACCAAATACTGTACATTCAATATTTTGTCTTTTTTTGAGCAGCGGTGTTAATAACAACTATAGTGGACTACAAATTGACTTCAAACGCAGTGCAGACCATGGATTGGCGTTTGTTTGAGAAAGTCCATATGAAACATGACAAGAAACCGATTTTTTCTGTGACGCAACAGAGGAAAAAATGTCTGCGACGTTCTCAAAATCTACTGCCTTTGTAGGTCTGAAAAGCCAAAATTGAATGTTGACACGATTGCTTGAACTTGCTTTCCACCGTTTTGCGAACCAGTATAATAGCCCCTTTATATGGCCGTGAATAGATTGAAGCACACATGTAATTAAATGACACACCCAAATTATTTAAACAAAGTGATTCATATGTTTGATACAGTAAGTTGCATTCAACCATAACTAAGTCAAATACTGTAATTTTGAAGACAATTGCTATGAGAAAAGTTAGACAGTAGTACAACATTATTACATGCCAGCAGTTATCACAGGCCTGAATGTACTTCATTGCCTTATGTGAAATATCTTGAAATTTCTGTGATTACATTATTTTTGAGAGCGTAAACTTGATTATTTAACACTTCCAAAAGTTTTAAATGTTTAACGAATTCAAAACTTTTTCTGATGACGTAAAATTTGATACTTCAGTTAATGACAGCAACCAAACACTTGTTAGCAACTAATAAATCATTCAAACCATCTGAAGAAATACCGAAACATACGCAGAGAATGTACACAACACTACGTTTATGCCGAAAAAAACATTACAACTTCGTCTATTAATTTTGCCGGTTTGAATGACAACAATCTTGTATAAGTTGATATCAGCATTGGCTTAAAAGCATGTAGGTTATTTTGTTTGCATAAGTTTTGTCAACTCTTTTTGTTTTGAAGTGTTTGGGTTTCATTTCAATTAATCTCGCACATGTTGATTCATCACCTGCACTGCATTCCGAAGTCTCTTCTGCTTGCAAGGTACTTTTGCAGTAAACCGAGCGAGTATAGCAATAAGGCCCTAATTTGTCTTGTTCACTATGCAAATAGTGCATTAAAGCCCCATAAAGACCAGCCACAAAACATAATTCTTCACTTAAATGAGCGTTGTAGTCAGGGCCGGATTTAACTGATGCGAGGCCCTAGGCTAATCCACTTGTGATGCTCCCTCTCCCATTGTTGCGAGGAAAAAAATGGAAAGCGTTAATCAATTTGCGAAAATCCGAAAATGACGTTCTGAAAGCACGGTCAATAAAAAATTCTAAATCATTACTGGAGTGCCCACGATCACTGCGTTTGTTGCTGCCTTCGACGCAAAAGCGTTAAATTGCACGGAATTGTTGAAACCTACTTGGCTGGCGGGAACAGGATTGTTAACTGCCACAGGCAAACCAACCGAAATCGCCATAATTGATATACTCGGCAAAACACATAGTCTACGTTTTGTATAAGTATCACATCTGTTTTTCTTATCTGTGTTAAGAAAAGAAACACAAGCACCTATATAGTATGTGTAGGGACATAAAGACGTTAAAGCACAACGTGAGGACCACGTTGCAACTCGCTTACCACGGCTGTAAAAATCTCACACACACGAGCAAAACACGCCACATAACATGTACCCAAATGATTGTAACTGTTAGGTTCACGATTCGCGTGTTTCTTACTTTTTCAGACTGGTAAGAATCGAACGTATCTAAACTGTCGCATGTCAAGATGTGAACCGTTGCCACAAAGTCTTGAATAGGGCGATTAAATTTGCCCAAGGGGACTTGGCACTCTGAAAATTTGATAAAATCTTTACCAATTTATAGTGTTTCATATTTAAATTTAGAAGGGCTGAGCTCACCAATGCCCACCTTGGCGAATGGACTGGTTTAAATTTCGCTTATGCTGTCATTATTGAAATACGTATAAAGAAATAAAAAGCTACAATCATCGAATCAAGTAAGGCTGAACATAACACAGTAAACAGTTAAAAAGGTTTTGTCCTGCCTTCTTCATAACAAAATTATCTAAGAATTCATGCCTAAGTTTGTCACTTTTGCGAAAACGCAAAAAACAACAATCTACTAAAACCAAAAGAATAGCAAATACCAAAATACAAGTGAGGTAGGGACCCTGTTTTTACATTTAGCTTGGAAGGGGGGGGGCTCGCACCCCTGCCACCCGTCAGTTGTGCCACTGATCAGGTGCGTTTCAAACATGAACCACAAGTTCTTTTGATAGAGTCGCACGTGACAATCGGTACGAATCAGCAAACGCAGGACGCAGCCAACGTGCTGTGAGTATATCGACACAATAGTTGGCATGCGGCTTTACCATCATATTGAGTTTCATAGAAACTCTTTGGAAGGCTCTGGCGTTATCACCACGAAAGTTGAATAAAACTAAAATTCGTGAACGATAATTAGGAGATAAATTTTTGACGAAGTTTCATCTAAATGATCATATATCGGTCATTGACTCTATGTGTGTCAAAGTTTGTTGGAGGCCCCCTTGGATCTTGAGGCCCTAGGCTTAAGCCTATATAGCTTAATCCGGCCGTGGTTGTAGCTCAGTACCTTGTACCATTGAAAGTCTATACTACAGTGCTTGGAAACTCTCATTGTAACGAGAAGTGCTAACCAAACAGCGACAGAGATTTCCAATTGCTGGAAACTTCCCTGCTGTTCGATCTTTTGTCCATCCACATTGTTTCACTAGACTCCACGCTTGTCTACAGTACTGCAAACCATCAGTATCCATTCCTGACTTCAGGCATCACCAAACCATTCTCAGAATCGATTTTTCGAAATAATGAGGAAATGACAGCGCTGTTTCACTTGGCAGCTGCATTAGATGCTCAAACGCTGAGCGATAAAGTTTGCTGGAAGTGCTAACGTCTTGCTGGAGTAAACTACCATTGCCTGTACGAAGAAGTGCAAACGCTTCAACGTGCAATGACTGCTTTCTTTAACAAACTTCAATAGGATCATAAACCAACGGTGATGGTTCATCTTCTTCATTGTGCAGCAATGACATGCAGTTGAAAAATGAGGCGTTTTGTTACGGCGATTGCTTCATGATTTTTCCTTGACGTTTTCAAAACTTTTAGCAGCATCTCATTCTAAAAAAGTGCTTCGTGGTATTTCTGAATTTTTTTTGATATGGTAGTTTGTTGCTGTCGCTTTATAACTACAATGGTCTTGTAGCGCCACGACTGAGCTTGTACAATTTCTGGTTCATTCCACTCGGTTTGTTTTTGTATTCTGGGTGTGTTCCTTGCAGCTCTTCCGCACACCTTACGCCTGGTAAGAAGGCTAGAGTACCACTTTACAAGGTCTTGGTAAGACCCGGCCGAGAGTTGGAATGAATCAGAAATTGTACAAGCTCAGTCGACCTCTCGACCTACCAGAACCGAAGTGGACGCACTTACCACTAGACCATGGGTTGGTCGCATTTCTGAAGACTTTTAGCGCAAAATACAAGTCCTTACATAATGAACCCATAAGTTATTTTTATAGTAAAATAATTTCAGGAATCTTTGTTAGAAATATACGCCTCGACGAATTCTTACAGACCAAACAGACATTGCGCTTTTGCAAGCAAAACTTGATGCTTCCATTTCTCTCCAATCAAAGATCCACGCAAATCAACATCCTCACTTGATTGAAGCAGCTTCAAGGCTTCATCGTATTTGTCAAGAACACGTAAACATTGACTCAACTTGAGTTCATGTGTACACCAACACAAATCGCGCATTAGTCGCGGCACTGAGGCACGTCTTGAATCAATTAGTTTAGAAAAACAGTTTTGCGTTTCTTCAAATCGTTCAAATTCAATCAGACAACATCATTTGTCGCACAGAGCTGCCTGCAACGTTACATTACCTGATACATTCTCCAGGGTTTCAAAACGCTGAAGTTCTTTGTTAGTGTATTTCATTGCTTTTGAAAATTTTTCGACACATTTGTAGCAATTTGAGCAAGCGTCACCAGGAAGCCGTCCTGGGCACAACTTAAAATATGCAAGAAAATTTGCTTTTCCGCAATATTTAATTGCTCGTTTTCCGTCATCCACTCCAAAAAATAAATACGCGAAGCACTGCAGCAATCCATCAACACATCAAGTATGTTAAATCTCTTCATATTTTTCAACTTTTAGTTAATTACTCAGACAGCCTCCGCATACCTCAGACATACACTTATAGCAGAGATGTAGCTCATAAATACAATACATTTTTGTCAATAAGTGGCATATTTACTGGTCGTGCGACGTCTTTCGACATAGTTTGATGGCTGTGTCGTGCAGTCTTAGTGAAACACAGATAGGCCTACTCGGTCGATGTGAATAAACCTCGGAATATAAAACAAAAATTTTTCTTGTCCTCCAAAAAAGTCATAGACTCTCCTGCAACATCGCAAAAGTGGCCAAAGCATCTGGTAAGCTACTTTCACCAACAGCATCATCAAGATACTTCGCTTCAGGTTGCTGCTGGGGCAAGAACTTCGTCTGGAAAATCGACTGTTAAGTTGAAAGTAGAATCACAAGCTGATTTCTCAACAAACAGCAGCAGCAAATTTCAGATTGTGACAATTTTCGACGGAACTCTTTCTATTCAGCAACTGCTTGAGAGTTTTTAAACACGACGATTCCTCCGTTCCAAATCACCTGTCTATTGCTACAACGAACAATGTGTGTCCTCCATAAAACACCAGTTTGAGGTTCATGTTGCGTAGATTCAAAACTTTTAAGATGGTACGTGCAACCGTGCAAAATTGTGAACGTGAAAGTCATTTTCAAGTTGTTTTAGGTACTGCCAACGTTGGCAAGGATTGTCAAATATTGCAAGGACATGGAAACACTAGGTGAATACCTCCAGACCTGGAAGCTAAAGCTCAGCACCACGAAAACGGTGTCGGCAGTCTTCCATCTCAACAACAAGGAAGCCAAACGTGAGCTGAAAGTCAACTTCAACAACGAAACCCTGCCCTTCTGCCCCGATCCCAAATACCTCGGAGTAACGTTGGACAGGTCACTCACGTACCGCCAACACCTTGAGTCACTTCGCAAGAAGCTGACATCACGCGTCACATTCCTGAGACGGCTTGCTGGCTCCGGCTGGGGTGCTGGAACAACAACTCTGCGAACAGCCACCCTAGCCCTCGTCCATTCGACTGCAGAGTACTGCGCTCCTGTCTGGTGCCGCAGTGCTCATACCCGCCTTATTGACCCCACCATCAACGACGCTTTGCGAATTGTGACTGGATGCCTGCGTCCTACACCAGCGGACAACCTTCCAATCCTCGCAGGCATCCAACCTGCTGAGCTTCGTCGCAGAGGA
>Ga0210059_1015505_pt1 | contig 11114 bp, 12 predicted proteins | sample Ectturendosymbi2_FD_188042 | JGI IMG/M metagenome (GOLD analysis project Ga0210059, IMG submission 188042) | Ecteinascidia turbinata endosymbiont from Florida, USA - Sample 2 (SPAdes) (version 2) | ecosystem: Host-associated > Tunicates > Ascidians > Unclassified | place: Key West, Florida... | reverse complement strand
TCGAGGGAGTTCAGAATGAAGTAATATGTTTATGAATTGGAACAGCTTGTTCAGTGAATGTAGCGAGCACGTAAAGTATGACATCTATCGCGAATCTTTCAGAATGGGCCCCAATTTAAAACAGCCTAGCGCCTCCAAATGAAAATCTGGGCCTGCGTGTTGCATGTACAGTATTAGTTGCAGGTTTGCTATTTCAGGGTAGATTGCAAGTACAGTATTAGTTGTATCTGCATATAAAATAATAAGTAGACTATCACTGTTTTCTTCTTGTCAAAGCTTGACTCAGGCATTGCTAAAGAACAAGATGCAAAGAAAAATTGATCAATATTGGAAGAGAAAAGATAATACTAAAGGAACAGTGAGTGCAGTAGCAAGTAAAGTTCAAAGAACTGTGAGTGACTTTGGCGCCCAAACTAGTACAACCAGTGATCACCAATCAACGCAACAAGAACAAGCTTATTCCATTTTATTTCAGGAATCTAGTTCAATTATTTATCCATTGACATGGAATGAACAACAATATGAAGAATTCAAACGCAAAAACAGTTGGATGTATGCTATTAACGGAAAAATAGGATGCATTTTTTGTCGTGAAGTAAATAATTTGGGAATGAGAGCATCACGTGGTGTCATTATTTCGGCTCGATGGGCAGAGGGCAATGTCACTTCTTGTGGTAGCACAAGACAGACCCAGTTATCATCGCTTCGAAAAAAACTACACGAGCACAAAGACTCTCAAGCACATAAAGAAGCTATCAATATTCTTGAATCAGCAAAGAAAGACGTACTGCTTAACTTAAATGCACAAAGTGAACAAGCTGTCTTTCAATCTACTGCTCGAGTTTTCAAAACAGCGTATTATGTGGCAAAAAATAACAAACCTTTCACAGACTTTGAAAGTTTGATTGATCTGCAGGAAGGTAATTCCCTAGACATGGGACGCGTCTTACACAGTAAAACTGTTGCCTTTTATATAATAGATCATGTGTCTTCACAAATGAAAAAAAAAACTTTTAACTAAAATCATTGAGAGCAGGAGCAAGATAAATGTTTTAGCCGACAAATCTACCCGTCTTGGTCAGAAATCTTTGTCAGAAACTTTGATCATATTTCTAAAAACTAGCGTTGATGGCGAAGCGGCACCTGTTAGCTTTCCGCTGGATTTGGTTGATTTGGTGACTCTGTGTGCTTCGCATATTAAAGACGTAATTTTGGACTGTTTGCGAAAGAATGGTTCACCACTGAGTTGCTGCAAGAAGTCTTCATCGGATTTGGCAGTGATGGAGCCAGCCTAATGTTGGGGACAAAATCAGGTGTTGGAAAATTGCTCAAAATTGAATTCCTTGATATCGTATTGTGGCACTGTCTCAATCACAGACTTGAACTTGTTGTTGGCAATGCACTAGACGCTACCAGTGGCACAAATGACTTGCACTCTTTTCTTGAATGTTTATATTCTTTATATATCCAGTCACCCAAGAACATGCCAGAACTTAGTAACTGTGCCCATGATTTACACCTCACCCTCAAAAGAATCGGAAGTGTTTACTGTTCGTTAGGTGGCTTCATCTTTCGGAGCGGTATCGGCAGTCTGGCATTCTTTTCCATCCCTAGCCCAACATTTTCAGAACGCTTCAAAAGATGAGACTAGACAAAGTACAGAAAAAGCTAGATTTCAAGGATTACTTTCCAAGTTCTGTACAACAAGTTTTGTCAAAAATTTAGCGCTAATGGCGGATGTCTTGAATGAACTAAAAAACTTGTCAGAAACACTACAAAACAGAAGTACCACGCTGCCAAAAGCGCAAAACTTACTAACTGTTTGTATAAGAAGAATAGAAAACCTTGTTGTTTCTCCGGGAAAGCATTCTATTTTGGCTCAACGTGCAGAAGAAGCAATGTCGTTTCAGGAAGTGCAGTTGAGAGAAGGTAGAGGCCCAGTCATCAACCAGGGTCAGTTCATTCGAGCTTTAGCTGACAACATGAACCAAAGGCTCTTCACTACGGTATCAAACAGAGCACAGGCTAGTGTTGTTGCAACTCGCCAAGAGATGTACGAAAACCTTGTTAGTCAATTGGCTGTTTTGAATCCACGCAACTGGGTACATGAAAATCCACGATTTGGCGAAAACGAAGTGAAAAGTTTATGTAAGACCTTTCATCTCAACAACCAAGAAATTCATCTTGGTTTTATTGAATACAAGTCAAGTGGTGGAAGAAGTATTTCCAATAAATTCAACAAGCTGCTTGTGGTAGTTGACACTCTATCACCAAGCAATGCCGACTGTGAGCGAGGGTTTAGCGCAATTAACAATATTACTGCATAAACGATAGAAGAAATCTGATAAATACAAACAATGCTGCCAACCTGCTCTTTATCAGCACTGTTAGACCTCCCAGCCAAGTATGGGATCCAGATCCATACGTCAAAACATGGCTTGGAAAAGGGAGAAGATCAGCTCACTCAACAAGTGGCATGGATCGTCAAAAGCCGAAAGAGGATAATTACTATGAACATTTGTGGAAAGCTTTTAAATAATATTCTATATTTGTGTTGTGGTAATCTCTTGACGTGCGGGAAATGGTGGAGGTTTCACATTTAGACAACTCAAGCTGCATTGCCTGACCCACTTTCGAAGTTAGTGAAACGTAGCCTATAACACTTTTTGCTTGATTTTGAAATGGCTATTTTCAAAATGCACAACACATTTTCTGTGTTTTTAAGATGTACAATAGGGGGTGGGCAAAAAGTAGACGTGTTCTTGATTGCTTTTTTACAATTATGGCTGAAATTTGGGGACGGTATTGATAAATACTAGATCGTTCCGGTAAGAAAATTATTCTACTTTCACCACTGGAGGCGAGCCAAACGCTTGCTTCTGAACCCACCTTTTTAGGGACGCCTCGAGGTGTTTCCCGCGTAAATCTTCCTCATTTTTCTTGAAAAACTTGTTATCCACTCATATAAAGTACTCTACTTTTAAAGGGCCCCCAACAGCAACTGCAATGCGTAAGTGTTTTTTCGATTAACTTTTATGTTTTGCTAACTTTGTGTTCTCAACTTTCAGTGTTTTTAAAGTTATATAACATGATTCATGAATAAAATTTAGCATTTTCTGCTATGTCAGTCATGCCGTAGTCTCAGGAACATATCCTTGGGTGGCCTCATATACCCTTCCTAGGCTTGATCAAAGAGTCTTTTTACGGTTGGCTGAGTATGATGACGTCATCAGAGGCGACCCTTTTCAGCCTCATCTCGGGCCCCTCAACCCTAAGTCCACCACTGGTCGTACAAGCATTACTTTATCGAGTAAAAACGTTTGTCTTGCAGTTTCTTTTCAGTGCGTTCCATGCGCTGCTGCTCATCTAAAAAAGTTTACACCTTTTGGTTTTAAGGTTTAAACAAACGTAAAAATGGTCGATCGCCATACTGTGGCGACGAATCCGGCATTCCGGTTAAAATAAACTTACGGTATATCAAAAACATAAATGCCTGTACTTGTAGCCAAATGTGACAACATTTGTAATAGAAAATTAAGTGACAACGTCGTTTTTGCGGATCAATGTTTGCCGATTACAATCAGGAAACCTGGATTTATTTATAAATTTTTTATCAGTACCGTAAGTATTTATCATTCACCGTATGTTTATAGCCAGGAAGCCCGGATGATTTCGCTTAAAAACGCTTTAATTCCAGGAAAGATTTTATGTCCATTTATATAAGTAAATAAAAAGAGTATTTCCAAAATTTGTTCTTGAAGTAAATAAATGACTAACACAAGATTTTTACCACTGACTGATATGAAAAAGAAACTAAAAATAAAAAAATACTTGTGTGTTGTTTGTCGTGAGGAGAAATGCCAGTTTGTTGGTAACAATGACATTCCAAGCGTTCACAAAGCAACACAAGTCTAAGGCTTGACTTAAACAAAGATAAGTAAACTACCGATTGAATTCTACTTTTACATATTACATAATTGCACAGGCCCTGGAACAAGAATTGGCTTAACACAAACATGACCCTAAAGTCGTGGGGCCAACCTGTGGATCGTGTTTGCCAACAGCATCGTCACGGCTTAACCCGGAAAATAACCAGTTCTAAAGCAACATTTGGCGTGGGGTTTTGAAAAAATTCGTCGGTTGAAAATCGTAAGCGATATGCAAAAAATAATTTTTGAAGAACTTCACAACCGGCTGTGAAAGGGTTCATGTTGCCGCTGACGAAACAAAGACACAATGTATACCTTCTTAGAATCACTGACATATTTTTAAGCATGGTTTTCTCGTAGGAATGAAAACAAAAACAAGTCGCAGACGCATTTTAAAAAGTATTCGAAGAGTCCTGGCGTGAATGACAAATGAGACACGTTGACAAAGGCCGCGACTTCTACGGCGAATATGTCCGAGGCCTTGAACATCTGCAAAAGAACAAAGAAAACTAAGAAACATCTGTAGTCCAACTGTCCAACGATGGAACGGAGCATTGAAAGAAACAATGAGTGAGCGTTTCACTAAAAAGTTAAGAAGAAAATACGTTGACGTTCTTCCAGTCCCACAGTTTTATACCATTGCCACGCCCACACATCAAGTAAAAAACACCTAAGCAAGTAACCAATATAACCAAGGCCGAGTTTTCAAAAATCTGTATTTAGAAAAATAAGATAATTGGAAACATCCTAAGCGAAGTTCAGTCGGCGACCGCGTGTGAATGTCGAAAGCAAAGAATACTTTTTAGACAGGACTTACATCGAGGTGGACAGAAGAAGTCTTCACTCTAACTTATAGGTTCAGTCGACTTCTCCTGCGACATAATGGACTTCAGCCGCGAAGAAATCCAAGGAACATTTGAGCAACGAGAACTTCAAAAGACATGACTCGGTCTCGATGGCATGGGCGTCGGAAGGGGGGGCTTGGTCTCCGTGGAATTTGACATTTTCCTATCAAATTTTTACCAGAAAAATGTCGTTTTCTTAGTTTCGAGTGGTTAAAACAATCAACTTTTGCCACTTTTGGCCCCCGTTGGAAAAACATTTTTGGTTACGCCTGGAAAAATCCACTTCCCCCCCCCCTGGAAAAAATCCTTTCGACGCCCATGCTCGATGGTGACTTTTACTGAACTGAAAAGATTTTACAGAAAAAACAACATGTAATTAGGTAAGTGGTCACGACATTCAGAGTCAATGGCTAAGTGGGCAAAAATCACGGATTTACAGTTTTTAAAAAAACTAATGAACCTCGGCACTGACTGAAAAATCCTGTGGTAAGTGGGTTAAACTAGGTTTTAAAATATTCAATCCAGAATTAACTGCGGAGTTTGAACAAAATGCTGAATGCTCCAGTCCAAAGAATTAGGAAGAGAACCGTTAGTCCTCTAAAAATCAGCATTTAGTTACCGTACCAGTAGAGCAAAAATGTTAACTGATGAAAGAAAAGATTTGTTAGCCTTGTTGAGAGCCATGCGTCGCGGAAGGATTTTTGCAAATGGTGAAATTCCAATCTGTCAACTGCGAACCTTAGAGAAAAACATTTTTCTACTAAAAAGGTGATAGAAAATCTCACCTTCCCAACTCTAGGGGGGCAAGGCTTCAAGACTCTCTTCTAACGCCCGTGTTTACAGCTGGCTTTTCTGTCCAGTGGTTTGGCTTTCACACGTATGCAGGGCCCGAGTTTAAGGGAGAACATTTCCCCCCAACTTTTGGACAGGGAGGACACAACATCTTTTATTCCTCCCAATATTTTGTGATAAAAATTAATGTAGTTGTATAGATTTCATGGTATGATTACTGCTGGAAAACCCCAGCGTAAAGCCAGGGATTGAATAAATAAGAATTATGGACATTATCACTGGATTATCTATAGACACAGTGGACAAATTTACTACAGTAGCCTATGTAAAATGAATTACCATGGTTGTTAATAATTGTGATGGTTAATTTGAATTAACCGAATCCGTGTGTACACAAAGTCGCTCAATCATGTGACTGAATAGTGTCATGTTCTTGTGAGCCGAATTCCTGCTCTGGTCTGCAGCCTGCAATATAGAGACCACGGCTGCTACTGCTAGCATTTATGAAAAAATCTTGTGGTATGTTTTTGATTTGATCTATGTGGCTTGGTGCAGGGATCTCAAACTCAAATTTGTCTGAAGGCCAAATGTGGAATTATAAAGTAATCCGAGGGCCGCATTATGACGTTGACGAAACAATGGCGGTACCTGAACCTTTCTAGAAATAGTTTTTACATCCTGTTTATTGTGAAAGGTATGATGAGCTATAAAAAAAACATGTCTAGCCGTCTCTTTGTAAGGGGTCAGGGGCGGATCTAGGGGGAAGCGGCTGAGGCGATCGCCCCTTCTAAAACCTACGAGAGTACCGTATTCGCTATGATTTTGTACAATTCGGAAAACAGCATTCGCGATATAAAGTCATTTTGTCGCATAGTTTTGTTTTGTCACAGGAGTATTGCGAAGTTACTTCATATCTCTTACAGAAGCAAAGTCGTTATCAGACTGGACCTCCAAATATTAGTGAAATCGCCCCTGTAGAGAGTTGTTCACTCACTGGCCGAGTACTTTTAAACACCGGTGAAAAATTAAATAATTTAGATGTTAATTATTTTAAAATATCCGGAAAGCACTCGCGGGTCATATGCCGCTCAAGGGCCGTGTATTTGAGACCTCTGGGTTTGATGATTTTAGTGAGAATCTGGTGTTTTTTATTTCGGAACTGACGAAATTTGAATTGATTATCACAATTTTTTAGCATAATTATGTCTGTATAAGCCCAACTCTCAGAATTAAAGTGCTTTCATATGAAATGCAGTGCTAGATATTGCTATTCCACCACCATGGGCGTATCCAGGGAGACACTTGGACAATGTCCCAATTTTGCCAAATTTGCAAAAAGGCCGTATTGTATTGTGGTTAAGTGAACATGGTGAACAATTTGTCCGCCCCCAAAGTTTTGAAGCAAACTCGGTCCCTGTGCGCAAATACAGTGTACCATCGCCTCAGTAAGTGATGCACAGACAGGAGGGCAAAATGTCTGTTACGCATAAATCATGATTGCCACGCAATGATAAAAAAACCTACTGCAATACCTTTGTGGCATCACGCCTATGGTCGGCCATCCCAAGATGCACCAAGGGATGTACATGACCAATCAACTGATTGATATTTTTATGTACCCTCTGATAGAAAAATGACCTTTTTAGGCATCTTGTCAATTAACTGCAACATCAGGAGTGATCGACCACTGACAAATGGCGATCGACCTGTTGCAGTTGACTGCATCGGCTTGAACTACTGGTATTCATCTAAAAACTTGCTTGATACAAAAATCGTCCTCATCTACAACTTAATCTTCAAAACAATGAAAAATCGCCATGCAAGATAGACATTCATGTTGCCCCCCTACTTTTTCCTTGGCCCCGCAATGGCCCCCCACTTTTTTATTTCTAGAATCGCATCTGGTGGGTGGTGGAACAAACATACAAAGCAAGCAAGCTTACGTTCTCCGATATAAATCCCAATCGAAGACTCGATCGAAGCCCGAGGAGCCCGTATGCCGGAGTAGCCACTGGGTTGTTATAAACAACATGAACACAGCTTAAAAAACAGGCAAAAATGACACAGCATTGATACCTGTCTTAAACACATTCAAAATTACAACTCTTCATCTTGAACGCAAAAGTATCATGACTGAATACTCATTCTACAACTGCATTAGATACCGGAATGCAGAACAAGACAAAACATATGTAGCAACTAGCAAGTTGTCCGTAAGGATGCCACTTGTGTTGCCAATGCAAAAATAAAATATAGCTATTTAGCGTTGACAATACAAAAACAAAAACACAATTGAAATTGATCGGTCAAATATTTCATTTTGCGTATGAGATTCAGTAAAATTTCTATATTTGGAATGGTGTTAAAACGCTTGAAATTAACCAAATTTTTAATGGTGTGGCACGAACTTGTTCCTACACACAAGCATATGGGTGTCGGAAGAGGGGCAAGAATTTGAAAATTTCAGCTAAAAAGGACGTTTTCTTAGTTTTGAGTGGTAAAAACCAAATTTCACCACTTTTGGCCCCCCGTAGAAAAACGTCTGCAAAAATCCACTAGTGGCCCCCATGGAAAAATACCTTCCGACGCCCATGCACATAAACATGTAAAATGACACCATTTTTGCGAAAAATTGTGTTGTATTACACCATCTGGCAGCACTGTTCAACAACACAAATGCGGTAAGCAATCCATAGCAGGGTGACAGACTGTGCGCGGTGTATTCTGCCAAACAATTACGAAATCCTGCCAAATTACAATATGTTAGAAATAATATCGACAATACACTGCCAAAATTGTGCAGTGTTTTTTTCATTAAACGATTTACTTTATCACTGGACCCAATGCTAATTGTGTTACTAAACTTACAGGATTTAGGCAAAAAAGGGGGGGGCCTAGGCCCATGCGGCCCCCCCGTTTCCGCCACCTATGGTTTGGACCACGCTGATCTAATGTTTGCTGATGATATATATATGTGTTCAGCCCCAGTGTTAGTGGGCTGCAATGCTTTCTGAATATGAATCAGAGACACTCTTGATCAGTGCTCTCCTGCAGTAAAAAACACTTTATTTCGTGCCTATTGCATGCCAATGTATGCTTGTTAATTGTGGAGCAAATACACGCCGATCAGTATGAAGCGCTTACGTGCTGCATATAACAATGCTTATCGAATTATGCATTACATACCCAGAAATGTTAGTGTTCGCCCGCACCAGGTTAGCCATTGTGTCAGGACCTTTGATGCTGTGCTGAGAAACAAATTGTATCGATTTTTTATACGATGCACATCTTCACCCAATTTTTTTATTCGATCTCTTCAAATGTCTGATGCTTTTTACAAATCTTCATTTTTCCTCAATTATTCAACGCTCCTGTATGGTGGAGACCGAATGCAGTAGTTGTTCGTGAGTTGTTTCGGTATTTGCGTCTCATCAGTTTTACTTTTGTGTAGTAAAAATATGTGGACACTGTGTACTGTACACACCAGTGTTGAACGGGTCGAAGATTTTTGCGATCCGAATCCAGTCCAGTATTTTCGGTGCTTAATCCAGTCCAACCCTAATCCGGTAGCACTATCCAAATATTTTATCCAATCCGGTTTATATCCGAAAAACCCTCTGATTAAGCATTCGATTGCAGTGATCAACGCAGTTTGGATATCTATATCGGATCCGGTAGAGATATTTTCGAAATCCAGTCCAATCCGGATCCGGTTCTGAATTGCGGAATCCGGTTGGATCGCGATCCGGAAACCGGATCATGTTCAACACTGGTACACAACAAGCATAAAAAGTAAGAAGTACTGGGAAAGTGTTTTTGCTCCTCTCAAGGGTGGACACGTACTAACACCGGTTTTGTAATGCCCTACAGTATGGCTATCCATTTTCTGTGCTCTCGCGAATGACGATACAGCTGTGGTGAGGATAAACTGCTTTGCTCCTCCCAATGTTGGTCATGTGCAAACACCATTTCTGTAATGTGCGCTGATGTATAGCTAACCACTTCTTGTGCTCTTGTATTTGTGATATGGACCATGAGTCCGCAATAAAATATTATTATTATTATTATCAGTATATAGGCAGAATGAATTACGATCTTTCGTTTGTGGTGACTATTATCACAGTGACTTGTTACTCATGGGCACCATCTAGCGGTGACCATATATTTACATGTGGCGCCATCTACCGGCCGCCACACATCCCTGGTCTATTTCAGTGTTTAAGCTACATTTCTTTTGGTTGGAATTTTGAGCATTCTTCCTCAAGTTTTATACATTTAACCTTTGCTAAAAGACAGTTTGAGTTTGTAGTTTTTGTAAGCTACATGGTTTTACTATATTTCATATTGTGATGTACTCTCAGTGCTACAAAATCTGTATGCTTTATTTTGCCAATTGATTGAATGCTGGAGCTCTTTTGCCATTAGCTGGACCAGATTGGTTAGATTGGTCACATGACAAGGACCATATCCTTGGATTAGAGGATCGCCTTTGCCATATAACCTAAAATCCTAATCCAAATTGTAAACCTGTGTCTGGTTTTCAAAACTTATTAAAAAAGTACTGTTCTTTACATCAGGGGCTCAACCAGCTCTTCATTTCGGGGGGAGCAATTTTCATGAACTTTCATTCAATGACGCCATCGTGTTTATTCAACCGTGATACAACTTTTTCGCGGTCATAGATAAAGTTCTCTTCGCAACATTTCCGAAAATGAGAACTTTTCCTTTTTAACCATTCCCGTAACTAGGGAGATGCAGGTATGGGCGCAATTTTGTTGTAAAATGTGGGGGAACAGCTTGGTGCGAAATCAATATAGTCATCGGTTGGATTCAGAAACACCGTTTTATAAATACAGGTTCCCAACCTTGTTTTTTAGAGGTGTTTTGAAAGCAACAATAATCACACTTTGTCCTTACAGATGATTTACAAAATAATATACTTAATTTCTTACTGGACACGGTCTACGTATATATTTCAGCAACATGATCAGCATTCCAAACTTTTGCAAACGTACAGCGTGACCACATGAAACAGCATCTGCTCTTACAAGTAAAAGTCATGAACTTGGCAATGAGTAATGTCAACATTCAAGATTAGCTGGCAATTTAATGCTGATAAGCTATTAAATTGACACTTCTGCTAATCAAAAGAATATCTTGTCTGCACGCATATAAATATTAATTCTGCTAGACTTCATGTACAGCAAATCTGCCCATACTAAATCTCCACAACAGTGCTGCTTTTCGTTTGCGGCTAACACTTCGCAGAGATTTGCGTGAAAATGTAACTTTCTAATATTTATATTATAAACTTGCATCTTCAAATTTTTCTCTGTTTTCTGAATACGTGACAACCAACGTTAGTGCAAAACCAGGGGCGCAGCCAGGATTTTTCTAAGGGGGGGGCTGAAGTTATGGAAGCAAAAGCCTTGTAAAGGAAAAATTGCTTGTGATTAGAATAGTCAAGAAAAGCACTTAATTTGTGGAAAAACAATTGACTGTACTCACCACGAAAACTGGGGGTCCTTCCAACTAACCTGCCATCTTG
>Ga0210059_1015504_pt1 | contig 11117 bp, 6 predicted proteins | sample Ectturendosymbi2_FD_188042 | JGI IMG/M metagenome (GOLD analysis project Ga0210059, IMG submission 188042) | Ecteinascidia turbinata endosymbiont from Florida, USA - Sample 2 (SPAdes) (version 2) | ecosystem: Host-associated > Tunicates > Ascidians > Unclassified | place: Key West, Florida... | reverse complement strand
ACTTTCATAAATGAAAAATCATAATGGTCGAGGACATTTCAAATGAGTGTTGCATTTCTGCCACGTTTGTTGACTAACAAAGGACTAGGGCAGTGGTTCTTAAACTGGGTTCGATCGAACCCCTGTAGGGTTCGACGAAGCCGTTTCAGGGGTTAGGCAAAGGTCATCTGAAACATGACTAAAAGGGTGGTTACATCGCAACAATTTTTACTTTCTTTTACATTGGGCAAAAATGAGGTTCGACAAAAGCTTGGAAAACTGCGTAAGGGTTCGACGTGTTCGCAAAGGTCAAGAACCACTGGACTAGGGTTTGATGGCCGAGATCACAGTTTCGGGAATTTGTGGGATAAGTAACTTTGCCCACGTCGGATTTTAACTTCACCCACTTCCCGTTTTCCGGTTCTAAGTACAAAATCCTCTCGATTTTCCGAAACGTAACTTCATGTTACCAAGGCAAATTATATTGCAAAAGATTCCAGTTTGGTTTTCACAAGCGAAAAAGATGAATATGGGTAAATTGAGTAGGCCAAAAACAATCCAAATCAATTTCTTTTCGGAAAAGCTCCATGGTCACATTGATCAATCCATTATCTTCCGTTCGACATATCATCATGTGACGCTAGCAACCGACTCCAAGCAATAATCAAGCATGAAATTAGATTGCTAGAAACTACTGGAAAAAGACCAAGAAAACCGGAGCAACTTTACAGTGCTTTACTGAGCATTCCGCCAACCTCAGTTGAGGCAGAATAAGATTTTTTGCTGCAAGTGTATTCGCAGCTAAACGAAGAATCCGTCAATAACTTGAATTTTCTTCGAGTTATACAAGGAAAATTAATAAAAAGCTTCGATGCATTTTTGCCTTGTTAGTTTCAAATGCTTCATCACCGGCGTACTTTGTACAGGGATATCTAGAAGAGTTTCCAGATATAAGTGTTCCAATCTGGAAAGAATAGGAGTGCAGTGCCTACCATATTCGTAAGTTTTTTGTTAAGCATTTTCAGAACCAAACGGCACTGACTTTCCAGTTTTCTACACATGACCTTCCTGCACACAAGATGTTTTGGTTGTGACAGAACAAGTTTTCTGTTCAACTTGTGTGTTCCTCATGTTCTATACTTTTTAGTTTAGCTAAGTTGCATCCTTCTGAGGTATCAATTGACAGACACACTGATCTGATCATGCAAATCAGTCCTATTTCGCCAGCTGTTAAACATGCGGACATACAGGCTAAGAAATCCCAAAATGTTGTCGGAAAACTCTGTGCGTATTATCTAAATCACTTGTTCAAAAAGCGGATGGGACTTTGGTAGGCATACGTTTTTCATAATTGCTTAAAAAATGAAGGCTCTTACTGATTTCATTGTTCATCAAACACATGCTGGAAATGCTGATCCCAAAAAAGCGAGTCTTACATGGTCTTGGAAACAATTGCAAATCATCAAGCTGCAAGTCGGACAACTCTTCCTGCTTAAGTTTCGCAGAACTGCTATTTCTAGCTTTGCGAAATGACAATGTACATTTACGAACATAACGACAGGAAACTAACTGATGACAGCAAACTATTCATCCGATGTTAGGTGAATGGCATTGTCCACTATGCTATAATCCAAGGTGTTTTTTAAGGAAAATGTTAGGTACCTGGTATGGACCAGTAGAGACCTGATTTTCTCTGATTCTAGGGACCTGATGAAATTTTTGTTTTACCGTTTCATGCGTTTAGGTTTGCAGTTTCAGGTTGCTGTTCAGCAAGACCAAAAGTTTCGAGAAATTTGTTAGTGGAGTGAGCTTTATTCTTTCTATGTATAATATATGTATATATTGTATTTTAAAAGATAGTTTGAGTGTTTTGAAGGTGTTACCAATAAACAAAAGCGTTTGAGTGTTTTGCCGCATGTGGCTGTTGAAGGCAAACATCTGGAGAAGGTAATGCAGCGAGACAATGACTGCTGATAGCAGTAAGTCACGTAGTTTTATACGATGTAAAAAGAAATATTGCTGCCAAAGAAGCGCATGTTTTGGGATTGTTACCGTAACATGGGTCATTTTTTTGTGGTGTAGAAGGGGTAAAACGTTATGCAAACATCCATCTGCATTGTATCGTCAGCAGCCTGAACATGACAAGCAAAATGTTGACTTTGCCTACTCCCGGAAAAATTTCTGCGGACGCCCGTGCCTGTGTTGAAAATCTAACATCTGCTTTGTACAGCACTATAAATAACCATTTTTGTGTTATTCGAATAACCGTTGTTGCAACCTCTCGGTTAGCGTGTCGTTAAATGTGCGATTCACCATGAACGGGATGTGCGTGAAGGCTTACACCCAGATATATGTGCCGCGAGCACGAAAGTGAGTTGCAAGAGAAAGATGTGATTCATAAGACAAATCTGGAGACGAAAAAGTTGAAAAAACTTGCGAATGCTTTTAGTTGCCACAGCAACATAAACCGGTCGAAATGTAATTATTTCAGTCTTGCTGCGATTTTTAAGGTAATCCAATTTTTGTTTATCCTGTTGTCGTTTAAAGAAGTTTAATTTTTTGTGGTTTATGAAAATTGTTTGTGGTTCGACAAAAGCTGATCGTAGGCAACGAACCTGAACATCATTTTGAAATAACAATTGTGCATGATATGAGGAGGAAAATGATCACAGATTTCTTTCAATGACGAAAAGCAAAAACAAAGCTTTGCGAACGCATGCGCCTCGTTGCTGCTGTTAGTATTGATATTCACGAAGCCATTGTTTTCAAGAAATTGTCATCGAACTCGATAACCTCTCAGACGCCTCGCTTAATACCAGGATGTGACGAAATGCAACACGTGCTATATGCAGTAAGTTGATTGTTGCGTCACTGTGGGTGAATTTGGCTGTAGTTACATCACACGTTTGAGTCACCATGCCTTTTTACATGAAGTACCTCGTATACGGTCAGTATTTCAACGTACTGACCTGAGAAATTCTGGCTGTATTTATACTGAGGCATGCAAAGAGTGTTTAAGATTTGAAAAAACTAGAAGTTCTCAAGAAGACATACTTCATGGGACGTACTGTTGACTGAAAAATGAATATATTGATCGTGTTTGTGTTTAGTAGCTTTATTTTATATGCCCATCCATTAGCTTCAAAGAAACAAGAACAAGGTAAGGTCCTACAGAGTACCGTATATTCCTTGTGTCAGTTCAGGTCCATTATACTCGCTTTTGCACTCACTACGGACCAGAGATGTAAGTCGGGCCGGGTTCGTACTTAAATTTGTCGAAATATTTCGGACCGATTTCGGGCCTGCATACAAAATTTGTTTTATGTTCAGAGTAACAATGCTTTCCTTTCGTGACAAAGATTTGTTGTGCTCACCGCCGTGACTTCTGTGAGTGACGTGATTGTGATTTTCTTTAACTAAATCTACAATTGCAAACAGAGTTGTGTTCATTTAATTGTTCTTTGCTCGGATTAGTTTCACACGTTTTCTTAGAAGGCGACAGCGGTGAGGACATTAGCGCGCAATAGAGTTGCGTCGAAAAGATCAATAACTTACCTCTCATACATGATTTTTGACTTGTTTCAAAAAACGATTCCACTGGATTTAGCACCAGGCGAGGATTATGATTTGTGAAGAAGCGGCTTGCCTGCGCACTTACGCACTAGGCTAAAGGAAGCTCCCTGTAGCTTTCGTGCTACTAGGGATGTTATGCTCAGCGCGTCGCATGTAGCAGCCACCGCGCTGCTACATCAACCCCCCTTCTCTCTTTAAGCGGGAGCCGCGCTCCGAGTGCTCTCACAGGCGAAGTCTCGTGCGAGGACCGTATGCTTTTGCGCACGACCCAGTTTCGAACTCCCCACTACGCCGTGCCCCGCACCTCCATCATTGAAGAAGCGGCTTGCCTGCGCACTTACGCACTAGGCTAAAGGAAGTTCCCTGTAGCTTTCGTGCTACTAGGGGTGTTATGCTTAGCGCGTCGCATGTAGCAGCCACCGCGCTGCTACATTTGGTTTGTAGTGTCAAATGACAGATGTTTTCATATCGATAATCAATGTGTTTGGACACTGTCTCTGAAGAGAACTAGGTGCAAATTACAAACGAACATTTTTTCTCAGAAGTATCAGCAAAACCTGCCACCGTCTTTTATGCGCGGTGCAACCTATACCAAATTTTTACCATAAGTATTTCTTTCTCTAATTATCATTTTGCCTGAGTAAAGTTGTTTACTTAGTGATCTTGTGCAACGTTAACTTTAGCAGCTCAGATGGGTGCATCGAGTAGATTAATTTTCCACAAAAATTGAATAATTCTGAGACATTTAGTCGTGCTCACTTTGTTAGGCCACCAATACTCCGTAGTTGCCTGCATCTTGACTCACTCGGTAAATTTGGCTTTCAACCTAAATCGGGTTTCAAAATGAAATGTTGGGTCCGGGGTGGTGATTTCGATCTTGGGCCGGGTTTGGGGCTTCAAAATGAGGCGATTGAAACAATATGTCATTATCAAGTGGCTTTAATGAACAAAATTTCCAACAAAACTGAATATGATTTCTCTTTTTTTAAGTTTATGAGAATTTTTAATCGACTGCTAGGAATTGGAAACAAGTAGAAAAAAGCAGGTTATGATCAACCATTCCGTTAGTGTTTTTTTCATACTTGGGTTTTGCACTCCTTTCGAGTGGCGCATATAGTCTATGGTGGCCATTGCCGCTTGCTTGCGCCGGGGACCATGCTGCTGCTTTGTACTTACAATTCGGGGCAAAATTTTAAATTCCAGTTTCGGGTAGCTGAGAAAAGAAACCCGGGAAAACCCTGTTTTTTTCGGGTTTTGATATGCATGCGATTTTGAGCGATTAAACTAAATATCATTGTGAAATTACTGCTGTTGGTCCCTGCGCCATTTATTAGCGAATTATTAATAACTTAAGCACAGTTTTTCAATGATGTTTATAATACTGACGCATGGCAATCAAAGCACACTTTCATGATTCAGTCTGTTTCTGATTTTTGTGACAAATAGTACGGCGGCTGAAAAAGCCCTTTCTGGTTCGACTGATTTGGGTTTGATTGTAATTAAGGAATTGAAAAGTTTTTTCAAGGTCATTTGACCTCTTCTTTGTAGCTTCAGAAAGACTCATTTCCTTTTTCACAATTTGTGATCGAATCTCTTCCTGTGCCCGAATAGTTGTTTGGTTTCCACTCTCAAGGATTACATGGATTCTGTGCTTTGATTTCAAATGGTTGATTAAACTTTAGGTGCTTAAACGACTTGCGTTTGTTTCACGGAGCACAAATTGCGCTCTGGTATTGGTTGACCCTTATTTTATAAGAAATGGCTCTAAGCTTCGGATTTTCTTTTATTACTAACGTCTTCAAACTGAATGAGTATGGTTAAAAATCTACTTAAAGTCGCTTCTAAAGGAAAGCCAAATATTTTTAGAAAGTTATTACAAACTGAAATGGAACGAATAGATTTTGCAAAGAATCACAGCTTGTTTATGAACCAACACATAACAGCCTATAAATGAACTGACCAGTAACTACGAAACTACGGCATAACTTTGAAGAACTACCTCACGTGGTAGTTATTCAATTAGGTTAGCGAAAAGACTAAAGTTCGCGTAGAAACTTATTTTGTGGAAAATAACGTAACGATCCATCTAAATAGGTCAACTGAAAGAAAATATAAACGGTCCAACAACGAACGCACGATAGTCACCGAGCAAAAGCCGCACCTCGTGCCTCACGATAATAGTTGAAAGTTTAAATGTGCTAATTTGGCCAATACACGCGCCAGCCTGCAACTTCAGTGTTATTAGAATCAAAAATATTTGAATGCAACAGCAATCCATGTTTTTTTAAAATACCCGGTTTTGGTAGTTGAAAAAAATGGTTTTCGGGTAGTGGAAAATAGCCAAAAAAAACGGGTTTCGGGTTCAGGAAAACCCGGGTTGGAAACATCACTGCTGCTTTCGCGGTGAATGGTGCACTGGCGGCGAGTCAATGGCATCACCGCGCATGACTCTTTTCCCTTTTCCACCCGTTAACGTTTAGTATGAGGTTGGATAGGCCGCAAGTACAGGTTTTCAAGTCCTCAATATGACCTAACCGGGAAGCGAACCCAGTATTAGCTTTATTTTGGAAACTTTACAACATATCAGGCGATTTGTTTTCAGTTTCACGTTGAACGTCAGATTGCCTAGGGCCTGCTCTTTTTAACCTTTCATGTTTCTGGCACCCGGTATTAAAATACATTGAATCTACTGTAGTTTACTAACACAGCAATCAAAATTATTATTTTCGTGTTTTTATTTTTTCAACAGATTCTGTTGGCCTTCGTTTCAGAAGAGACCTCATGCTAACGTATCCCCCGTCACCTCGGGAGAAAAAAGACTTTGTGTACAAACACAATCAACTGCGAAAGGCAGTGAAACCATCGGCAAGCAACATGCGTGAAATCGCCTGGGACGGTGAACTGCAGGAACTTGCGACAACTTACTCAGCGTAAGACGGTTAAACTTTTCTGGCTGTAAGGGAATCAACACAGTTTCAGCATCGTTGCTTGACTTCATACTTTCTGATGTAAGATGTAACGGTAACGAAATTTTATTTTGTGCCTGAAACTGTCGTTTACAAATCAACCAAGCCTGAAGCATTCCAAGTTAAGCTTAATTAATTATCACTGTGCAATCGCAAACGACTAGGGTGATAGCTCTGAAACAACTTACAATAGAAACATGTAAAGCACCCACATTTCGCTGTCACCTTTGATGAGAGCTATATCGAAGTTTTCTGTAAGTTAATCGTTCACAAACTTTGTTTCGTATTGGAAAGTTTTTATTTCACACTTCTTAATGCAAGCAATTTTTTAAAATAAGCGTAAATTTGTGCAGTATGCAATTACGTCTGCTTTTTTGCTGTAAGTGGAGAAGGCCAGTGTTAAGAATAAAACTTTTCGAAGGGGAGGCTTAGAGAAAATTACACAGTATTGTTGAGAAAAATTTCTGAAGATGGCCACAAACTGGAGGTAAAGAAACACGCAACTAAGGATTGAACACGTTGTTTCAATTTCAGGAAATGCCAGTACATGCACAATCCAAAACGCTCCACAAAATCTTACTCAGAAGTTGGAGAAAATCTTTTCAGGTCAGGACTTACTCCATCAAAACTTCCCAACGCATCTACCAAAGCATGGTTCGATGAAGTAAGACTTTGTTACATTTGGTGCTCTTGTCTTCTTACAGCACAGCACGTTTTCCTAAACGGAGGCATTAGCATAGAAACATAACACGGATTAATTTTTCTAGTGCAGATGGAAATAACCATTACTCTCTATCTCTAGACGCTAATGCTTTGTAAACGTAACATCCTTCCTTTGTAGGCAACCCACACATTAGCGTCAAGTGACATTATGCATTGTGTAGATTAGGTTTGCAAAATGAAGCACAACAAGGCAGAAATTAACCGCGTCTGCTGTCGATAGCCTCGAGTTAGCAACGAGTTTTGCTTTTCCGTAGAACTCAGTGGGAATTTTTACTGTGAACACATTACTGTAATTCAATACTTCTCCTTTGCTTTTCGATTGATTGATAGATTATGGTCGAATTTTACTGCCAAATAACAACACAATCACCACAATCACTCATCCTTTAATTTTTCTGTGTTGCAAAACTGAAACAAAATGTAAATTTGAAGTACTTCATGCTTTGTTGCAATGTGACTGAATAAAACATTATTTGTCATGAAAGAGTGAGAAAGTTAACAGTGGCAGAAATTCAAATCCATTTGAGCTAGCCGTACTACTTGTTACAGTCTACAATCTATATCAACGTTTCTCAAACTTTTTTATTCCATCGCCCCCTTATCATTCTCGACACGTCGTTTTCGCCCCCAAAGCTCAAATTAAAGGAGCCGGAGCCGGATTTCAGTTGAAATTTAAGACAGGAGCAGGAATGATGGACATTTGAGAGGTAGCTATGGCTCCGAGTCCTTTCCTAGATACTAACGGTTTTGCCAAATAGACTTACGTGTGCTCTTTATAGCACACTGAACACGATTGTTATGAGTTATGACACCAGACTGCAACAATGGATTTGGAAGCCTTTTATGTTTCTTTGGTTTAATAATCGCTAAGGCTGTGACATGGTAGCTGGCAGGCGTGGTGTTACTTGTTGAACAATGGTTCTCAAACACTGTTCTAAGAGCCGCATGCAACTCCCAACCATCTTTTGTGCGACTTTTAGCAATCCTGTAACAGATTCTATTTGAATAAGAGCTGATGATGCCTACTCCGTAGGCGAAATTTATACTCTGTAAGAAATTTATGTCTGAATTTCTGCTGCGGGAAAGGATTCCTTTCGATGGGCAGTGTCTTTCAGTAACACCTCTAAAATTTGGTGTAACAGACATCGTTAGTACAATAAAACAAAATGTATCAATCGTCTTGTGGTAAAATTCTTTTGTTCTGCTCTCAAAAAATTCGTAGCTCTGGATTTGGCTCCCTTCAGCGAAATGTTTGAGAACCACTGTTGTAGAAGTTAGAAAAACGTTAACTGCCACAACATCTTAATTTCTAGTCAGAATTATCAAACCTGGTCTGTAGTGGTGTAGCGATAAAGAACTGAGCTATAATCAGTAGGTATACTCGTATGACATAATATTCATAGCTTTTGTAGCTGTTCTTGTAAGCAGGGAGTATGATTAAGATATGATACCATTGCAGATTTAAGCGTGAAATGCACAGCACGCCATTACTAAGTCGGAATTTTTTTAGAAACCCTAAGGCTTACTATCAAGTTTTACTAGATTCTGTTTTTTTGTTAAGGAAAATGTTAGGTACCCGATGTGGACCTGTAGGGACCCGATTTTCCCTAATTCTAGAGACCCGGTGATAACTTTCTCTGATTCTAGGGACCCGAATCAGGTCCATCAAACACCTCAAAAAAACCTGCTAGATTACTGACAAAGTCCACTAGGAAGCATTACGTTTACAAGCAGTAGCATAACATGAAAGTTATAAATAATTGCTAGCGAACTGGAATTGTTTTTCATAGCAGTACATTATCAGGAGGGTATAAAAAACCAATGTAAACAAATGTGGACTTTTCTTGAAATTTTCATCTGTGGAAAAAAATCTATGTTTTCAGCAAGGTAAATATCAGTCTTATTTTCTCCTAAGCTTAGCGTGTTAAATTGTGCTTTACTTTGCCATTCATAACTGCCTATTATGAGAGCAAAATATAAGAAAGCAGTTTAGCAAAAATCAAATGTGAATTTCGTGCTAGAAATCATACTATTTCTTTGAATAAAGGGCTTTTAAACATATCTTCGCATTTGGGTTGAACCAAATGAGTTTGAAAGAACAGATGAGAGTCGACCATATGTGCTGCGCTCTTTTTATGGTTTGCCCGTGCAGCGCTGTTTGCTGGAATCGTTTAAGACTGCAACTGGCAAATCATACGAGTGCAAAACACTTGGTTAATTGGGATTGGTCTGTGTTTAAATGCTCGGACACGAATGTAGTTTTCCAAACAGCAATTTTCTTGATTCTGTCATAAGAAATAACAAAAGGTCCTCAGGCGTTGAAGGCAAAACCAGCGACTGCCTTTCCAGAAATTGTTTATATTGGCGTTATCTTGAGTTACGTTTTTGTTAGTAACTTCTCTGAATCGTCTGAACCTGTGATTGTTGCTTCGCTGATTTCCTCAAGGTAACAGCGCTGCTTGTAAAAAACAACTAGTTTGAATAACTGAAAAAGGTTTGGTAGATTCTCCTGATTTTGTGTAAATGATTTATTTCATTTTCCATTCAACTTGAGGCACACCAAGATAATCTAAATATTAATGTGTGAAGACGAACAGAAGCCAGAGCTGGATCCGGAGCCATGAAAACAGAGAGCTCCGGAGCCGGAGCCACACTCATGAAAAGAAGAGCTGCGGAGCCGGAGCTGTGACATTTTTGCGACGGATCCGCAGCTCTGAAATAATCCACGCTGCAACCGCGCACATAGACGATCCAGAGTAAAAATTCAACAGATAAATTGCTTTAGGAACAACTTCCAATGATTATTATCATAGTAGCCTAAATGAAAATTTACAAGGAACTAGCATGTCATAATAGTAGGATACTGAAGGTAGCTCATTGATCGATTAGTGGTTGAGCATTTTCACCCCCTTGGTGTTTTTTCGCCCCCCTATCGCCTACTTCCTCATCGAAATCGCCCCGAAAGGGGCGATTCCGCCCACTTTGAGAAACACTGATCTATATGCATAGCAATAATACCTTCGATCCTATCCACACGCTTTCATTCATTGCACAGATTTAACGAATACCCAGTCTCTTTGGGGTTACTTCTAGGTTGTGAAAGCAGCTCAGTTTGATATTTTTGTTTTTCATATCATCATCAGTATGTGTTTTATACCTACGAAAGTCAAACCTGCCAGCCAGGGCAGCAGTGCGGCCATTACTTGCAAGTAGTTTGGGCGGAGACAACTAAAATCGGCTGTGGTTATTCCTTATGCAGGTGAGAGAAAAAGTGTTTTCTTGCAATTAGACGTTTACAGATGTTAAGCTAACGGTCGCATTGTTTCCAATTTTATTTAATGACTCTCAAGAATTGTTTATCTGAAATTCCTGATGCTTGTTTCGTTGCTGGTACGAAAACTTCGTTTGAAGGTTCAAAATGCATTTTTGACAAAACCAAGTTTAACACGAATTTAAGTAACCTGTGCTTTCAGCAGCGAGGGGAACCCCATTAGTTTTCGCTGAAACAGTTGAAAGGTTGGGTGTTCATCAACCAACCAGCTTTACCCACTGTAGGCATAAGCTGATCGCACAGGCACAATTGGTTGCACACGAAATAATCGATTGCTGAAAAACATTTGTATATAGTTTTTAGTACTGGTTAATACCTTGGCTAAAGAAAACTATCGAAACAGATTTCACAGTTGAAAAATGCAGAAAAACTTTTTCTTGCTTGATCTTAACAACATAAAGCTAGGCATTGACATTTTTGTCACTAGATTTACCTCCTGAAAGTTAATTTGTGGAAATTTGTGTCTACCTAGTAAAGATTTTCAAGGATATGGAAGAATATACAACACAGGGCCGCAATCAGAGAACATTTTCGGGGGGGGGGGC
>Ga0210059_1015503_pt1 | contig 11118 bp, 6 predicted proteins | sample Ectturendosymbi2_FD_188042 | JGI IMG/M metagenome (GOLD analysis project Ga0210059, IMG submission 188042) | Ecteinascidia turbinata endosymbiont from Florida, USA - Sample 2 (SPAdes) (version 2) | ecosystem: Host-associated > Tunicates > Ascidians > Unclassified | place: Key West, Florida... | reverse complement strand
AAAAGATTGTTAGCACCGTCCCACAGTTAAGATGTAGTGATCTTCAAACAAGTTCACCAACATTTCTGCAGGGGCCCTCTAGTGCGTGCGCAGGGCCCCTTGATTGATAGCATGCGTGGAGCCCCCATGAGTGCATGCGCAGAGCCCCTCTATTAAAGTTGCAGCAACTTGTAGGGCCCTTGAGTGCATGCGTGGGGCCCCACGAATGCATAGAAGGGCCCCGGTAAAGACACTTCGACATGGATGTTTTATGCAGAATTTTTCAACAATGTCTGGTTGCGATGTTCCAAATTGAAAAAATGATGGCTTGTTTTCCTGTACTTTTCCAAAAAACGAGTGTTTTTATAGTTTAAAGTGCCAAATATCATCAAAACAACACACTGTCTTGCGGCAATGTCGATTAAAGATCACTTAAAATTAACAATGTGGTGACAGGGGACCCAAAAACTTCAAAATGACCGGCCAGGGAGGGCGGCCGCCCCCCTGCCCCCCGTCAGTTTCGCCACTGTCTGTAGGTAGCCCAAGCTGAACTGCGACTTTTGTTTCGTCATAAAGGGTAACGTATGGTGATTGGTGGAAACGCACTTTTCCTCCGATGGCTGCTATTCTTGCATTAGATCACAAACATATGAAGCTAGTCGAGCCATTTGCACCACATGTTATGGCGTGGTCCGCCAGAAAAGTTTTTGATCAGTCGATTTGTAGAACGAAAGAGCAGAAAACGAGACTGCAGTGTTTAGCTAGCCCGGTGCCGTAATCTGTAATGCCATCAGCAGCCATGGGCGTCCGCAGAGATTTTTCCAGGGCAGGCAACATGGAAAATTTGCTTATGCTTTTCAGGTTGCTGACGATGCAATACAAATGGACGTTCACAAAACGCACTACCCTTTCAACCCTATTAGTCTGTTCTGGTTGCACCTCAATTTTTAATCAACCTTTTTCTAAAATGTTTTCTACACTTCGGCTGACAGAAATTCTTTTTCTTTTTATAAGCTGCCCAATATACATTTTTTGATCACGTGCTGCAAATCGTCATAATTTAGGAACAATCAACCGCCAGAACAACACGTGCGGTGAAAAAGCAAAAAATTTAGACACCTTCCCAAAAGTGCTTCAAGCAATGAGAAGTAGAAATATGTGTTGACAAGACTATCGGAGAACTCACGCAGAAGAGGTGAATTTGCGTGTTTTATAACATTCTACCATATTTCATGGTAAACGTCAAGTGTCATCCACTACAGTAGGTGGCTGAGCAGTTTTCAGGGTCATTTTTGGCCATAACTCCCCAACCCCTTACGCTAGCAGCCTATCCAAGGTCAACAAAACTTCAGAATAACTACTAGAACACTTTAAATCATTCAGCAAGTCTCTAACCCCTGTCTTTTGTTCTCAGGACCCCAAACCGCGATCTAGAAGTCGATTGCCCTGACCTACACTTTTGGACCCCCTAATTTTCCTCCCCAAAACGGTCCGACCCGACTTTTTTGAAAAGATCCTGTTTTTCAGTATTCTGACGGTCCGCAAAGCACACAAACCGGATCGGACAGGCTAAACGGGATGCGGGGAACGTGTTTCTGGTTTTGTCGAAATTTTGCCAAAAATTTAGTACGGCAAATGCACAAAGATGAATTATTCTCAAACGTTTCAAATAAAAAGGTATATTTTTGTCATTCTCATTCGATTTCCTGCTGTCGCGTGGATCCAGGGATGTTTTTACTGGCTCTCTAACCCGGTCTGTTCCGGAGTTATGGTTGACCAAAGGTTTGTCGGCGCGGGCGTATCGCAATATGTTAAATTTTTGCGATTACATCTACTCGCACTTTCACGTGATCTAGACCCTTGCTGTGTTCTTTGCTCGCTTGACAGAAATTTTCCGTTGTGCCTGAAGCGAAGTTTGCATCGTCAGCGGAATTCCAGCTTTACCCACAAGCACGCCGGCAGTATCACCTGGATTGCATTCAAGTGTGACTTAAGAAAAATTTGCTGATCAGCCATTTCGTTTGAAAAAGGATCAGAACAGTCAAAGACAAGGACTCCTCTGCCCTCATGGCAGTTTATCAGGTTGCACACAAAAAGGGCAAGATTTGCACTGATAGTGATACAAGGTACTGGAAGCAATATGTCTGTAAATAGTTTTGGCTAACACTATGTTGACCCATCGACAAGGCAAAACAGTTTCTGCTTAGTGTGCGCCGTGAACAAGTTAAAACCTGCACCAGCAGCCATCAAAGGTAACATCTCCTTTCAAATTCCAAGGAACATGCGTGCTGTTTTAGCGCTGTACTCATCATTTCTCTGCCTTAGAATGAAACTATCAAGTCAACATTTAAACAAAAACTATTTTATTGCTTCGCCCAAAAAATGAAGGCAACTGCAATCGTTGTAAATAAATCAAGAACAGAAAATTGTTAATATAAGCCTAAATTAAAACTTGACTTGAATCTGGCGTGAAACTTGTTTTGGGTCAACAAATCCAGAAATCTAATTTCTACTGAAAGGCTCAAGGTATGTTTATCATGAGCCGAACAAAATATGCATGTTGAAACAGATGATTGCTTGAGTCTTACAAAAACACGAAAACCGCAAAGTTCGTGTAATCATGAAAGAGCTCTGCCAATACAAGTGAGCTTAGGAATCATTTGAAAGAAACACTGAGCTGCAAAATTTAGCAATGTAATAGCAATTTGCGTACTTGAAAACTAATATGAAGTTTGATTATTTCAACAAAAAATGGTTTCAACAATCCTGTTGAAAAATGATGAGTCATTTTGGTTCCGCAATATTTAAAGTAATTGTTTAATACAAAGCATGCTATATTTGGAAACAAAATGATTTAAACCATAATCTGTAAGTAATATGAAGTTTTCAATTCGCAAAGAATATGGTATTGAAAACTATGCAGTTTTTTCTAAACTCCGCACGTCTTTTTTCACAGCTTTGAAGTAAAGTAGGATTATGTAATCGATATTTAAAGTTGACTTCTGTTTTTCCAACAAAAGCACAACATATTGAACAAAAATATGACAACTTGAATTTCCTAGTATTGAGTAGACCAGGGTCGGGCAAATAGCGGCCCGCGGGCCAAATGTGGCCCGCCACAGCGTTTTCAGTGGCCCGCGGAAGCATTCACGAAAATATTCAAATCTAAAATATCTTCCAACACAACACAGCAAACATTAGTGCTTGAACGGAGATTTATTTCTATTTTCAGAAGTTATGGCCCTCCGCTGATTGCAGCCTTCTCAAAGTGGTCCCCGAGCCAAATTAATTGCCCACTCTGGAGTAGACATTTCCTACAAAAATACGAAATCAAATTGAAAAATTTCTTTTCTTAACTTCTGTTTTTAGGGCCGTAAAAATTAGCAACGGTTTAAAAATCGCCAGGAAGTAAGCTAAACATCCTAGTAGAGAAGTGTAACCTCATCAGATCCAGCTCAAGCCAACTGGTTTCATACCGCTAAAACTATATCTATAAAAGATTTGTCCAGATCAGAGGTTCTCAAACGGGAACCACTTGGCTCACTAAGGAAGGAATTTTGAATCCCTCGGAGGAAATGCGCTCTCCGGAGGAATTGGGCAGGAAAACCTGTGGGAAAAAAACTTAAGTTTCATTACGATTAGTATATTCAACATGTACAAAACCTGCACAGAGAGGTTGGTTCAGATGGGAATGTCTATAGTACGCAAGCACAAGCTGCTTCTTCATCATCGCTTGGGCCAATTCTTTCAGACCACCTTTTGGCAGCACTAGATCTCGGAGCAGGTGTTAAGCAGCCAATGGATTTTGTCATCATCCAGAACCGTCAGGCCGTTAAATCCATTGGGAGGTCGCTAGGTTGGACACTGGAAGACAACATGGTCAATGGTTTGATCTTCTGCGCCACACTCACAAGTCGCAGAAGCGGGTCTAGGACATTTCGGCGATGCCGTTTCGGCGACGGGACGTTTCGGCGATGGTGGTCGCAAATGTTTTATACGAATAAAGTGCCTCTGAGTGAAAGCGTGCATGCGTTTGGCGGAGCAGGATGCCAGAGTTTGCTCAAAGGATAACTCTAACTCACATACTTACAATCAAATGCCAAGTAAGCTTTTTCTTTGGACGTCTGACAAGTTTTCTTGGCCACCTTGGCCATGAATACCAACAGTAGAAATTTTCCTAGAGCAATTGAGCAGGGTTGACACTGTGGCTAAGTTCAAAAATTTGGAAGCAACAATGCTGATTTAAAGTCCATCGCCGGAACGTCCATCGCCGAAACGGCATCGCCGCAATGTCCCATTCCGGCAGAAGCGGCCATGCCCCATTTGTTCAAACAAGAGCAGAAACGTCCGACACCGGTACGGAGGCGGTTGAATCAGACCAGCGCTGTCAGTGACGCAGCCAGGAATTTTGTTGGGACAATCACCTGATATACGTCCGATTGTTCCTTCCGTTTGTTTCAGAACAATTTAAAATTGGTACAAAGCACCAGTGAAGATCTTAGCAAATTTGTTTCAGAGGGGGCCATGGCCTCGGCCTCATTCTGACTGCACTTCTGCATGCTGTTCTTGGCAGTGTCAGTCCCGGAGGGTGGGTCGTGAATAAAATTACGGAGACTCGTTGTCCACTCCAACCTTTCTGCATTCCAATGCACTTCTGTTATTGTTGTCAGATAAACTGATGAGTTGTTGAGCAGCGGGTATGAAATGGGTGGCTCGATTTGAGATGCTGAGCATTCCCACTCGATGGACAGGTGAGCGCTGAATGGAGCAGATCTCAAGGCTCCATGGCACGGCGTGCTAGAGACAGAGTGGCTCCACTGCGACAAAGTTCAGTAGGCCGGATGCCTGCGAGGATAGGAAAGTTATTCCCTAGCGTAGAACGCAGGCATCCAGTCACAGTTTGCAAAGCCTTGTTGATGGCAGGGTAATGAAGCAGGTGTGAGCACTGCGGCACCAGACAGGAGCACTGTACTCTGCTGTTGAATGGACCAGGGCAAGGCTGGCTGTTCGCAACGTTATTGCTCCAGCACCCCAGCTAGAGCCAGCAAGTCCCCTCAAAGAGTGCGATGCGTGCTGTAAACTTTTTAGGAAGGGAGTCGAGGTGTCCATGAGCGACCTGTCCAGCATTACTCCGAGGTATGTGGGTTCGGAGCAAATGGGCAGGGTTTTGTTGTTGTGCTTAAATTTCAGCTCACGTTTAGCTTCCTTGTTGCTTAGGTGGAAGACTACCAACACTGCTATTGCAGTACTGAGCTTTAACGTCCAGGTCTGGAGGTATCCAACCACGGTTGCCATGTCCTTGGTCAGCACCCCTTCCACTCTTTGTGAGTCTCCATCAACATGCATGATTGCTAGATCGTCATCATATGCACACCTCTGGAGACGGTGATTGATGTGTCAGAGATGCAGATGTTGAAGAGAATGGGTGCCAGGACGGATCCCTGTGAGACGCCGTTCTTGAGGCGTCGTAATCTGCTTCGTTTAACGTTGCCGATGGTAAGTGTGAAGCTTCGATTACCAACCAGCTCCATGATCATGTGGACCATGTGTCTGTCAGGTAGCAGTCGCAGTAACTTGCAGGTACAAGTTGCTTCTTCTTCTTTCGTATACACAAACAGGAATACATGTTGGTCAGAACTTTGGTTGGGTAAGGTATTCCAAAATAGCAGGGTTATCCACCTCATTGATGTGGCACGGAGGTTTGAATATGGTGCAATCATGCAAAATGTGGTGTGCAGTCTGCACCTTGCCACATTCGCACCAATCTGTGCCGCACAGGCCCATTAATTTCATGTTGGCCGAAAATCGACCAACACCAGTCCTCAGGCGGTTGAGCTGAACTCAGGCATTTCTGGGAAGGTCGCAACCTGGTGGTTGTGGGCCGAATGCAGGAATGAAGGATTGGAGAGCTGCATGGATTGGTGTGGTTGGTTCCCCGTTAATTGACAGCATTTCCACAAAGGAGCGTGGAGGTTTCCTGGAGCGGAGACGTTTAGGAAAAGGTTTTAGGTACAGAGTTTCGTGTAGAAGATGTTTCGGATTGAGGGCTTTAGTGTAAAGTCTCAAGCATGAAGCACTGCGCCTTGTCTCAGATGGGGTAATGCCAGATAGAATGGGCAAGAAGGAGAAGGGAGTGCTTCGTAGGCAGCCAATCATAACGCGCATCGACTCGTTTAAAGGCACATCGATGTGCTTTGTGTGAGCGCTGCGGCACTACACTGGGGCACAGTACTCTGCCGGAGCAAATGCAAGTGCCAAGCAAGAGTTTCTAAGAGCTTTGAAGGAAGCTCCCCAACCGACACCAGCTAGTCGCTGGATGAGTGCCACTCGTGACGAAACTTTCTTCTTGAGTGTGTGTAAGTGTGTCCTGAACGACAGAGAGCGATCCAAGAATATGTCGAGATATGATGGATGTGAGTCAAACTTCACTCTTACATTGGGTTGTAATTTGACATTCAGCTGATAGTTGGCTTAGTGGTTCTTCAGGTGGAAGACGGAGCACACAGTTTTCTCAACTGAGAGCCTGAGTTGCCACTTAGTCAGGTAAGCATTAACAAAGGAGATATCGAGTGATAAAGCAAGTTCTGCTTCCACAATTTGGGGCCGAGACGGTCAGAGCGACGCCATTAGCATACATGCACCGCTTTGCCGACGTTTCCGGAAAATCTGCTGTGTAGATGTTGTACAAACAAGGGGCGAGAACAGATCCTTGTGCGACTCCGTTTTTGGTTCTGAAGGGGCGACTTGCTTGTCCGTCGCTGGTATATAGCAAGAAGGATCTCGAGTACAGCAGTTCCATGATGAAGTTAACCATGGGTTAACATGCTAGTTCTTTTAAGAGCTTCAGGTACAGACCGAGATGCCATACAGTATCGTAAGCTGCCGTAAGATCGAGAAAAATAGCTCCGCAGACATTTTTGTCATCGAACGCTTGCTCGATGTTCTGCGTAAGACAAGCAGCTTGGTCCACCGTATAGCGCCCGCTGCGAAACCCCGCCTGCTCGTGAGGTAAGAATTTTACAAATATAGGGTTGATTCGGTTTAGGATTAAGCGTTCTGTAAGTTTGAATGTGGTACAGAGGAGGAGATGGGGCTATAGCTCTTCGGAGAAGTATCTAATTTCCCTGGTTTTAGTAGGGCTATAACAGATGCTCTGCGCCACATCTTTGGAATACGATTGTTGTGGAAACATGTGCTGATAAACAGTGTTAGCCAGGTTATAACATTTTCGGCAAGGTTGACCAAGAATTTATTATTGATGCAGTCTATACCAGGAGATTTCCAAAGTTTAAGCTGATTGAGACCATCCTTAAACCCTTCAATAGAAAACTGCTTGTGCAGGTCAGGGTTATCAGTTTTGCACAATCGTAGTGTCTTTAGTTCTTTAATTATTTGTCTCTCAAACGTTCTGTCTTTAGATTCGGTTAGACCATTCCGAAAGACTTGTTTACCAATGTCGTCTGAGGAGATGGGACACACCTTCTTAGCGGAAACAGTGCCAGGTAAGCGTTTTACAGTCTTCCAAGCTTTTCTTGATGAGTGAGTGAAATCGATGTTACTGACCGTGTCAATCCAGCGATCATGTCTTTTTTTGTCTAGTAGATCTGTCAATGCTGACGCCGAGGAATGGATGGTATCTGGGCTGTCTGCGTTCAGGTATTCTTTGTATAGTCGACTGCACTCTTCATCTATGTGGGGGTATAACTTTTCCGAAAACTTCTAGGGATTGTTTGTTTGGCAACAGTTTCCAGTGTCTGTGTGAACTGTTTGTAGGCAAAAGTTATTTTATCCATTCGTGGTGTAGGAAGACTATCGGCAAGGTTATTGGTTAGGTCTTTATATCTTTCCCAATCTGGTTTTCTAAAGTTCCATCTGGGTATTGGAGCGCTTCTAGTGAAAGAAATCAGTGGCATTGTACGGATCAACGAAGGGCAGTGCTGAGAGTGAGGAAACTGTTCGAGGACTTCCCTTGTAGGTATAGTTCCTCGTATATGTGTTGAGAAAGTTACATCTTGGTTTGTTCCGGAGTTCCATCTTGCTGATTGGGATGAGGCTGGTTGTTTTGGATCGTAAAGTGTATGAAGGTTATTGGTGCAGGACCAATCAGCCAAACGGTTGCCGTTTTGATTGGAGTCTTGGTAACCCCAATTTTCATGCCGACAATTGAAATCCCCGGAGATTATGCACTGATCAGAAGCACTAGGCAGCAGGGATACATTGAGAAAGGCAGGTGGAGGGTGATAGACGTTTGAGATACAGATTCCATTAATAGTGATGGTTATCCATTGGTTAGGCTCCCCTGCATTAGAATAACCAACAAGCGAGAACAAGATGGAGGATCGTACAAAGGTGGCGATACCGTGATGTTCACTTGGGATGTGACCAGCCAGGGTGAAACCGTATAACTTGAGTTGGTCAGTCATAGTCTGGTGCGTCTCTTGAACTAGTACAACAGTGACTTTCATTTCACGAGTCATTTTCTGAATCAACTCTCGCTTTGCAGCTGTCCATCCTTCAACATTAATTTGTAGAATGACCAACGGTTCATTGCCAGAAGCAATTGCTTCTCGTCCTGACAAGGACGGACTGTGATTTTGGGTACGGCTTGCCGCAGATGAATCATTCGAAGTAGGAATCCCTGGTGTTTGACCATTGGTGTCCATGCTATGCATGTTGCTACTGATTTCTCTAGCTCAGATGAGCTACCCAGGCGGACGACGTGGACGTATCAGTAGCTCCCTCCCTACAAGTTGCTTGACCGCAGTGACTGATATTATAAAAGTGTCTCTTTGGTTCTTAATCGCCATTTGTTTCTTCACAGTAAGTAGTGTGAAATTTTTGTAATTATCATTTGTGATTTTTGTTGGGGAGGAATAGAAAGAATTTGGGTTTGTAAAGGAGGAATGTGGATAAAACTTTGAGAACCTCATGTCTAGATCCTCTTTTGCACATAGTATTTGTTGTTTTCAAATAAGTTAAACTCCAGCTAAGACGTACAGTAAGTGGTGTAGATGGTTTAGCGTGGGCCATCGTAGCTGGTAGATTGGGTGCGATTCCCGGCAGGGTCATACCGAAGACTTCAAACATGGATCTTGCAACCTGTCCCCAGCCTGGTGGGCGGTTGCAAGCAAGCGGAGATGCACGCCGTAGATCAACGGTTCCCCCGCGGTGCTGCCATTGACTCGCAACTAGTGCAGCATTCACTGCGAAAACAGCCACGTGACCCACGGCGCAAGCAAGCGGAGATCGACGCTGCACATCACACGTGGCACTTCGAAAGTAGTACAAAAGCGAGTAGTTTTTCTATTCAATGAAACAAAGAGTTATCTGCCAGTTATTTTTATTACGCTGCGCCAAATTCAAATTATCTAGCTCAGACAAACGCAACAATATTGATTAAACATTACGATGTGCTTCTTTCTTCTTTCAAAGTCTCACCAAAATTTAATTTGAATTGAATTTTACTTTTGATAACATTCTCTAAATTATTCAGTGACAGTGCATGCTTCGTTTTAACTGTAATATCTGCAGGCCCCAACACTTGAATAGCGTGAAAACTAGTATTGACGATTTTGAAGGTTTTGAGAAATAACGATATTGAAGTTTTTTAGAAAAAGAGCAAGTTCTGCATACTAAATATCGGATTTTGAAAAGGTAAACGAAACGTAAAAAAGAAATTCTCAAGTCAACACCTTTCAGTTTTGTTTCAGAAAATCTTTTTTCGGATATTTTTTAGAATAATACTGTGATTTGTGTATACTGCTTGATTTATATAATGCACTTTCACTGAAAATGCAATGAAAATTTCGAAAAGTTCTGACAATATGTGTGATTGATAATTATTCGAAACGTGTTACTTACAAGACGAACTACATCAGATACGTCGTGGCGCCTCAAGAAGACGTTAACATGCTTTTGAAGCCCGGAAAGTCAATCTTTGTTAAAAATTCGATATAAAATATTTCAAAACGTTTAGAAACCATGAATGTGATCGATGATTGATGAAAACGATCATTTGCAAGATTTTAATCTCTTTTTACTATAAAATACCTTCTTCATCTTCCCAGATATCACCACCAAACGACTTTTCCGACTTCACTTCTTCTTTCTTTGACATTGTGGTTCGTTGGCAGTGAGACCCCCAAATTTTAAAATTGTTTTTAGGTCTACCGCTCTACAGAAACTAGAGTGAAAATTACATTGCATTTGATTTCATTACGATCGACTCTGCATGAAACGATTTTAGGCAGCGAATGATTGAAGTCGGTAAATCACCAGAAAATCATTGGTTTCACAGCAGCATTCCTGAATACCACCTGCCTGTATTTGACGCTTCCTACTGTCTCTGAAGCTCCCTTAATTCTGCAAGTTGAGCTGATGAGGGATTGGTTTACGTTTGTGCAACACATGAAGTCTACGCATTCTAATGGCCATGCAAATCCAAGATTTAAAAATCTGCTGATCATGCTATTTTATTCCAGTGGTGCGAACGATGCTTGGTGGAAACATCTCAGCCACTGATGTAACTTTTCAAGTGAGAAAGAACGTTTTGCGAATAAAAGATGCAGACGCAAAAATAGCGTGCGAAGTGCTGGACACCATTGACTAACATGTAATCGCTGTTTTCTAATCGGGTTTTGCTTTGAAGCAAACGAATTTCTGGCAACTTTCTTGCCAAATTGAAGGACATGTACTTGCACTCAAAACAAATTTGAAAAATGCTCCGTTATGAAGAGCGTTATTCAAAATCAAAACAGTTAAATCAGCGCAGCAACGACATCACAAATCAAACAAGCTCGTGAAAGTCGAATAATACATCACACAAAATGTAGGGACGTCATAAAATGTTTGTACATTTTCTAGTAGGCATTGAATTCATAAAATAAGACTATCAGAAACCACTATTTACGTGGAATTGGTGTACACTACAGCACGAAATACAAGATTTAACCTCGTAACCAAATTTTTAAGTGGAGACTGAAGCTATATGCACATGGCATGCGTCCTCTGCGTTTTTTGGGCGCATGCGTCTGATTTCGTGACGTCACGTCCTTTTCCGATGCGTCTGGTATGGTCTGCGTTCGAGTAGAACCTGTTTCTACATTAACGCATCAGACTCACGGCCCAGGGTTCGGGAAA
>Ga0210059_1015502_pt1 | contig 11118 bp, 6 predicted proteins | sample Ectturendosymbi2_FD_188042 | JGI IMG/M metagenome (GOLD analysis project Ga0210059, IMG submission 188042) | Ecteinascidia turbinata endosymbiont from Florida, USA - Sample 2 (SPAdes) (version 2) | ecosystem: Host-associated > Tunicates > Ascidians > Unclassified | place: Key West, Florida... | reverse complement strand
TAAATGACGTTGCTGTCACTGAGTGTACTCTTGAAGTACATGACAGAAATCTGAAACGGTTACTTGACGATGCCTCCATATGCATCGTCCGGTTGAATTGAATTTATCCAAATCTCAACATCGTGTAAGAAGTCTTGATGTGCTCAGTCAGTGTTTTTAGGCAGTTTTAGGTGTCAAAATGACACCCTAAAAGTTTGCGATGGCACGTATGCTTTTGGAATCCAAGGTATGGTTTTGCCTTGTATTGAAGTAAAACGATTTGAGGAAAACATGCTTTTTTGAACTACACGAGAAGTTACATGTCAGGAAGTTGTGCGACAGGGCACGGTGTTGAAAGGAACGGAATTTGTCCAATAATCTGCAAATGTTTCACACTATTTCCATTCCATCAGGCGGCGCCGGATTTAGATGGTGGGAGACCTGGGGCCCAGGCGTGGTGGGAGGCCCCATGTGCGGATACAGAATCCTTAGGTAGGGAAGGATCGATGAAGTCACTAGTATTTCCATGGATCGTTAACATTTATGACGTTCATAAAAAGACACACAATGTTGTGACGTCACATTTGTTAACTCAAGTGCAACAAAACTTTATGATGCAAATGATATTTGACAATGGTTAGCGATTTGTGAAACTGTTGCAAATTCGGTCACCAGAAGCATCGCAAGTTCTTTTTTTTTTAATTTTACTTCAATAAAGATTTAAAAAATTTTTTGAAAAATCTTCCTGCACGATCCAACGTTTTCATCATCTCTAAATGCCAATCCTTGCTCAGCAATAAATTTTACGACAGAAACCAAACGTTGCAGACAGAAGCAATTTTCATTATTTTTCGCATTTATTGACCTGACTGGCTAGCTCTGTATCAATTCTTCATAGTGATTAGTTACATCTGCGACTAAACGCAATCGTGGCATCTATATGTTCCACTTATTGCTCAAGAGCGTGCAACCAGTTCAAGACTCTCGGTTGCGTCACAATGCTTTCAGATAGCCAGGGTTGCGAACTTTCCCACTTCGTTCTCATTCTAAAGTTCCAGCATCCAGCGAATCCAGCATTCACAGTGCACGTAACCAGAGATGCCACTTTTGATGTTACAACATCAGATGTGATGTTTTCAGAAATTGTTTTGATGTTTGATGTTTACGCTATGAATTTGATGTTGAAAATAGTTCTCATAAAAATGTAGGCAAAAGTTTTCTTATTTTTTGCTATTTTTCGGAGATATACAGTAGTTCCATGTTTACTGACCATCTTAAGTTAAGCCTGAACGTAAGTTGCCATTTGATTGTGTTACTTAGCTAGTGTGTTTTCTGTTCGAAATAGGAAAGCTTATTGTGCGGGAAGCAATGGTGATTACAACAGTTTACGTATTTGCGAGATCGAACAGAAACGTACTACAGAACAGAGGTTCAAGCCTATTTTGAGGGCAGTTCGTTAGTTTAACGAACTTAGTCAAAGCCACTGTAAAGAGAATCATATTTGCTAATTGAGAGATATCATTTACGTTGGCAGAAGATTAAATTCAAATTGTCCATTTTATTCATGCAGCTTTTGTTAGATTGCAAAAGTATCCTGTACTACAGTAGAAAGAGATTCTAAAATGGTTTCATTGCATTGGCATGAATCATTGTCACTGCTTATCAAATTGTAATTGTTTTGCTTTCAACATTGCCAATGCCATCGTTGGGTACATTGATTATGTGAAATGTTTTTTCTTTGCATGTTGCTGCACTGCTCTCTGCATTTTTATATTTACACATGAATGTTCAAATTCCTTGGTTGCCCTATGCGTGCTACTGTTCTAGAAAGTAGAACGATGCATTGGTAAGAGGTCTTTTTATCATGACAAACAGTTTGGAAGGGGAACATGCAGTTGCTTCCACTTAAATTAATCATTTTTGGCAGCTTGCCATTTAATAAGATTTGATGCAATGCATCCCAACAAAAGTCTAGCTAAAATCTTCAAAAGTGATAAGATAAACTTAAAAATCACAAAGAAAGAGAAGAAATGCATCTAAAATGCAATCTGCATAGCATAAAAATGCTTGCATAGAGTAGGCTATGTCCAACACAAAATATTCGAAGAATTTAGAAATGATCGCTTTGGCCTCACACAGTATGCATCATGATAAGTATCGAAAGCCTGCTGCCCAGCTGTACCAAATATTGTAGCTTGCTGGTATTGGTAAGCATGTTGGCTTTTAATGACATAGAAGTTGGTCGCATATAGAGTATAAAAGTCCCGGTTTCAACTAGTGATCATGAGAAGTGCTGTTTTGTAGTCACTGGGACCGTTTTCATACACTGATGTTAAAGCTTGTCCATGCATGTCACTTGTTCTGCATTTTCTTCCAGTTGAGCTTTCAGTTTGGTACCTATTCTGTTGACAATGCAATATGGTCACAATAAACACACCCTACACTACATTCTCGTCGCTCCTGATTTGGAAAATGTGGAGGTTGTCTGCACTCTTTAATCTTCAACTAGGTGCAACCTACCTTGACCCTTTGCTTTGTTAGCGCAGGTCGACAAGAATGTAAGCCACCTTTACTTCGTTTGCAATATGTTAAGGCCATTCTTGCTGTCAACATCAAATGTTCTAATCTTAGTAATGCTGGGTTTAGTTTATCTACTTAGATCAAATCTAGTTTTGTGTTTTTTTTTTAGTTTTATGATTATGAAATGCAAGAGCTGTAGATGCAGAGTGCAGACTTCTGAGGCATTATAACAGTACCAGGTTTAAGTTCTTTTTTAATTTAAGAGTAGATGCAGATTTTAAGATGAAAGTGGCATACTTGCCAGCTTTTAAGTTTAACTTATCGTGTCATGGCTTGAAGACAAGCTGGCTGATGAAAACTGATGATCATGACAAGTATCAGTGGCGATGTAAATTAATGCAGTCCATCGTTCAAAACTCCCAAAAGGAGTGGCCGTTTGTGACACAAAGACATGAAATCACATGTTAAAACCATGCGCTATTGAAACCACTCGATGAAATTGGCTAAGTTTAAATTTAAAGTTTCTGACGATAGGAGGTTGAATCATGCTTTATAAGTTGCCTCTGCAGAGCTGAAGTTGAACGGAGTTATTTTTGAGCATTATCTAGCATTTTCCGTTGCACATTAAGTGACTGATCTTGCGAAATTCATAGATATACTTTCAAATACGGTTATAAAAGGCTTTGCAGTCAAAGGAATTTTCAGCTCTGTGAATGCTCCTTATAAAACAATGCAGCGAATCAGATACTGACAGCTTGAAGGGGGAATAATTAGCCAAAGAGATGGTTTCATGAAGGCGGTGGTGGATGTGCAATATAGGAACCATGTTACAAAGCAAGTTTTGATAACAGTCCTATGTCTTTTTGATGTTGATTCCTGACATTTGATGTTGAAGCCTGAAAAATTTGATGTTGAAACGATTGAGCCCAGTGGCATCACTGCATGAAACTGTGCGTGCTTATAGAGCAGCGATAAACCTTAACAGCATGTTCTTACGACAATAGATCTGGTGTTTAGGAAATTATTTGATCTTTGGTGGTTTGACAAACTTTATGTTGAAATGGATTTGATGTGGTTCTGAAGGTAATTATGATGATTGTTATTTGTGGGATGTTTATGTAAATCCTGACAATTTTTGCAAATTTCTAATTGCAAATGGACAACAGCGTTGAGTATATTAGTTAGGCTATAATTGTGTACTTTTCAGTTTCTCTCAGGGACACGCGTGGAGGGGCGCTGTGCTTCCCCTGTTTTTTCAAAAGAGAAGCAACGGGGGGCGGAGCTACCTTTCCATCAAAGTATCACAGGGAATTTCATGGTTAACAAGGTCTAGTTGAAACTAATTTATTACAGCTATTCACGCACCCACAACATTCAGAATGGTTTACACTCTCTGTTAGTATTTTTGAGATCAACATTGTTGCTGAACAGAAACAAGCTATTGGTGAAGAATTTTGTGTTTTTTATAAGTTTGCATTTCCCTCAATACTTTTACTGACCTCTGCCCTACAGCTGCTTCGGCAGCTATCTGTGTTTTATGTGATTCCACCTGTAAACTGAGCATCTCCACAGACATGATTATCGAAATTCAGATCACAAAATTGCTAGCAAAACTTCTCACAGAGAGTCACTATGGCGTTAGATATTTTTTAGGTTAAAATATGTGACACATTTGAATCATATCAGTTTTTTGACTAAATAATCGATACATTTTTAGCAGGAAAAGCAAGAAAACTTTGTCCGTGGATTTAGATAATTGCAAGTAAATCATCAGATTGCAGTGTTTTATTTTTCGCTGCCACGAACGGGCTGGGTGGGAGTGCCTAAACTGAGTTTTTCCCCAGGCGTTGGAAACCCGAGGTACGCCACTGCTTGAAGTGTCGTTTGGCTTTTCGCGAAGTGCTTTCATGTCTGTTGCTGCAACCAGGCCGATTGGACCGATTGCTACCAATCGAGCCCCGCGCTACGCTTACTTTCTTACGCAAATACAAACTTTATAACGCAGCTGCTTGTGCAGTGCAGTCGCGGGGCTCACACTACGTTTCAAGCGTGTGGTGTGTTGCAAAGGAAATAGCATTTAACTGCGGGGATTACTGCACTCAGTACCTCATCTCTGGTGGTATTGAGTGCAGTTACTCGTGAATTTATTGGGTGTCACCCTTGTAGGTCTCATTTTTTGCATCAACGATTTCTATCAATATGGCCTGATGCACCCCTCAAAACTTTCAGCACACGCCACTGAGTGGGGCCCGGCAAAATTGCTTCCAATCGTCCCCCGCACTTGCTAAGGCCGGCCCTGGCTGCAACACGATACTGTAGATAAAAATGCTGTTTGGAACCTACGTAATCGTATTTAATTTCGTTCAAACCAGCACGAAAAACTTCTTGTAACTCTCCTTTGTAATGACTTGTCGCTTTTCTGCTACATCGCACGTTCTTTTTTTACAGGCGTCATAGCATTTCTCTCAAATTACAGTTATTTTGGGGAAACGCTATTTTTGTAAGCGTGGTCGCACGGGTCTTCAGTTTGAGCTTCGTGCCTAGGATTGTGCTAACTAAACTCAAAACAACTACATGATTCTGTTTTTTTCTAATTTGACGACTTTAGTCGTATGAAAAAAAATCGTTTTTGAGAACCGTGAATGACATTACCCAACATTAATAATAACATTATTTGTTTTCGTTACCATTTGAATTTTCTTTGATGCTTACAACGTTCACAAGCCCAGTAACAAAAGTTTGCACCTGTGAAAAATCAAACTTTTCGCTGAACAAAAAATGTTTTCGCTGAAAAAAAAGCAAGGCAAACTTTTCGCTGCAAAAAAAGCAATGTCGAATAAAAATCGCCAGTTTGTCTAACTAAGGGATGTCAATCTTGAGCAACATAAACTATGCGATTACAGGTATGCACTGTTGCTTTTCAAGTAACATAATCAGTTGTTGCGCTACGTGTTTTCCCAAATCGAAGTGCAAATGCTTTTACGGCTGAGCATCAACGCGCATAGAAAGCAAAGTTTATTTGTATCCCAAGGGTTGCCAGTCAGTTTGTATTCCAAGGGTTGCACAAGCAAGAAAGTAACGAAAAAACGAAAGTGAGAAAGCACGATCATTTATGGGTGTCCGCAGAAATTTTTCCATGGGGGCAACGTCGACAGTTTGTTCATCATTTTCAAATTGCTGACGATCAGTGTCCATCTAAGATAATTTTACACTGAGCCAGTATTTGTTTTAATGAGCATGATTATTTTAGGGCTGAGCAACTGGCGTTTTCAATGAATTACAAACTTTTTGAATAATATAATAAATATACAATCTTATCAAAATACAAGCAAAATGCACAATTCATTCAAATAGCTTCTTGTTTGCGTGCTTTTATATTGCTTTGGAATGTTGCAAGTGCGCAAGAATGAGATTTCACTGGGCAACAGTTCTGGTGGTCCTGAGTATTTGCGCCTCTTAAAGGGAACATTGCTGACGATGCAATGCAAATGGACATTCACACAACGCTTTATCCTTTCTACACTACAGAGAAAATGCCCCATGTTACGGTAACAATCACAAAAACGCTTCGTTGGCAGCAATAGCAAGATATATTAATATTACGACGATTTACACAGTAGGCTATCTGCAGATTTTCAACGCAGGGCATTTTTTTCAAGTAAGCATTGCCATGACTGTAATGTAAAAAGCATTGGATTGCCATGGTGTTCATCGAATCCACAGATTATGACTTTATGTACTTATAAGCAAAGCCACACCCAGCTGATATATTCAACTGAACTAAAAACTGAATATGTTTTTGAATATTTCGGGGGAATTGCCCGGTTGCTCTCCCCCTGATTGTGGGATCAGCTGCACGACTTGTCAGCATCACTTAGAAACAAGAGCTGAAAACGTCTGGGATCGCGTCGAAAGCGATCAATAAAACCTTGCTACACAAACCGAACAATTAAGGAGACATGTATGTTGACACGACTACGAACAAGCTTACTAGAATTAGATCATCACACAGGTTTTGCAAAATTGACCAGATGAATTATGAAAACTCGACACAGTAAAATATAGCTTTGCACTCAGTATTCACTCAGATGTCGGAACTAAACCTTATCAATTAAGACGTATTCTCACAAGTCTGCATAGATGTATTCTAACAAGCCACATAATTTTGTACTGCATGAAAAGAAGCCTGCGTAAGTAGAGTTTGACGCTCAGGCACATTGGTCACACCCGCACTAAGAATGGATTGTTCAAACTTGTGGAAGCATTCCTACCAAAGGCGTAGCCAGGGGGGGCAAAAGGGGCCATGGCCCCCAAGAATTTTTAGAAAGTAGTCATTTTCTGCTTTGAGTGGCCTTTTTCTAGACAAAATAGTGTTCTTCGCCTAAAATCAAACATTTTCCCCAAAAAAATTTTTGGTCCCCAAAGTTTGGGCTGGCTGGCTGCGCCGCTGATTGCTATAGACTCACTCATGGTTCTTTTCACAAAGTATAAATGTACGTGGCTTACCACTATCAGCATGCCACTGTCTCGCTGCATTACCTGCCAAGATGTGTACGTTCAACAGTCTCATGCAACAAAACGCCTGCTACCTTAATGTAACGTGAACCTTTGAAGATTTGTTTCAATGTTATTGTTACGCAAAAAAGACCAACAGTAGAAAAATCCTCTCGCGACTTTCGCAACCCGCCTCTGCAGGCAAAGGAGGGGACATGAGTGAATTGCAAACTTATCACTACATCACACCATGACTGTGAACTTGACTCTTGTGCAGTGTGAGTTTCATACCGGCAAAAAAACTATCATTGCAAAAATCAAATCAGTTAATCGGAATTAAGATGCCGACTTCAGGTTTTTCCAAAATTATTTGGTTCTTAATCCCAAATTCCTGGGTGGCAAATGCCCGTTTTCGCCCCCCTGCGGACGCCCATGCGATCATTGACTATTTTATATCGGTTTCCACAAACGAGGCACCTCATCTAATGAAACGAAGAAACGTTTTTGACTAATTGTTAGCATTAGTTAATTTTTAGCAACTTTACCGATTACGTAATGTGCAGTACAAAAATATTTTGGCGATGATGTTCAATGAAATTAGGTCTGGTGGAGGGATACATCCCCCGCATGTGTCCGCACCTGGTTACACTACTTGTAAGAAAACCAACTGAATGGTTGCGGTTATTTTTTTCACCGAACAATCTCATGTTAATTACAGTGTATCAAACCAACACTGGACATCGAGCAGTAAGCCTTAACAATGAATCGAATGCGCAAAACAAATTTACATTCAAATGTTGAAGTTGTCATGCTTTTAACGTTGTGCACCAACTTTTTGGTTTTTGCTCACTTTGCTTTGCAATCTTCGCCGATGAAATTGGACTTGTGATATTTGTCTTGCAAACATTTTCCTGAAATCACTCACCAATATATTTTGTTTGCTCCCTTCTTTCTTCACTTCAACCGTTTCTGTCCCGCACGGGCCACTTAGTTGCCACTTTCTTCACTTGAAACATTTCGAAGCATCTGCGTCACTTTGTGTTGTAAAAGGTATACTGCTAGACATCGGACTTAATTTGTGACACTGCCTAGGACTCCAATCGCAAATCAGTAATTTTCCTACTCACTAAAAAGATCTGTCTCCTGTGTGAAACTATTTACGTTGAAGAATTTCACACTTTCACTAAAGAAGACTCCGAAGGCGCATTACTATTTTTTTCTGGTACTCATTCAATGTTCTGCTGTTCAGCAAAAATCAAATAAGGTTACTTTTGCCAAAGACCAAAAGCTTTCTATTGTAAAACTCCCGTTGTGCGTACAATCGCTATGTATTATTGCTTTACTATAATTTTTTGCTTTTCAATATCAGTGATAACTGCTGAAAAAGTTCGCATAATCTGTGGACGTTGCCAAATCACAATTCCCGGTCAATTGAGTGTTTAGGTTTCCGAGCATGTCACAGCGCATCCGCTCAATCTCCTACCGCCCCCGTTTTGAAAACCAAACGTTCTGGTGGAACTACAGGAAAGCGTTCCCTTTGAGATGGCGGATAAATCACTTCGCGTTGAACTTGTTATCTTGAATTTGCTTGAACATAATTTAAATCAACAAATCTCACATTTTCGTTCCTTTAATTCCACACGCAAAGATAACATTGAATGTTTGGTTCCTATACGTTTGAACCTGTCACAGCCCTACCAAATGTCAGGTAGTTGGGATTTTTTTATCATTGCAATTTCGCTGAAATTTTATTTTCCTCCATGTGTTCAGGCAAAACGTACATGATGCCATTTTTTTGCAAGTGGCCATCGCCTGGGCTCAACAAGCAGAGTTGGTGTTGAAAAACATTTTCTATGATAAACATTCTTACCGGACACAGCCACACAACGTCAAATGATTGATTTCTTTTGTCACCACGATCTTTCCGAAGTTTTATTCACCTCCATGTGCTTAGTTGCAAATCACATGATGTTGATTTCTGCATGTGATCGTTGTCCGAATGTAACACCAAACTTTGGATGCCACAACATAAGAAAAAGAACTATTTTCTTACCGCTTGGCTCTGATTTGTTCTCAGTTTTGAATAAATTCAGCGTGGTTCTTAATGTTTTTTGCATATTTTCATGCAAACGTTTTTCAGATATTGCGAAAAAGTACGTATGGGTATTGAATGCACTGATAGGGAAACTTAATTTCATAAAGGATTAAACGAAATTTATGATATATTTTATAAGATTGATGTTTCAATACTGTGGATGCGTAGTGGTACGTGAAATCGATTTCCAAAAAAAATAATTAGCTTGATTGATTTGCTTGCTTGTCACCTGTGTGGGGACCCGCAACTTGAATAGGCCTATAGACAAGTTTACAGTAAATCGAGAGGTTTCAATTTATGATACGATGTTTGGAGGGTTATTTTTTTAGAACTGATGCCGGCTGTTTAATGCGCATTGCACACCTTTGAAAATAAAACATTCAACATTTGGCTGCACTTTCAAAAGCTGGAAAGAGGAAACGGTGGTTGGTCAATTCTCTCTCCAATATCTAAACAACCATTCTTTGCACGCAGATATATCAACTACGTTCTACACAAAACTACTATCGCGAATAAATTGAACCATGCAGAAACAAGGACATCCGTTTAAAATACAAGTAGTCGGTAATTTGTTCAGGCGTTTCACATGAGATATAGATCAGCATAACATTTTTTAAAAATCTAAAATAATTCATGAAATTTCGCGGGAGGCTTTGATTGCCCGGTTTGTACCTCACCCTGGTTGCGGGCCTACGTAATTCAATTTTCACGCGCATTAAACTCTGTGACAAACAGTTTTGATCGTTTATTGCTTGACCATTCTCTTGAAGTCTTGAGTACTGTACACACAGCGCAAAACTTGCATTGATAAAGGCGAATTATTAGCCTAAATCAGTGATACTTAACCTGAGGTAAAGTTAACCCCAGGGGTGAATTTCATCTTTCTAGGGGGTAAATTTGCTGAATCACAAATCATAGCAACCGTGGATTTTTACAAATTTTTACAAAGTGTATTATCCTGGATTGTTGGCCTAGTTAGTTACACGACAAAACACAGAAGTACATCCGACAGGGTTCATTTCGTAGATTGATGAGAGGCTTAATGTCAGGCGTCATGGAGCATTGCTACGAAGTAGGTTTACTGTTAAATCGTGCAAACGGGTGATGCTGGACCTTGGATTATGATTCAGAGTTTGGACTGAAGATGCAATGAAAAACGCGAAACTAGCTTCCCTGTGAAGTTAACTGTGATCGGTTTGCTTGCTGCCATCTTTCTGGCTTAAACTATGGAAAAAATAGATATTTGCAAGTGTTAATCATCGCAGAAGTATGAAAGCAGGCAGAAACCTCAGAGGCGTGCGGCCAGGCTAAAGTTTGTAGAGTTTTGCTTAATGATATGTTTTCTCCTTTTAGTTCATATTTGCACATTAAGATTTCGTAAATGCAGATTGTAGCTCTTTCAGCATAAAAAAATCCTCTGTTGTGTAATAAATTTCACTGTTTTCACAATGGTCAGACTCTAGCTCTGCTTTTCTCTTTTCACAGCATGCTATGGACTGTACAGTGGACAGCCTTTCATGGTCTTTTCAGTGAACGAGTTGTCCATGAGTTAACAAATGCAGTTTCAACATTCTCATTTATTATGTCGAAGAAAACTTACCTGAACTGCGGGTCGACTTCATCATAACAGATGATGTTCAAAATCTCAGGTTTTTTTTCTCCAAAGTGCCTGTTAAAGGTTCGATTAAACCGTCAATTTTGTTAGCTTGCTTGGCTCCATCCTACACGCACTCATGCACCAACAGCCACATGTCTGTACAAACCAATTGCGCTCCATGTGGTGCTGTAGGAACTCTGCCTATATCAGGGTTCATTTCTATCAGGTCACGTCGGGATTGGAAGCAACCTGTCATGTTGCTTTTGGAATAGCAAAAAGAAACCGCATACAATTGGGGAGTGACTTTTCAAACAGTACCATGTGGATATAATCGAAAAGAGAACAAAAGAAGAAACTTAAGAAAATGTATTTATCAAACCATACAGTACCAGATGCGGATCCAGGGACAGCGATTGGGGCGATCCCCTGAAAC
>Ga0210059_1015499_pt1 | contig 11119 bp, 6 predicted proteins | sample Ectturendosymbi2_FD_188042 | JGI IMG/M metagenome (GOLD analysis project Ga0210059, IMG submission 188042) | Ecteinascidia turbinata endosymbiont from Florida, USA - Sample 2 (SPAdes) (version 2) | ecosystem: Host-associated > Tunicates > Ascidians > Unclassified | place: Key West, Florida... | reverse complement strand
ACCGGTTTTCACTCTCGTGATACCTGTGAAGATAAATGCTGTCACAAACTTTACGCAAAAAATAATATTCAAAACATGATGCTCACACATGTGAAATAATTCTTGCACACTTGAGTTAGTCTTTCAGTGGCTTGACCTATTTCACCACCCAGTGACCTATTTCACCACCCAGTGACCTATTTCACCACCCAGTGACCTATTTCACCACACAGTGGCCTATTTCACCACCGAGTAAGCTGTTCACCGCCCATAGCTTTATCGTTAATGCTCGTCACAACGTTCAGCACTCATTTTTAAAAAGCTCCTTGCAGTTTTCATGCCCAACTCCCGTAAGCAATCGGTCTTACGCATTGCTCTGTGAGTCATAACGAGGGCGTTGTTTGTGACGTTGCTTGACATTTGGCGTCAGATAATGTTGTATTCAAGTGATAGCAATTATTTGGGAAGGACTTATTTTCATGTTATTTTTTGTCGCGGCTTGTGTCCTGATATATATATTCATTTTAGTTTTGAGTTTGTTGACTTTCTCTGCGCTTTGCTTTTTCAGCATTTTCACCCGTAAACATTGCTTGCAGATAGTAGGACTGAAGATACGTAGTGTAACGTCAAACCCATTTTCTATTAAACGAATTTGTTAATGAATTCAAAACAACCACCTTTGTGGATAGCTTACTAGATTCTCTTCTTTGATAAGAAAGTACACTTTTTGATGGGAAATACTCTTTATTGGGAAAAGCTCCTACTGTATTTCAATGCGAAAATCATTTTTCAGCTGACATAAATCCAGAACCTCCAACCTTGATCCAAGAATTTCTATCCAACTCGACTCAAAACGTTACATCAGAGGGGAATTTTTCGCTGGAAGCAACATCAACGGCACCGTCCACCTCATCGCCTCTGCCGACAAGCTCGTGAGTTTTTACAAAGAATCACTTCCTGCACGATTTGCAAGGAATGTTCCTGTCAATCGCTCAACCTCGCTTAATATGATTTGTAGGCTCAGCTGCATTTACTACAGGGAGGAGCTGCGGAAGCTGCCGCACAGCTCTTATCACGCTGGATGTTATATTTTGAATCCCAACCTGATTCGCCTGCAATGGACCGTTTTCGTTTTTTCGATCGTTAATTTGGTCAGAGAGGTAGGCTACTCTATCCAAAACTGCTTGGTGCAGCACAGTTGTTGTGTTGCGTTATGGACGGTGTTTTGGTGTCAGAAAAATAGTGCAAATTTATGGAATGTGGAGTAACAAAAACAGCTTTCTTTTATCAAAGGAAGCAACAACGTCCGATTGCACAACAATTAAAAAATGCTTGAATCACTGAATAAAGCACTTAAACTGCTTCAACCAGTCTACTTGTAAACTAACGTTATGTTGGTTTGTCATGTAAGCTTCATAGCAACTTGTTAGAGCTTCCATTGCCCATTCGATTGCAGTCAAAGTCTTACAGAGTGAAACACGCTAGTTTTACATCTTTTTCGAAGATGAAAACATTGCTTTAAGAGACAACGTCGGAGACAAGTTTGTTTCAATCAATTTGTTTAATTTTTGCTATTCTAATGAGAATAGTTTAATGATTAAAGCTCCGATTGACAAGGACACGTGAGCAGTGTTGGCAAAAGTTCTTCAAATTGTTTGCCAGACAATCTTCTGCTTATTTCTCTTGACTAATAATATTTAACAAAGTCAAGTATTTCCAAAAGCACGCAATCAAGATACATATTTTTGCAGATTTAAAAAGCACTGCAGATTGTGGTTAAAGCAGCTTAATTGCAACAGTCAGCAAATAAAAAATACGTAGGTTTCTTTTTTTGCATGGATAAGTGCTCCCCACTGAGTTTCATATCTATGTTTGACCGTATAACCCATAGGTTCAAGTGTAAATGTCTGGCTCTACTTTGCAGGTGGCACAGCTTCTAATCCAGCGAATAGCATACTTGACTCCGATGAACCTGGTTGTTGTGATACTTTACGTTCTCTCCCTGCTGGTGACGTTTAATACCCAATCATTCCATCTTGCTCATTTGCATGACTTGACCAAAGAAGTAATACGCAATGAATCAGAAGTGCAATATCTTGAGGGACTTGCACATCAAACTGGCCTCCGACAAGTACGTTATTTTTATGATATTTTCACAAATTTTGATTGACTTCATTGAGTCGATAGTGGATTTGTTTCAAAAGAGATTTTCTTGTGAAACTATTTGCTATCTTGCCAATTTCACAATTTCAACAGATTCTTAACCTAACATAGGAACAATAGGATGCATGTGTATGTGTGGGATTACTCTTTGTAAAAACTTATTTTGTCCAATACTGGGATACAAACCTTAACACCAATGACTGTTAACAACATTCGCAAACTTTCACATTTCTTAACTAAATATTTCAGCAATGGCAACTGGAGACAGGAGCCTTCGCTGTCTTCCTCTCCTGGATTGTTCTCCTGCTGTTCATCCAAAAACTTCCGAAGCTGGGAATCTTCGTCGTTATGTTCACCGACGTTCTTAAAACTTTCCTGGAGTTTTCCATAGTGCTTCTGTTGTTCATTCTAGGATTCGCTCTCGCTTTTAATATTCTTTTCGGAAACCGGGTGAGCAGATTTGATGTCTCTGTGTTTATTTTTGTGATATTGGGAAGAGAGTAAGAAACAGTTTTTTGATCAATTGTTCGATGAAGTTCAAATAAAAGATCACGGGTGTTGGAAGGGGGAAGCAGGGAGCCAAGCACCCCTGAGATTTGAAAACTGACGTTTTTCTATTAAAGTTTCAGCAAAAAATATTTGTTGTTTTAGTTTCCAGAGAGAAAAATAAATTTTCACCACTCTTTCATCCTGGATAAATATTTTGGTTATATAGTAGTCCCAGTCTGCTAATCGAGGTTACTGCGCGAACGCAGTGGAGCGCGCACACACGAAATGCCTTGACGCGAATGACAAGTTGATACAAACCAGATCTCACGTACGGAATACAATAGCGAGTAGGAAACGGCAAGTCATAATGCGAAAAGGTAAATCCACTGTAGTTACAACTGAAAAAAACAACCTTGCCCCCCTGGAAAAACTCGTTCCGACGTCCATGTAAAAAATATAAATGAAATTCGAACAAGCTTTGTTCGTCATGACTTGAAATTCCATGATTATACTATACGCAAAGAGTGACGTGAGCGGGATCCCGAAAATAAGTTATCATTTAATGTGCATTTACCGTGGCTGCAACTATTTCGTCACACTCTGTAAAACGACGGGCAGTGGAGAGCTAACATATTGACATGCTACTTTGGCTACCTGCTTTTTGTAACGGTAGATCTGCTACTTCTCGCCCAAAGTGACCGCAAAACGAAGCTTGTTATCTGGATGTATTATCACTATATGCCACTTTTTCGTCAGTCGTTATGAACCCGTCAGTTGAACAAATGCATGAAATGTATAAACCTACAGGACTTTAAGTGCTGTCCTTAAGGTTTGTTGTGCTACGAGTGTTTCATATGTTTCACTTTAATATCAGCTGTTAGAGCAAAAGTGTTCACTGCAAAAAGCAATGTTTAAGAAAGACTATTTGCTGACTGAAAAAGTTCTTAAACTCTGTTGAGCTGGATGCTTCTTAGCTAAACTTGCAAATGACTGACAACAACTTTTCCTTTACTGCAAGATAAGCTAAAATGTTTCCTATCAGAGTTCATATTCACGCCACCTATGCATGAGGAAATCTCAGTTGCGTTTTTTACTCCGTTTTTGTACTCCTTTCGGGAGTGTCACGAGTGGTCTGCGACTGCCCATATCCGCTTGCTGGCGCCGTGGGCCACGCAGCTACTTTCGAAGTATAAACCAACCAGAAATCAGCAGCCTTAACATCATCCTTCTGCGAATTTTCAAATTGGTTGGGAAAAATGCGACAAGCTGCTTCACTCTTGTCCTAAGTATGGAAAAGAGCACTAAATGACTAATAACAAGTAATAACCATAAACTTTAGTACATTTGCAAAGTTCTGGCAATGACTGGCTGATACCAGTTATGACATTCACTTTGCCTTTGTACAGCCCGTTTTCTATCAGTGGTACTGGTCTATCATAACAACGGGTGTGATGATGGTGGGTGAGATCAACTACTCGGACATGTTTTTTGGAGACAATTTTCAGAAACCAGGAGACGACTATTTCAAAGCGGTAAAGTTTTGGATTTGTGCAGCTTTTTAGGCGCCTTTCTAAATAGAATTATTCAGTGCATGAATATAGTTCTGCACAGCTGCATTCTGGTTTTGAAGGGCGTGTTACTTGACTTTCCTAATAAATTTGTTTCTATTAAAAAAACTATCAAAACTTAAAAAGATTGCACATGTGAAACTGCGATGTCTTCGCGTAAAAATAAGATTTGAAAGATTAGAGCGATGGCAATTCCTTCTTTGGCCAGCACCTTCAAGTGGCATGGCAAATTTTAACCGAATATGGCATCGCAAATTTTAAGGGAATGTGGTATCGCAAATTTCAACGGATTGTAGCATCGCAAGTTTCAACAGAGTGTGGCATCGCAAATTTTAATGGAATGTGACAATGCAAATTTAACAGAGAGCTGCGTAATAGCTTACCTTGGAAAGCGAACTATAGAAACGTAAAAGCAGCGAGATTGCCAAACGTTTCACTTGCTTCTACATTTGGTTGGCGATACTTCTATCTCAAATTTGAAGTTATTTACAGTCATGAGGTGTCGCCTTATGATGAACGTTTGTTTAATCACACTTTTTCACGCAATTGACATATTTTTCAGGTTTATGCACAGTCTGTTAGCGTCGTCCTTGTGATCATATTTGTTGTCGTCATGACCATCATCATCATGAACTTGCTGGTAATCTAAATATTATTGTTTTTGTGGCATACAGTTTTGAAACGGGCTACATTTTCATTCTTAGCTATGACGTTTATCAAATGGGTTTATTTTGGTTCAATGCAAATGAATAAAACATATTCGTCAATCATTGTCGAAAACATAATCACAGCTGTAAAACATTAAAAGCATATGCTCATTTTCTAAAATCATCCATAATATGACGAAATCGTTGCGAAAACGTAGCAATGCTGAGCTGATCAGCTTGGCTTTCGTAAATATTCCTTCAAGTTGTTAGGCAATTGTTTTAAAAGGTTTATTTGCTGATCAACTTTTCTTCTTTGGTAGGTTACGTTATCACAATACGCTCATGTGTTCCCTTTTCATCATCAATTTTAGTAGCAAGTCACCCCTATCAATTATTGCTGATGTCAAACTAATAAACACGTAGCAAGGGATCTATCAGTAAAGCCATGCATTTACCTAGGACCATTCCTCATAACGTGGATGTTTTTGCACTGAAAGGCTTTCAGTCATACGACGCCGTATGCTCTATGAAGACATCGTGCCGGCAGTGCTTCCATTCTAAACCAGTTTTTCGTTTGTTGTAGGTCGGTCTTGCTGTTGGAGATATTATACAAGTTCAGGAGAACGCCACTCTGGAGAGGTTTCGGATGCAGGTTAGAAATTAAAGATACTGTTGATCGTTTGCAGAAATACGTGATGTCAGTACTTCCGGCTTCGCCTCTCACTAAGGCTTGAATTCTGATGGAGTTTCGGGGTTACATAAATTACATATACCTCATATGTGTCGTATAACAACCAACACGTATTCAAAACCTGGAACAAAATAGGTGTAACTCTGCTTCTTTACAATTCTCAAAGCTTCGCCAGGCTTCAAGCTCTATCGTTTCTTGCACTTTGATCATTTGAGTGGGTAAGGGAGGTATACCTTTTTCTAATTTAATCATTGTTGAAAGCTAATGTTGTCTTTTTGTGTTGCAGCAGAATCGAACATTCATTTTTTCCGAGCCATCTTCACGTTGTGAAGCATTATTTTATTTGCCGGTTGTGTGCAAAATCACAGTAGTATGTACAGTGGCGTACCTGGGGTTTCCCTCGCCCGGGGACAAAGTCAGTTTGTGCGCACTCCGTGAGACGTTTTAGATTAGCAATATTGCGACCTGACTTTCGACAATAATGTTCATGGAGATGCTCAGTTTATAGGTCGAATTAACGCAAAACACATGTAGCAGTAGCTGAAAAGTTCACATTCATAATTAAGAGTAGAGATAGCTGAGCCACGGTTCACAAAGCGAGTAGCATTTACGACCCCTGGTCTGTCTCCAGCAATTAACGCTCACATGTGGTTTGACACTCGCGTGCGTCACAATGCTGTCAGACAGCCAGTGAGCCAGGGTTGGAGAATGCGAACGTTCCGACTTCACTCTCATTCTACAGTTGCGTCACAATAGGACTTGAATCCAGCGTTCACAGTGCATGCAGAATCTTGCCGTCGATGCTTTTAGACTTAGAGCAATGGTTTTCAACCTTTTGTACCGCGACCCATTATAGCAAACCACTATAACCGAAACGGCCCCCATCTCCATTTAAACTCGAATAACACAAATGTAATACAGCTGCGTGTATAAAATATATATTCGAGACCCCTCCAAAAATGGTTCACGGCCCCTTTGGGGGTACGCGACCCCAAGTTGAAAACTACTGTTTTAGAGCTGCGATGAAAATTACAGTACGTTTTGACGGCAACAGATCTGATATCTAGCAAAATTTTGATATTTGATGGTTTCACAAACTTCATGTTGAAATGGATATATGTGGATCTGAAGCTAGTTATGATGATTTTGATTTGTGGATATTTAAATAAATGCTGACTCCCTTTGCAATATTATAATTGCAACTGTGCAACAGCGTTGAGTATATTAACAATTCACTGATTCCTTAGCGGGTCGTCCTGATTTTTCAAATTGTTTAAGACATTTTAAAGAATTCGCTGCAAAAGCATCGTATTCCATCCCCTGATTAACTTGACACAAAATACAGGTTGGCCTCACTCTTGAAGCTGAATACTCGCTGCCGGAATTCATTCGAAAAAAGTTCTGCCGTGGCAAGGAAACCATCGAATTAAACAAGTACAGGAAATCGAACTTTCTAGTCCGGCTTCTTTTTGAGAACCCTGATCTGAAGGTGGAAAGAATCAGTGACTGCGTTGACAAAGAAATGGTAATAAGCTCATCCGTACAATGCTTTAAGCGAGTTGCTATTGAGTTGTAGTACATAGCAGTGATTGGAAACAAACTAGGCTAAAATTTTATTGAAAATTTCATCAAGTACATTTTTCAATAGTAGTTGAAAATAATATGTTTGTTGTGTCAGTAAAATTAAAAAGTAATGTAGTTTTCATCGTTATTTTGTTGCATGAAGGTTGAACAGAGTGACAATTTATCGGATTTGGAGCGCATCTTGTCCACAGTTGATACTCTCAAGAACAGAGTAAACGACCTTCTTTCGGAAGTCTCTGATGTCAAAGATGACGTCAGTGCAGTGCGTGGCCGAGTGAATGACGTGAAACGCGAGGTTAAGAAACATGCAGAGGTATCTAGACTTGAAGTTTTTTCTTTGATCGGTCTGTAGCAAAACTCTTGATTTCTGAACGGCAACACAAAGTTTAAAAAGAATTGGTTTTCCAATCAAATACATTGTATTTTTGTTTTCTTAACAACATCCCGTTTTCAGGACATCAAAGGCAACGTTCAAACGACGAATGATGAATTGACTGAAAAAATCAAGCAAAGTCACAGCAGCCAAGTGCAGGCAACTCATCACGAGTCGAGTCAGACACGAGTAGAGGTGGACAGCGCGAAGAATGTAGTTGCGATTTTGATGGAACGAGTCGAAAACTCAAGAAATGAAACCCGGGAGGTGAATCTTTACTCACGAAACTCCGACCTGTTGAACTTTTTACCAATTTGCGCCTTTTTATTACTTTTAAAAAGTATTGTTTGTGACGGAGTGAAAACGTTGTAACGTGGCATATCGGAATTTAAGAAAAGGATGAAGCCCTTCTATTGTTTATCCATTTAAGGTGACTCGTATGTGAGATAATCGTAATCACGCACCACTCCACAAGGTGTCAAAGGTCTGCGAATCCATATTTCCCATTTTAACCTAAATCAAATTGCAGAACTTTCAAATGACATTATTTCCGTTAAATTTTAAAGGCAGGCAGATGTGTGCCATGTTTTCACTTTAACACAAACTGGATTTTAGAAGCATAAGCAAGTAGTTGAAACGCAAGAGCGACACGGGGTCGTGCTCTTTTCGATTAGAAGAGAAGGAATGCTTGGCTAGTTCGATGAAATTCTTCGAATTGAACGGCTCAACATTTGTCAGCAAAAATCACAATTCGTCATGTTCGTTGTTGCCTGAATATAATGTGCTAACTCAATTGTTTAAAAACTAAGCAGTTGTCCCTGACATTCTACAACATTTCCTTCTTCTCGCCAACGTATTCACCTTTTTTCGTTACACATTCCTATTGTTCATTTTGAACACTTTTCCAACTGATCATTGAAAAACGTAAAAAATAAAAAAGAATCGCTTAAATCAGGCCTGCACAACATACGACCCGCGGACCTCATGCGGCCCGTGAGATCTTTTCTTGCAGCCCGCGAGAGCTTTATCAGTTGTAGAAAATGTTGCAAAAGCCCGAATTGGGATAATTAATTGTCCTTTAAGAATTTCTTCCACACCAACACGAAATAGACTTTTGGGACCTGCAGCAAATTCATGTTGATCAATTTAACCCTTCGTGTTTTCTGAATTGTGCAGGCCTGGTTTAAATGATTTAAAAAGACTTTCTTAATTCTTCAATGCAACGTTTTAGTGCAAAGGACTGTTAACCCCACCATAGAAGGAAAATATGCAAAATGTGCCGTTTTGAGGAGATCAATATAATTTCCAATGCTGTATAACACCTTTTAATGAGCTGTTGTCAATATCAGCAGGATTTTTAAATTGACTGCTTCACGGCGTTATACTGATCGAACGCACAACTTCTTAATACTATAAGATGTAGTAAAGTGAATGCACAACATCTTAGCAGTGAGATGTAATGCGTCGGATGAATGATATTTTGCCAACCAGCGGATGCACTTCTGTAGATCTTTCTTTCAACAAAAATCCTGAAACATTTTTTCCATATATTTGGTTTATCCATCCTATCTACACAAACGTTATTTACCTTTTTCGAAAAGAGATGATTTGCAATAACCGATAATGTGTGAAAAGCAGCGAAGAAGTAACGAAAATTTCCATGCACATAGAAGTACATATGATACAGCAAATTCACTCTTCATGAGTGACAGGTTGCCACACATATAATTTCGTGGAACTTAATTATTTTGCTTTTTTATAACGTGCTCCTCAATCTACAAACAATTCCTCTGATCTGTTCAGCTTATCCGTTCGAGTGAAGAAAGGTTATTAACTATGCAAGAGCAAGCTCTTCAGCAACAGTGGACTGAATTCGAAGCCAGTCTCGCTGAGTACCATGATACAGTTGTTTTCGGAAGGCAAACTATCCTGCAGGCAGTGGAAGAAATGAAAGGTCTTCTACTGGAGCAAAGCGCTTTAGCTCACCGGATTTCATCAGAGCAGTAACATGTTCATTCCCAAAGACACAACTTGTCCTCTCAAGCCTTGCCTTCATGATTTTGTACCTTTCCAGGAATTGTGGAATTGTTGAAGTCCTTTGTCTTGTGTTCACGCAAAACATATTGCTTACATTCGAAAAAAAGTGACGCAACACAGCTAATCAGTAACAAAAATGGCAGTGCTCCTTTTGAACTTCAAGATTGAAAAGTTCGGCCGTTATCGATGCTGCATAAATATTTCATGGCTTGCAGTTTCCAACCCGTGTTTTAAATCATCAAACCGTACTGCCAAATTATGATTTGTTACAAAATGACTGTGAACCAGTTTTTTTCGCCCTTGATCCATTTATGTTGATGAATACCAAGGTATAGCATTGTTATGTCAACAATCCAGGTCATAGTATGTAATTGAAACCGATTGTGATTTGCACATGGTGTAAACAAGGAAAAATGTCAATCTTGCGATAATATTGCGAAACCATGTTTGCACAGTATTTATAGACGTAAATCAACTTTTCACTTTTCGGATTTTCGAAATGATTTTAAGTATTTTGTGAACAGTGCAACAAAATGCCAAATTAATCGCCCTACTTTAAAAACTCATTTTGTGTGTAATATATTTGCGTTCCACGCGATAACTTTTATTTCGTGCGTAAAGTTTGTTTGTCATAACGCGTAACAATGTTTTTTTCAACACAGTGATCCGTTTGTACGCCGAGGTCATTTTGATAACAACGTCGAAACTAATAAACTTCTAATCCATTCTCAGCTTGAACAATACGCCTCACTTGCATTCATTGACGCGCTTAGAGAGCGAGTATTGGATACAGGTGGTTTGATCGCTGTCGCCTTCGCCATCTTTGCAGCCCAGCGCTCTTCAACGGGTGTGCACAGTGCACCCCTCAGTAGGGTGCACCATTACGAAAGGGTTCACAAGAGTGCATCACAGATTTGTCACACTACACAGATACTTTTTATATGAACATTCTGTTAGCAAAAATGAACCATTAACCAACCAATGACTTTTCAGGATTTAACCTTGCTTTTGCACATTCTAAAATCTAAAGTGTGGTGCGCAAGCATCAGACCATGTCAAGCTAATTGTTGTAATTAGTTGATTATTTGTAATTCACAAGTAACAGACAATGAGCCATTATCAATTGAATTATGTAGCTGACTTACTGAATTAGGGTACTTGCTTTGTAAGCATGTAAGCAATGCTTACTAAGGCCAGGGTACTTACAGACAGTGACGTGCGGCGAGGTTCGTGGTTGGGGAGGCACTGTCTCTTTCAAAGCCAATTTTGCGAGTGTATGAAATGAATGGAGCAGCGTAAATTCACCACTCAAGTGGCTGCTTGCAGATTGACTGCTGTTTTTGCTTTCTCGTCCATATCGTAATTTTTACACACACACATGGGCGCAATTTTGTTGTAAAATGTGGGGGGACAGCTTGGTGTGAAACCAATATAGTCAACGGGTCGATGCAGAAGTGACGTTTTATATATACAGATTCCCAGTCTTGTTTCTAGAGGTGTTTTGAGAGCAACACGAATCACGCTTTGTCCTTGCAGATGATTTTCATATTAATAGACTTGAATTTGTTGCTGGACACGGTACTGTAGT
>Ga0210059_1015498_pt1 | contig 11119 bp, 10 predicted proteins | sample Ectturendosymbi2_FD_188042 | JGI IMG/M metagenome (GOLD analysis project Ga0210059, IMG submission 188042) | Ecteinascidia turbinata endosymbiont from Florida, USA - Sample 2 (SPAdes) (version 2) | ecosystem: Host-associated > Tunicates > Ascidians > Unclassified | place: Key West, Florida... | reverse complement strand
TGTGGCATAATTTTTCATCCAGATATGCTAGAAAGTCAATCAAGGGCTCTAAAGACTCGTGAGATAGCCTAGTTTCATAAAAATATTTGGGCCAAAACGTGGGCCCATTAGATGGGCGCCCAGGGCGGTGCAAAGTAGGCCATACAAATGCGAAAACACCCCCACTTGTGACGCCCCCCAAGAGAACCCCAAACTCAAAACTGAAAAAATTTTTTTGACTCCAAACTACTAGACTTGCTGAATCCATGGAGGGTTTGAACACCTCTCTTGCTATAGCGGCTGGCGAGTTATAACCAAAAAACCTAGAGCCAATTTATTGGCTAGCGCGGTCGTTAAAGGGTTTTAACCACAAATATCATCAGTTTACATAACTGTTTTTCAACCCTTTTCCTTGAAAAAAATGAAGTCAAATTGTAGTCATAGAATTACAAAATAGAATTTCTTTTTGGCCTAAATGCAACCATGATCTTTTGTTTAAACGACGATTTCAAGGGATTGAACGAAGTCTATTGATAAATGTTCTGTACGCGTGCGTGGCGGTTTAGATATTTCAAAGCAAGCCCAAAATATTTCTTACACGGCCTCTTGCTCAGTGGTGCTTGCTTGACACTTTTTGTCCGTCTAGGCCGAGATACACGTGACCTCCACTCCCGTCACGTGCAATGCCACGTCGGTCTTTTGATTTCGATGTGGGTATTTGCCAAAGTGATATGAGTTGCGATATACTTTTACCTTCATAAAACTTTCAAAGATGTTTTTCACAATGTGTTTGATTACTTGAGGCACATAACTGTTTTAAACGTCCCTCTACCTATTTCTTTGTTTATATTCGTGTTGCATGTGATTTTAACATTAACAACAAAAGAAATGCTGAGAACCAAATTGAAAAATTAAGTTAAATAAGTCAACATTTTAAAACGTTTAAAACTTTCTAGTTTACGTTGAAAAGCTCCACCTTTCTTGATTTTTCGTGAACTGTTACGCTCGGTTTAATCGCGTGGTTTCTCTCTGGCACTCGCCATTGCGCACGTGTGTTATCTCCAGAGGGAAAGTGTCTTTGTTAGACGACTCCCAAGCGCAGATTTTCTTAGCAGTGACTGGTTTATGAGGCTCTGGGAAGGTCAGCATTTTAGCTTCGAAAATTTTTCAGTAATGTCGTTGTAACTAGCCACAGTTCGTGTGTTTATCTTTACTTGTTTTCAAGTGCCATCATTTCGCCTGTAAGATTTGTCTTGCATTTGCAGGACTGATGATGCGTTGGAAAACGCGACACTAGTTTCCCCGTCAATAAACTGTGACTGATTTACTTGCCGCCATCTTTGTGGCTTATAACTATGAAAAATAGATCGCTTGCAAGTTTTAATCGTCGCAGAAGAATGAAAGCAGAAAGCAGGCAGATTCCTCAGAAGCATGCCGCAATGCTAAAGTTTGTTTGTTGTTTAGTTAAATGAATGACGGAAACATGTTTGGAACAAATACGCTGCTTCCTTAGATGTATTGGACGCTTCAGAAAGTAACTTTTATCCCTATGCATATTATTTTGATGTTTATTTGCATACAGTTAAAACAGGTCAGCGATTCTATGCCAGTTTTGTAAGGATGAAGAAACCAGAACATTATATAATTTGACGGCAAATACTTTAGGTACATTTGTGGCGAAATTTTGGCAACGGCATTTTGAACGCAAGATATTTTACTGCTGTGAGGATACCAAGTAATTTGACAAAAATTACATTGCTTGTCAAGACATTACCAAAGTCATATGCATAGGAATAGGTATATTGTGTAACGTCTTCACTCCCACACGCAAGGCGCTAGACTTCAAACATGCATCTAAGTAACAAGGAATACACAAATACATGAAGGAAGACGAGGATACATACATGGCGGTAGTAGAGACTATACGCTTGATGCCGCTAATACATTAACTTTGATGGAACTCAAGCTTTTGAGACACACACATGAATGACGTCATCATGATTGTTATAATGTATGGGTGTTTACAAATAATTTCCATTGTCAATAAATTTCTGAACACAATGTTAATTTCACTTTTCACGAAAAGTCGACAAGGATCGCTTTTTCTGTCTAATGCATTTTATCAGCATTTGGTAAATTTAAGATTTTAGTGGCCTGGAAGAAATGTCTATAAAACTTAATCAAATCGCATGCTTGTATTAAATACATCTTTGTTTTGCTCAGAGATCATATTCGGAATGCATTGCATTCAACTCAGTTGGATGTTTTCAAATTTTAGAGCAATATTTACAGTCTGGATCATTCATGACTCAGTGTCGTCGTTTTCACTGCTGCAACACTGAAATTGAAGCAACGTTGTTGTTTGACGTTCCGAGAATTTGAAAAATCGATGAGTGAAAAAGCCGAGAATTTGAGAAATGACGCGTGAGCAATTGTTACTACCCAATCGATTACTCCCTGGCTTGAATCCAACTGGACAATAGCCTACGGCGCTTGTTAAACGAATAGTCTGTCCTAGACAAACGCCACCCACTCAGTTTCGCAAACTTTCGCTCTTAGCTAGAATTCATACCTTCGTCCTAAAGAAGTGAGTTTTGACGTTATCTTTTTAAGTTAAAATTCCAAAACAGAACAAAGCGGAAAATGTCTTTTTCTGAAAGGAAGTTTAATAACGTTTGTCTCTTTACAATTAGTTTAGGCTCCTGAAAAAGCAAGGTATTTACACATTGCAACTGCTGTTGGGGGCCCCTTTGAAAGAAAAGTAACGTACTTATACATTACAGTTGCTGTTTGGACCCTTTGAAAGCAAGGTACTTTACATATTGCAGTTGCAAAGGGTGGCCCGAAGCAAGTGCCTTTCTTGCCTCCCCTTTAACACACCACTGTATATAACCCTGGCAATGATCTTATATGAGAATATGAAACCGATTGAACACGTTCTGCTTCATCCGATATGCGTACTTTCTCATCTGACGTGAGCATGTAAACACTGTAATCAGGCGTGCAACCAGGGGGGGGGCATTTGGGGCATTTGTCCCCCCGAAATTTTCAAAACATTGCATAGCAATTTTGACATTTTTGCAGAAACTTTCAAAGAATAAAGATGAAATTTTATATTCTAATCATTTTACAGAAAAGTCCTAATTGAATTTTTCTTTGTGCCACTGGCTAATTATCTCCTTACAAGATTTATCTTGAGACAGGCCATTTGATCGAAAATATTGTAAATGGTTGGTATTTTAACCAAAAATGTGCTGGAATTGTCAAAATGTTGGAGATAGTTTAAAATATTCGTATTTATGAGGTATTTTTTTTGTACTCATGAATTACTCCAAACTGATGAAATAATGATCTCATTTGATGTGGTATCCTTATTTACACAAGTCCCAATTCAATTGGCATTAAAGACAGCTAAGCAACGTCTTCAAACCGATCCTGAACTAAATCAACGCACAGGTTTGTCAACAACCGACCTTATTAAGGGACTTGAAATTTGTTTAAATTCAACCAACTTTACGTTTCGTGGAAAACACTACAAACAAGTTTTTGGAACAGCAATGGGCGCTCCCATCTCATCAGTAGTGACAAACTTAGTCATGGAAAAACTGAAACACGAGCTCTGGAAACCTTTGCAGATCCTCCGCGTTTGCGGAAAAGATATGTAGATGCCACTTTTGTGATCATGAAAAAATCAAAGTTGTCCGAATTCTTGACACATCTGAACACAATAGAAAGCTCCATTCCAATTCACAATGGAAAAAGAAAAAGAAGGATGCCTTCTGTTTTTAGACCTATGGATTAAGCGTTCGCCAAGTGGCCACTTACTCTCTGCAGTAGATCGTAAGCCATCCCATTCCGATAGATGCCTCAACTTTAGATCAGAGCACCCTATATAGCATAAACAATGAGTCATTCACATTCTCCTCGAACGAGCGAAAAAACAAACGCTACGAAATAACAACATGAGTAGCAAAAAGAACAGCATTTTTTCATCCTTTTGTTGGTGTACAACTTTTTTCTGAGATAGGCCTCAATTTTCTTCATGAAACTTTTTGACATTAGGGCACTGTTGAACCGTGCAAACTGCTGAAACTTTCAAAGTCATAAGAGAAATCTTGACATGTTGGTTGTTATTAAAAGAGTTTGTCGTCACGTCAAACCGCTTCTTCTTCTAAAACCTTTTGATTATTTTTGTTAAGGCTAAGATGGATCACCATATTAACGTAGTACAGTAGATTTCTTAAAAAAACATTGTTTAGTTGCATTTTCGGTTCGAAACCTGATAGTTCTTAACTAAATTTAGCGCGAGGACTGTTTCATGTTTTAGAGTCTTCATGAGTTGTTACCAGTACCACGGCTTGGGAAAAAGGATTTAGTATAGTGTCATATGTGTGCCAGTCAAGTGTTGAACGCACCTACCTACTACACCATTTTTGGCTCCAAATGACGCTTTACCAGAACCTAACGTTTGCAACCAGCGCACGGCATGAAAGCTCATAGCCATAAACGTGCTTTTGAAAACTTTCACACAACTCGTGGATGCCAGATAAGGCCTTTTTCCCCAAACACACCTGATCCGTTATGCGCCAAAGGCAGAAGACCATGATGTGTTTTTCCCGAAATGGAAGCATTTAAAGATCCCCTTACCTTTGACATAGGCTATCCCCCAGGTTTGGGATCTTCATTTGTGATAGAAACTCAAACACATGCGAGAAGAATAGGGCTAAAAGGAATTTGCTAAACCAAGACGAAAAGTTAGGCAGGTTTACTAGTAGCCTATACATCTGCCAAACTAAAGCCGTTACTGCACTAGTTGAGTACGGAATCAGGTAGTGTTCCACTTCCAATTCGGGACAAAATTTTAAAACCCGGGTTTGGGGTAGCTGAGGAAAAAAGTTTCTTCGGGTTTTAAAATGAATGCAATTTTGAGGGGTAAAAGCTCAACATCATGTAGATCAGGGGTCTCACACTCAAATTGCTCTGTGGGCCAAATTAGGACCTATAAAGTAACCCGAGGGCCGCATTATGATGCTGAGGCAATAATGGCGGTACCTCAACCTTCTAAGAAACAGCTTTTGCATCTTATTTCCTGCGAAAGGTATCGTGAATTACAGGCAAATAATTTCTAGCCGTCTCTATGTTCGTACCAAGGTTGAGTAAGCATGATTACGTCATCGAATGAAATTTCATGAAATAATTGTACCACGGTTGAGTAAGCATGATTACGTCATCGAATGAAATTTCATGAAAATCGTCCCCTCCGAAATGAAGAACTGGTTGCGCCCCTAACTGTAATATAACTTCTTATTGCAAGCAAAACAGCCACATTAATCAAAAACATTTTTTATTCAACGTCTCGGCTATGCGTAAGCCATCATGAGGAATAAATGAAATGCAACAGTTAGAAGGAAAACCCTTTAACGACCGCAAAAGCCAATAAATGGGCTCGTGCGTTTTTGGTTATAACTCGGCAGTTGCTGCAGCTAGAGAGGTGTTCAAACCCTTTACGGATTCAGCAAGTCTAGTAGTTCCGAGTCAAATAAAATTTTCAGTTTTGGGTTTGGGGTTCTCTTGGGAGGGCGTCACAAGTGGGGGTGTTTTTGCGTTTTTATGGCCTACTTTACCCGCCCCTGGACGCCCATCGAATGGGCCCACATTTTGGCCCAAGTATTTTCACGCAACTAGGCTATCTTACGGCTTTTTAGAGCCCTTGATTAGCTTTCTAGCATATCTGGATCAAAAATTATGCCACAAAAACCAAAAAGTATCCAAAAGTCCTACCCCTAAAAAGGTAACCACGGTGGAAGAACACCCCTTTTGGATATGACCATAACTCGCCGTTAGAATAGGCAAGAGAGCTGTTCAAACCCTCTAACGATTCGTGAAGTCTAGTAGTTTAGACTAGAAACAAAATTTTTCAGCTTAAGATCTCGGGTTTTCTGTTGATGTTTACATATTGAGAGGATGTTTATGCATATTTGTTTACATTTGGATAATGATGTCACTTCCGGGGAGTCGAACCATCCATCAGATTTGATGATTCGAAGTTTTTTTTGGATTCTAGGTTTCAATACGAGTCTTCAGAGGGTTTGATGGACTTTCTAGCATTTCTGGTTCAAAAGTTATGGCCAAACTTCCGGATTTTAATTAGGGAGATCCCTTGAAATTACTCAGCCATCTCCTCAACGATTGTTTTTTTTGGCCATAACTGGGGCACCCGAAATGCAAGGAAGTCGATCTAGGCCTCTAAAGCTTCATATTCCATCCTAGAATACAACCAAACTTCGAGCCAAAAATTTGGCCCTTTGTGGATGTGATGACGTCATGATGAAACAACCAAAAAAAAGCCAAACCTACCCTTTTTCTAACCCTACCCACCGAAAACCCCGTCCCCAAATCTAAATTTTTTTTTTTCAGTGCAAACTAGAAGACCTCAAGAGTCTTTCGAGGGCACGTATAGCTCGCTAGCATATTCTAGCGGGGGGTTATCGCGGTTTATCGCGAGCTGCAGTAGCCGCCAGTGGAAGACTCATGCATTTTCTTATTTTGGGGGTAAAATGTTTTTTTTGGGCCATAACTTTGTTTCCAGACATGTTAGAAGGTCAAGCAAGGTCTCTATCGACGCGGGAGATCATCTAGTTTCCACAACAAGTTTGAGAAAAATTTTGACCATTGAGATTGGCCTTCAGGACCCGTCAAACTTGGTCAAAAAACAACAATATCCCACTTTGTGAGCCCCTCCCAGGCGAACCCCTCACCCAAATCAAAAAAAGTTTTTTTAATCGAACCAAGACGACTTGCCGCATCTGTAGAGGGTTTGAACAACTCTCTAGCTATAGCGGCTGGCGAGTAATAACGAAAAAAGTACGCGCCCATCTATTGGCTCGCGCGGACGTTAAAGGGATTTTTGCAATTTAAAGGGATTTTTGCAAATTTTTGAATGCAATTTTAAGGCATTCGTACCGTATTGCGTCATATAGATCATTATGTGAAAGGCATTCGTAGTGTATTACGTCATATAGATCATTATCATGGGTCTCCGCAGAAAGTTTTCCAGGGGGGGCAACGTCGATATTTCGCTTATCTTTTTTCAGGTTGCGAACGATGCAATGAAAATTGACCTTCACAAAAGCTTTACCCTTTCTACACCACAAACAATATTTCCCATGAAAGCACGCGCTCTGTTCGCATTTTTTTGAAATCGTATTCATGTAGAGTTGTATTCGAATTGTGTGAATATTATACTTTTTGTCATCCTTTACAGCTTTTGCTGAATTGGGGTATTATCCAATATCATTATTTTTGTGAACTGCCGATAGCTGAGTGTGAATTGGACTAGAACGACCCACAACTGCGTTTACGGTGCTCACATAAGTCTGTGTGGATGGAAGCTCACTTGTCAAAATTTTGTATAAAATGTTTTCTACACTTTTGCTACCAGAAATGCATTCTCTTTTCATAAACTACTCAACATACATTTCTCGAGAACTTTCTAAAAATAAGTCATAATTTTAGAATGATCAAACGCCAGAACATTAGTAGCGGTGAAAAAACACGAAAGTTAGACACTCTCGGAAAACTCTTTCAAGCAATGAGAAGACAACATGAAGTTGCGACTATCGGACAACTTACTAAAGTTAGAATAGCACGCATGCTGAAAAATTGCGCAGATGAATTATGAAAACTCGCCAGAGCAAATAGCTTGGCACTTTCTTACTCAGAAGTCAGAACTAAACCTAATGTATAATACATAACAAGCCACGCAGTGTGTAGAAAGAAGATTGCATAAGTGTAGTTTGGTTAAGCCAATGTGGTCCAACTACAGGCTCGCGGGCTGCATGCTGTGGTCCGCTACAACGTTTTGAGCGGCCCGCGGAAGCATTCAGAAAAAATCTTCAAATTTGAAACTTGTTGAAAAGCGTGTGTTGCGCTGGATAAAGTTCATTTGCACAAGAACAACGAATAATATCATTTCTATGTAACATCATTGTTTTTGTTTTATTTATTTATTTTGCGATCATATTAGAAGGTACAGCTCCCTTAACCTTGCGCTGGGGCACCGGACCCCCCTTAACCTTGTGCTGGGGCACCGGACTGTACAACCATTTTGTTTTTCAGTACTCCGGCGTTCATTGTCTTGAAAAGTACATTTAGCGCAATAACTCAATACCGCCAAATAAATTTGTCTATCTGTCAGTTAAACGCGACCTTCTCAAAGTGGCCCTCGAGCCGAATTAATTGCTCATCCCTGCAATAGGTATTTTTAATTACTGCAGAACAAGCACTACACATTTTAATGAAAATGGGAAGCTACGAAACTAACGGTATTAGTGACTGTGAAGAGCTTCTGGAAATTAGTGAGCAAAGATAGATTTCCCAAGCTGAAAGATTTCGCAGTAAAAATGCGCTCGTACATTTTCTACGATGAAGCAAGTCAAATCTACAGCAAAAAGGGCAGACGAAAAACTAGACGATAGCCTCCGTCTTCCTGCCACTAACACTGCTATTGCTAAGCTAAAGGAACGATAGTGTCAGAGACGTCTCGACTACAGGCATCACGTTGATAGAGGTTTGTAATAAACTACTATTTGTCATTGTGTAATAATTTCAATGACGCACTCAGGTATCACCGTTTTTCAGTTTTAAATGTTGTGAATCTGTTGTTTTATAGCTCATTTTATTGGAAGTGGCTGCAAGTTGTCATGTTTTTGTAAAATTGCCCGTAGGTAAAAAGTAGTTGGCCCACGCTGGATTAAGTATTTCAATCAGGCACATTGGTCACACTCAGTCTCACACTAGCAATGGATGTTGTGGTTGCATTTCTGTAGATTCATTCTGGCTTGTTTTCACACAATAATCAACACTGCCATGCGATCACACACACGCGATCAGGTGATCTCGATTCTTGATCTCTTGGATCTCGCATCAAGCGAAGAGGAACGAACGAAAAAAGCCGGCAAGCACATTACTTCAAGTAAAAACAAACCTCGCTACCTTAGCAAAATTGACAAAAACTATACTCCTTGATTGAAAAATATTTCGCGAAAACAGGCCAAAAACCGCATGCACTTTGATAAAACTATCCCAAACAAACGCAACCCACAACAGCAAAAAAATTCCCGCAACGCAATGAAAATACAGCCCAATTGTGCGGGAAAACCGCCCAACTGTCAACACTGTACAGTATAAAACTACGTGGCTTACTGCTATCAGCAGTCATGTCTCGCTGCATTTTCTCCCAAGATATCTGTGTTCAACAGCAAGCAGCAACATGCGGAAAAACGCCTGCTATCGTACCTTGAAGTGAACCATGTTAGTGTTACGCAATAAAGTCCAACAGCAGAAGAATCCGCTCCCACGTTCGGCCACGCAAAGGAGCACGAGTGAACAGCAAGCTCATCACTGCATGACACCAGGACCGTGAACCTGAATCTTGTGTAGTGTGACTGTCTTACCGGCAAGTATAGTGTCATTGCAAGAATCAAATCATTTACAGGAAATTGAGCTGACGATTTCATGTTTTCTACAAAATTTTGGTTCTTAGGCCCAATTTCCAGGGAGGGCAAATGCCCGTTTTGCCCCCCCGTGCAGAGGCCCATGCCCCCCTTAGTAAACGGGCCTTGAGGGTCGCTTATCCTGATAATGAAGAAATGGTTATAAACAACGAAGTAGACTCGGGCGCAATGTTAGGTAACCCACTTCTTTTTCTTGCTTTCTTAGCAGATGTCATCAAACAAACTATCTCCGCCAAAGATGATAACGCACCAGTAGACGTCTTTAAAATCATCACGGAAGCTGTTGGCGGAAAAACGGGCATTCCGATTGACGCAGAACAACTTAAGTTTCTAACATCATAATGTCTCTTAAAATGATGCAATGGATTTGTAGATCCATTGTTACAACACCTTTGCTAATGCCCGAGTTAGTTGTGTGTTGAACTTAGATTAGTTTTGTTATGATTTATTTTATCACACCTTTTCTACTAACCTACAAGTGGTGAGTTCTTGTTCATCCAGTCGAATCCATCCCCTCAACTAGATTGCCATGCATTTCTAACTCTCTCTGCTCCCTTTCATACTTATCACTAGCACAGCAACTAACAGAAACTTGCTTTAACGCAGTTCCTGGAGTCGTGTGATGGTTTTAACGCATTAAGCATTGTTCTCTCATTGACCAACGGCGAAATATTTGCAATCACTGCGCTTTATTGCACTTAACAAGACAATTTAGAAAGCCAAACATTATCTGTTTTGAATTTCCTATCCATATGTTTTCCCTACTTATGCACAGGGCTTGAACTCATGGTTTTCAGAGTCCAATATCCAGAATTTAGTTGTAATATCGAGAGCTAGCAATTTGCTGCTACTCGGAGTAAGGCATTTTACACTGATCGGTCAGGCAGGTTTTTCGAAGAATCCGACCTCGAGACTTTCTCACCGCGCATGCGCTTTACAGTCTAGATTGTCATTCCATAATCTGGCATCTGCAGTAAGTATTGCGCCAGTGACCTGGGATCGTGACGCCTTGTAATTACTGTTTGTTTTAATATTCGGCACCTCCTGACTTTGTTTCCCAGACTCCCTTGTGATTCACTCCTCACGTACAGATGTTGGTTACTTGTAATATTCTTCCTTATTTGGTGGTGACCTATTTTAATTACCTCTCCAGGAGCCCCACATTCAGATTTTTTGTCGGGTGATTTCAACACTTTGGCACCCGGCTGGTTCTGGGGATTTTCGGCAAAAAAACACCTAAACGCACGTGGCTTTGCGCATGAATATCTCCGCTCCTGTTCGCTCTAGCGACTCGGCGAAAGTTTCAAAGAACGCATACAGTCTAGTAGATTGCACTCGAAAAAAAATTTTCTCTTGAGGGGTGCGGGTTGGCTGTGAGTGACGTCATAAGTGGAGGGCTTTTAGGCCACCTTGGCCCATTATTGCCTGGCCCTGGGCGCCAACCGTTAGGTGGTAGTATTTCGCTGAAGTTTTTACTGGAAACTAGGCTACAATCCGAGTCTTTTGATACTGTGCATGACCTGCTGGGGTTTCGGGTTCAAAAGTTATGATGTTAGTTAGTAAAAATATTAGACTAATTAGCTAATTAGATAATTAATTAATTTGTTTATTTTAGATCATAACTT
>Ga0210059_1015497_pt1 | contig 11121 bp, 7 predicted proteins | sample Ectturendosymbi2_FD_188042 | JGI IMG/M metagenome (GOLD analysis project Ga0210059, IMG submission 188042) | Ecteinascidia turbinata endosymbiont from Florida, USA - Sample 2 (SPAdes) (version 2) | ecosystem: Host-associated > Tunicates > Ascidians > Unclassified | place: Key West, Florida... | reverse complement strand
CCCGAGTAAAGCGCGAGCGAACGTATTCGTGAGAACCGTTGCTTTGCTACGAAATATATTTTTTGATTTACGTCACCTGCAAAGTGAACACGGAGGTTCAACATGAAACGAAAATATATGAACACTGACAAGACCCAATGGAAAGAGCCGGACTTAACAACTTTAATCAGTGAAGTGGGTGGTGTCACAAATATGCAAAGCAAGCCAGCTCGCGTTCTACAATATAAAGCGTAGTCGAAGAATCGGGCTCATCCCGAATGCCGCGTCGCCACTGCCTACATTTGATTTAAACGTTTTTGCACAAGGACTTTGCGCCGCAAATACGTGCTGGTGTTGATTGACTTGTCCACACTCGGCACACCACAGTCCGATTCGATCAGCAAGTAAGCGACAACTCAAATAAAAACGCGCTATGACCCCAATCCCCAATAGAATAGACACTCTGATTTCGCTGCATTGCCAGGTTGTCATGCTCTTTTGTCGCGCAGCATGGGCGAAGCGTGGTAACTGTCTGACTGCGAACGATAATCTCGACATCTGGTTTCTGGTCATACTTCTCCAACTGCTTTGCAATGCTTTGATCCAATTAATTGAAACAACACAGTTGCTTTGTTTGGTCTTCTACGTATAGTAGCAAACTTCGTTAAAACGTTAAACGTACAAATAAATTTCTTAAAAAGAACAAATATTCCTTAAAACATACAAATAAGTTTTGGTTATTTCATCATACAATTCCAATCGCAGTCGCTTTGAAGTTAAACTGCAGTGATTTTTGTAACAGTAATTCATGTTGAGTTCTGCCGTTATATCGCAAATTTTGTATTAAAAAATCCGTGTCGACTAATTCTTACACCTTGCAAGGTTGTTGTACCTAACTGAAGGCAGGGTGGTATGAACTGTTTAGATAATGAAGAGAAAAGTGAATGCTGCCAAGTGGTTAAGCTAAAAATTCAACTAAATTGTTTTACTTTCTTTCTTGGTTGGTAGTTTGTGGATTTTCACCTGTGGCCTATAAGAGCTTACTTGTAACATGTTCATTTGGCCGTCTAAGGAAAAAGATAGCAACACATGTGCGTTCAGCAGAGCTGAAGCTTGGCAGCGTTTGACCGCAAAAATGTTGTGTCAATGAAATCATTTGAGATAGTATGCCCGAGCGCGTTTTTCAACCGCGTTGCGCAATATGTGCACTTACACACCGGTGGGATGCACGCATTTTTTTATTTTACTTGTTTACTGATATCGTTTGCAAAGTATCTGTTTTAATCAAATTATCAGCGTTCTCTGATAGTTTGAATTGTGGCAGTTTAGTCGAGTATTTCTTTCTTGCAAAAATAAAAGACTAACCCTTGTTTGATCATATTTTGCAAAAGTGAGAGATGAACGTGCATGCAGGCCTACATAGTTTTAAATTAAGTTTCCGTATTCTTAAAAAGTGCAAGTAGGGTTTATGAACTTATCTGAAAAAATAATCACTTTGAGTAACTAATACAGCTGAAGGTCTGAGTCGGTCCGGAGTCGGAGTCGGAGTTGGATGATGAGACTTCCGACTCCACAACCCTGATGCAGAATGAACACATTCATTTGTAGCGATTCATCAAAACCTTTCAGCTTAATCCATGGTTGAAAATTCTTATTGTTAGATGCTGCTGACTGACTGTTTTCTCAAACTGACGATGCTTTTGAGATTATAACAGTTGAATGCTGTACTTCCTACACTACACAACAGAATCGAGAACCTTTGCATTCACTGCTGCTGGCGTTTGGGCTTTCTGGCTGGCAAACAGCAAGAAACTTTTGTTTAGGCTTACTACAAAAATACTGCTTTATTCTTGGATGGCTAGCTTTATACTCTCGCTGTAACATTATTTTCTGAAAATACCCACACAAGAAAGTAAATGAATGAAATATGGAAAAAGGCTCGGCTTGCTGGAAACGTTTGACACCGTGGAAAAGACTTGGCTTGCTAAAAGCGCCAGACTCAGTGGCATTCAAAGCGTTAAGTATTACGTAACGTCAGGTTTTGGTGATATAGAGACCTGATTCGGGTCCATAGAATTGAAAATCGGGTCCCTAGAATCAGAGAAGATTATCAGCGGGTCCGTAGAATCAGAGAAAATTATCAGCGGGTCCGTAGAATCAGAGAAAATCGGGTCCTTAGAATCAGAGAAACCGGGTCCATACAGGTCCATACTGGGTACCTAATATTTTCCTTAAAAATTTTTTTTTTTGTAAGCAGACACGAAGACCATAGTGTAAGCACACACACTCTGGATAACGCAGGTCGATGAAAACAGACAAAACATAACATTTTAAAAGGCATTGGAGCCGGCGGAGTCAGAGTTACAGACACTTTTTGCAACTGCGTTGAAGGCAGAACCACAACGTTACAGACACATTCTTGAGACTATTGTTAGCTAACATGTAACACTTGTTACAACACTACTGCAGATTAGGGCGCCAATCCCTAAACTGCGTAACGTAATTGTTTATCTCGTAAAAGCTGTCAAATTATTAACCGTTGCGTTGCGTGGGATTTCAGAGATGATTATGATGAATAGCCAAGGTTACTGTCTGCACTGCCCTTATTTGGTGTGAGGCGAATCGGTTTTGGACGTTAATTGAAGCAACAATTTAAACTCAGCTAAAACATTTCGTGGTTGTCCAGATTTAATGTGGAAGTACCAATTTTATGGGTCCGCACAGGAAATTTATGGGTCCGTTTTGAACCCATAAAACTCCTTAAAAAATCCGCTTACGTGTACAAGCGTTGTGCGTACTCTAGCTATCTACGGGTTTCACGTGGCCGCAGTATTAGTTAATCAGAAAAATTAATTGTACAAATGTGTATTTCCAAAATCCAACCAAGTTAATTGTTTCAAAGTGGAAAAATAGTTCGAAACAAGGTCACATCCATCCGGATGAGTTTTGCAAAATCAGATGCCAAGCGTGAGAAAAATCACTTTGACTTTTGTTTTGATTATTACGCAGCTTACTTATGAAATCGTCGTCGATGTAAGGCGGGAATGGATATCGCTTCAACGCGAAAGTATCATCGGTTCGGTTCCGGCCAGACAACACAGAACCGATTCCCATGTACACTGCGTGTTGCAGAGACAAGAATCCTGCAGACAAAAAAGCGCTTTTAAAATCACGAACAACTGTTGGGATGACAAAGAACTGAATGCAAAGGTGTAATGGCGATGCAGTCGACTTGCAACAATACGTTTAGTGTATGGATTCGATTGGTTCTTTTTCTCGAATTTTAAGTATGATTGATTACTCAAAACACTCAAAGCGATCTCTCAACGAATCTCAAAAAAGCTTTGCGGCATACAAAATTATAGTAATATACCATTTATCTCAGGCATAAGCGCAATTTTGTTGTAAAATGTGAGGGGGACAGCTTGGCATGAAGCCAATATATTACGAAACCTGAAGAGAAAAATGTGGGGGGACATGGCATATTATATCCCCACTCTCTGAAAAAGTGGGGGGGATGCATCCCCCGTGTCCCCCACCTAATTGCGCCCATGACCTCAGGGTAATCGTAGCACCGTGGGTTGAACAGGCAGTGGTGGCGTGACTCGAGTCAGTGACTCGAGTCGAGTCAGGATTTTAAGTGACACATTGAGAAACGATGTTGTGAAGACTCGACTCGAGTCACGTTTTTTACCAAATGACTCGAATCGAGTCACAATGAATGACTGGAGTCAGAGTCATTTTTGCAAGATCTCCAAACATCTTATTGACAAACGCAGATAGTATGCGCACAAGGAACTCAACTTTTTATGCTTCACTGACGCATGATTAACATTGGGACAAATGTCTTCTGTTGTGTCTGTTTCTCCTACTCCTAGTGGTGTCATGCGAGTTTTTCAGGATCAGGGATTCCACCTAACACTGAGGTAGTGATGAATCTTTGCTTTCACTGAGGGGCCAGCAGCGCACAATAACACTGGACACATATCGTGGTGTAGCGCGGCATGTGCAAAACGTGATCATGGCAGTCGGCCTCATACTTTTACTTTGGGTAAGTGTCGACATGAGTAACGAGTCTTCCAACGAAGACGAGACGCACTGAAATCAAGGCCGTCGCCAGCGGGGGGCCAGTGGTGCCCGGCCCCCCATTTGAAATCTGTGCCCCCCTTATAGCCTTGAAAAAAACTAAAAGTCTTGAAAACCTAAAAAAAACTAAAGAAAAACCTGAAAAAACCTAAAAAAGGAAACACCTAAAAGTCTTGTAGTCTTGAGTTTTTTTCTTCTTTGCTGTTACTTCAGCCTTTCAACTTTTCACCCGTAAGCTTTGCTTGCAATTTTCAGGACTGAGGATGTGTAATTTTACGTGAGATCGATTTCCTATTAAAAATTTGCTGACCGATTCCTTGCTTACACCCATCGTGGAAAGTACATACTGTGCCCCCCCATTTCATGTTTGGCTCCCCGGTTGCTGCATACATCCTATATTGTATTTAAAAATGTGGCCCCCTCGTGTAGTTTTTGGCCCCCCTGCTGCGAAATCCTGGCGACGAGCCTGACTGATATACCTCCACAAAAATAGCTTTGAATGCTAGGCAGTGAAATTTAGCTGAGAAGCAAAAGTACAGTTGCAGCTGCACCACAAAAGCTTGGATTTTCACTTACCTTCATTGTAATAACTAGGTCCTCCTCCTGTGTTCGAATTCTTGTTCCTCGGTCCAGGTTGTTGAAACGCCGGAAATCGTGTATGTGTTCTCCACGTGTTCCGGCTGTGGAGGACAGTAAAATAAATATGATGGATGCATAACGTTGAGCTAGGCTCAGGTCCACCAGGCTTTTATTTTTTCAGCTTTACTCGCTTTTATTTCTATACGAACTGACAACTAGCTGGACTGAGGAGGAAAAACCTAAAAGAAAAAACTGAAATAACTGGCAAAGGCCATCAAAGCGCATTGCGACTTACCAGGGACGGTTGGGACACATCGGACTGGGTTACAAATTTTTGCACCATCGCTAGTACAGTTATTTACTGCATAAACTTAATTGCAGCGAAACAAGTCCTTATTACGTGTATTGCACATGTCTTGCTAGCACACGGGCTGCGTTGCAAAAAACAATCACGACAGTTTTATGAGAAATTTTAACGTACATTCCTGTAAACGGAGATCCTTGCCCAGGAGGTACGTTGACTGGATCGGGGCGAAACCGCAATGTTATTTCGACGTCATCCGGAAATGAATCTCGAAAATTTCCACGGAAGATGACGCCTGCCAGCACGTCTAAGCTGGTGTCATTTTTGACGTAGGTGAGAAAACCATCCTCAGAACGAAATGGAAGCACTGCAATACGTTTTTGCTCAGTATTCGCTGGAAAAACGAAGTTGCACGCAGATAGATGTAGTCAGAATTTCTTTGGAAGTGTCTGCTTCAATTGTGTATGGAGTAGAGCAACTTCTAAAATCGGGCGATATATTTGATTTACGTAAACATTTACAAGGCTACCATCTGGTGCAATCTGCTTCTCTAACATTGCGGAAAGTCATCTGGGTTGTATCGGATTATTTATTAGTTCGACTCGTTTCATAATTCCAAGTAAAAACGGAGGGACTTTTCTCTACAATTTGAAGCATAGAAACGATACTTTGTTCGCAGAGGGAAAATAAGCAAAGAAATATGGGTCCACTAGGTGGCATCACCGACAACACGAGCACGAGTAGCTCTACAAAAGAATTTTTCACTGTTCAGTTTCTTGGAAGCTATAAACAAAACGTCTTTTAACAAGGACGCCTTCCTTATTCATTAATCAGGACAAAAAACACAGAAATAAATGTTATTGTTATTATTTACAGTGAGGGCAGTGCTAGGGAGAACTGTGCCCCTCCGAACGTATGTGTTGGGTAACCCCATAAAATGTGTAAACTGAAACACAGTCAGATGATGGTGGTTTTGACAACACTTTAGCCCAAACAGCGAGATAAGGCTGTTTGGGCTAAAGTACACAATAACTTTGCAAATATACCAAATGATTTCCTTACCCCTGTGTTGATTTAAAAAAATTGACACATTGCATTGGTTTTATGTCGTGGAACACAAACAAATCCACTAGACGTTCGTTATTTGCCCAATAAATTGTCTCGTCTAGTGAAACAGCCCAAGCGCAGTGAAGTTGAATGGTGCAAGACTATAACTCGGAGAGTTCGTGCTCTGTTTATCTGAAATTTTCAGGGCAAATGTGTTTAGGTATGTAGACGACTTTTTGCAAATTTTCGTTGCAGCAAACCAAGAACAAAAACGTTATGAGTGTTTGAATGCAGACACGTAGATCTAGTTAAATATGCCATAGGGCAGAAAAAAGGGCAGGGAGAAAAGAGCTCTTCCGCAGCACAGAAATCGAACAAAATCAAGCACATTGGAGACAAACTTTGAGGCCTTGTAAAATGTTAAAAAGATATTCAAAATCTGAAAAGGAAGGCAAATATATGATATGACGTCTTTGTCATTGAAAACGTTTCTCTAAAATAAATAAGAAAGTTATGCTAAAATGGCGTGATAACTGAAAAACAAAAACTTGGGGTAAAAGGTCAAATATAGACAATATTGTTCAACTTCACAAATTAATTGACTCCAGTACATCTACGGAAAAACCTCAGTAAAGTTCGCTTAGCTGCACTTATATCGAACAATTTTGCCGCTTTTATGGATTACTGTGGTTGGAGGGTACAAACGACGCTTTCCACGCCATTCATTTTAATTCAGCATTAATGTGGTTGGTAGAACAGCAAAACAGGTTGTGAAGGTTGGTAGGAGATTCGCCAGTAGGCTACAGTGTCCGCCTCTCAATGGAGAGGTTGGCTGCTCGAGCCACAGACACTGAGTGAATCGTCGTAGGGCTTCTTGGGCAAGAGCGTTAACCTCCAACGCCTCGTCAAAAAGCAAATGTCAACCTTCGGCCTACCACAATTTGCAGTCCCCCAAAATCTTTATAAAATGATAACAGGGATTGTTAGCAGTACCGTTCTTCAGGGATTGTTTGACTTTGATAGTTGCTAATTGTTGCTTTCGTTTTATACGCCCAAGTTCGCATGTGTTTGTGAAAAGTCAGAGCAAGAAAGGCAGAAGGAGAACTTTCTGAATACAAAAGAGTTCGTAGCGTCTTCGACATTTAGCTGCTCTGCACGACAAGCTGCATGCAAACAAATTGTGAGTGGGCAAAGGCTATAATTGTTACAAAATGAACGTCATAAAATCCAAAAGTCTTTTATGCATTCATTGATTCGCACTTGCATTGAGTTCTGACTGGTCGATTTCATAGAGGATGGGACTACGAGCTGTATTACCACACAGCATAACATGTTCAAAACCTCTTAATAACCTGAAGTCCAATGGGTCTTTGGCATTTACAGCAAATAATGCCGTATTGGCTTCCCTATTTTCAGCTATATCATTTCAAAATCAACAAGAAGTCGTACAGTTCACTTTTGGCACGATCCCAAGCAATGGTCTTGTTCCCTCGAAGGTTTGGGATTTGTTATTTGGAATCATGGACGCATTGGAATGTTGATTTTTCATTTGATATAATTGCGAACCATTGCATCCTGCAATAGAAAAATGCAAACATTTAATCACTCACTGGCCAAAGCGACTGATCACAAACAAACCAATGGACATTTAACGCGAAGTACATTCGTCCTTTGAGGTCACTAAACTATATCCAATGCATTGGGGGCTGCGATGGTCAGTTGTTCACTGCATAAATAGGGAAATAACCAAAATGAAGAAAAAACAGTTGGCCCACACGATGATTAGACGGGTGAATATTACATTTTAGGGACCGGAGACAAACTCTCAGAAAGGGGCCCCAAAACAAGTTGTTGAGGGACCCCTTTGGCATTTGCTTTGTTATGAAAAACATATAACTTGATTCAAAGCTTACGAAATGTGGCTCTCGAGTGTCTCATAAGGTTTTGGGTTTTTAACAAAACAATTCAAAAAACTAAATGCGATACTCCTAAACGGAGACCCCACGGCATCTTTAAAAAAAGGGGGACCCGAGTCAACCACCTCGTTCGCCTCCCCTAATATCCACCCTTGGGGCCACCCGATTATTAGAAGAAAGGGCCTGATGTTGCCGAGAAAACCAGCTATTTCAAGTCCATGTTGAAGCTCCCCGAAATTAATTTCATCGAATCGTCATGGCGCGCAACAAGCGTGTGACGGAATTGGGCTTGAATAAATTTTTCTTGACGTGTAATTCTGAGGCAGAATCGTGAATAACTAATTGTGCTACTGTACGTTGCTCTGAGGCAGAGAGGCTCGAGGTTGTGTTAAAATACGAAAAAATGCATTTGAAGAAAATGTTATGGACAGCAATTGCTAGACAAATCTGCAAGCGTTTCAAAGACCAGCTTTTTGCTAGGTGAAAAAGTAAAAGCTTAACTGGAATCTATTGTAGATTTGTCTTGCAAGTATGTTTTGTTTGCTGTTCCGTCAATCCAACAAACATTGTTAAACTTTCCGTGTTGTCAAATCCTTGAGATGCTATAGGTTAGCCCAACGCTGTCACGTTCTACAAAGCTTTGAAAGCAAATTGAAATCTATTGAATATTTTTGAATCTGATGAATTTTTGCAAAAAAACAAGGCAACGTTACAGACTGAAACAGTGTCCAAAACATCTCTCTGAAAAAACTTGGTTTTTTGAAAGAACATGCCGAGAAAAATGGAAGCAAATGTTTGATAATTGCCAATCATTTACAAAAAGGAAAACGACTCAATTTGTTAAGAAGATGTTCAACTCTTTTCATATAGAAAAGATATTGCATTAGCAAAAATAACAATTAGGTTTTTGCATTTTTGATTGCACGGGTATGTTCATTGAGCTTTTTTCTGGATGCAAAGTTCATCTTTTTCAGTTTTTTTGACTGTTTTCATAAACTTTAATCTACCCGTTTTTTTTGTTTTTATTTTGTATAACGTACTAACCAGCTCTGCAGTTTGTCATGTTGGTCAACGTGTTCAGGTTATTTAATCTCAATTTGGCAGCTTGCATTATCCTGTCAATAGTTGCTGAGTCATCCGGGATATAAGCAATAGTCCAAGCGTTGCTTGAAGGAACGGCACCAGGTGAAAAAGCTGGCATGTTGTCCACCGTAAACTCACTGCAATTAAGAAAAAATGACATCAGTCATGGCTTCAGTAAAAAACATGAACTACAGGCAATCCGACAAAATAGTTTAAACTTTGATCGATAGTTAGCCTGTCACATCATGTCTGACAATAATAATGCAAACACAAAACACATAGAAATACACGTGATGCACTTTACGAATAAGAACATTTAATTACTTGTTTCACACAAACTCAGTCACCAATAAACCCTGATGATGCCTACATCGTAGGCGAAATATATAGTTTGTAAGATCTTCAAGTGTCTGATTCTTTACTGAGAAAAGATTTCTTTCCACAGACCGTGTATAAACCCAAAGCATCACAACAAATGACGCAAAGACAGGGGCTAAGTTGATGTGACTCAGAACCTGCCCAGACTTTCATTGCATACGCTTCGCTTTCCATGAAAATATTGCTGTATCATTACAGGTGTTGTAAGTCAGTCCACCTTGACGACCGGCCACCGTATCCCTCATTTGAATTCGAAAAAACGTGTTAACTCACCCACAAGTTACCCACGGCAAATAATGGGGAGCTGTTGTGGAACTGAAAACTGCATTGATATGCATGTATCCGATGAGACACAACTGTCTGAAGGTCCAACTTTAAGCTGAACAGGACAGCAAAGAAGCTTTCAACGTAAAAGCAACACAATTCTACGCACCTCCACGTCGTTGTGTTATCATAATGAGTAACAGTAATGCTGGTTCTGATGGCAACAAGCACTACTGCAAATAAGACAGGCAAAAGCAGCTCAAACGCAGTGGCAACAGGACGACGTTTTTGAAGTACATAGTTTTTCCACAACAGCAACCCGAATTGATCCGAAACGCCCATGAAGTCAATGTTAAGGAATCTGATGCTGAAATACGAATGTCTTAATCACATTACAATTTTTGAAGATCAACCCTGCAAAAAAAGTCAGACAATATGTTGCATTTTTATTGTGAGCCGTAGGCAAAGTGAGATCAACAAATGAAAAAAGATTCAAATGATCAAACTGTGTTAGCAACTATGAATTTAAGACGTTGATGTTGGAGAAGATGCATGTCATATAGAAGCATCAGCTATGGAAAAAGGTCGTTGTAGTTTCAACCTTCTGTGAAAGCTTTTTGAACCTTGGCCACTTATGGTGTGGATCAGAACAAACAACAATGCGCGAGAACAAAAATGCAAGACGTCGGTTCAGCCCAATAGCCTCGGCTAAGCAATGAAGAAGCAGAGCATTTAAGACTTAGGTGCAGAGTAGTTGCAGGGGTGCAGTTCTGAGAAAATGGAGATGATGACGTGATATCACAAGCTCGCATTTTAATTAGTGTGTGACTGGCTGATTGCCCCTTGATTATCTTTCTTTGTGATGTAATAACCTCTTACCAACCTCCAGTTCAAAAGATGCTCAGCACCGATTTGTCAATCTAAGTTATTATTTTGCAGCTATGTAATAATCTACTTTCTTCTGATGAATTAAATGAAACCTCCGGCTCCGAGTAAGCAGTTACTCAATCATGCTTTGGAACAGCGGTTCTTAACCTTTCCCTACCACGCCTCCCTTAGGTAATTGTCATTAGTTTCAAGCCCCATTGACTATAAATAAGTTGTAAAAGTTGCAAAAACTTTTCACATTGCAGAGCGAGAAAGGACTCGCGAACCCTTGAGATTTATTGACGACTCCTGGGGAGGCCTGCCCCGGTCAAGAAACACTGCTTTAGAAACAAAAGCATTGGCCAGTACATCCATATTTCTTTTTGTAGCAAAGACTACAGTCCCATAAATTTCCCCAGCCATGAATTTGATTTAATGCTATTCTACTCAAAATTTCCACCTTACGATTTTCATATGAATCTACTTTAAATAATGTACTTTACACGATGGGTGTAAGCAAGGAATCTATCAGCAAATTTTTAATAGGAAATCGATTTCACGTAAAATTACGCATCCTCAGTCCTGAAAATTGCAAGCAAAGCTTACAGGTGAAAAGTT
>Ga0210059_1015496_pt1 | contig 11121 bp, 6 predicted proteins | sample Ectturendosymbi2_FD_188042 | JGI IMG/M metagenome (GOLD analysis project Ga0210059, IMG submission 188042) | Ecteinascidia turbinata endosymbiont from Florida, USA - Sample 2 (SPAdes) (version 2) | ecosystem: Host-associated > Tunicates > Ascidians > Unclassified | place: Key West, Florida... | reverse complement strand
CCGATAGGCACCCATGGCAAGAAAGTACGATATATTCTTAGATTAGCTGTGAAATGCAATCAAAATGATACCTACGTGAAAGATCAAGCAGTAGATGCTGTCCAGGCTTAACTTTTGTGTGAACTCACTAACACCTCATGCCAGCAAAAATAAATGTCACAAGCCATATTTCCTTCCACATGTGGTCACGGTCGCACTAAGTTCTTCTAAAATCATGACAGTCGGGTAACTACACTGGCCATCAGGATGACAACAAAAACACTATAACCTTCAAAGTATTTCAAAAACACACATTTTTTTCGCATAACACATTTGCAACCGCCATCGCCAAAACGTCCCCTCGCCAAAACGACTCGTCGCTGAAACTGCAACGCCGAACTGTCATCAAAAGGACTCGATCCAGGGCTGTCGCCAGCAGGAGGCCAGTGGTGCTTGGTCCTCCCATTTGAAAAATATGTCCTCCCATTTCATGTTTGGCACCCCGGTTGCTGCGTACATCCAATATTTATTTTAAAAATGTGCCCCCCCTTTGTTATATTTGACCCCCTTTCTGTGAATGCCTGGCTCGAACAAGTGAAAATCAGTCAGCTATCACAAGCTAATGTTGACAAGGATTCAGAAAAATCTATAGGATAGTGAAAAAAATGAAGAGTTACTAGTTATTAGGTGAAACTGTACAAAAAATATGTACAAATACCACTAATATGAGAATATTAAAAATGCCGATTACATGAAAACTAAAGCATGCAAAACAAAACTGATGGCAGATTTAAAATCAACAACCAAAAATTGTATAGAATCAGTTAAACAAACCCATGCAACAGAAAAAGAAAAAAATTTTGTTCCCTGTGTCAAATGTTATTTCCAAGTTTAACCTTGAATACTTTCTATATATAGTGATGTAGCACATTTTTTCAAACAAACATTACAGTTGCTGAATAACAATTGGTATTTTTTACTGCACAACTGTTTAAGATGGAGAAAACATACATGTTATTCTGTTCAATTACATTGTTTAATCTTGATTCTTGAACATTCAATATAATCATGGTTTATCAAAGAACAATTTAACAACTGCTCACGAACTTTCAAGGATGCCAGAGAATACTCATGGACAACAAATGTTGAAATAAGTATACACGTTTTCAGCTGAGGTCACTGGGTGCCAAGAGCCAATTTATTGACTCAAAGTTTTTATTGGAAAATAGGCTATAATACCCCTAAGAGTCATTGGTTGGCTTTCTAGCATTTTGGTTAAAAAATTATGACCAAAATAACAAAACTGTGGTAAAAAATCAAGTCCCACAAAAGGTAACCTTGGCCATTTTGGCTGAAGACCATAACTCTCCATCCAATTCAGCTAGAGAGCTGTTCAAACCCTCCAATGATGCGGAAAGTCTAGTACTTTAGATTTTAAAAATTGGGAAGTTTTGGATTTAAGCTTCAGGAGTAGGTTTAGGCTTTTTTCAGCTTACATCATCGGGGCCCAACCCTAAGGGACAATTTTTTGTTAAAAAAAACTAGGTGAAAATCCATATCTTTAGAGCTCTTGATAGGCCGTCTAACGTTTGTGGTTAGCAAATTATGACCTAAACACCACAAATTCATTAATAATATTTGAAAACAATGTTACAAAAAAGTGACAACCATATGAAACAAAAATGAACAGGAATATGGATAAGATAGCAGGACGTTTTCTATTGTTTTCCAAATCAATAAGGTGAGAGAGATTTCAAATTTTGAGGAATATCAGACCGAAATCTGGGACTAATATACTTTAAAGAAAGCTGAACCAGAGACGTCTTCATTCTCTGGGTAAATGATATTTTTGCAAAATAGCAAGTTTGATATCTGTGGACTGATGCAATATCAGAAGAAGTAGAAACTATTTAGGCAGTTCACCAATATCAAAAGAGTATGTGAATTTTGCAACTGACACTTTAAATAAGTCTGGAATATTAAAAATTCTGTTCTTAATAGAGTATAGATCAGCTATGTCCACCCCGGTGCACAGTCAAAGGCTTAGTGTGACTCAGTTTAGGTTTTCGCTGTGGTAAAAGTATTCTATGTGACAACTTGTCCTTATTTTGATAATCTTGAATTTCACATTTTTATTGCAGGTGGTCATCAGTGCCACTTATCACGTCTGTTACCATTGCTGTCAGGTGTTGCAACCTCTCCGGTGGTGTTGCGTTGATTGTGCGATGCACCACGAACGGGATGTGCGTGAAGAATAACACCATTATATATGTAGCGCGAGCAAGCAATAGTAAGAGAGATTCCGAAGCATGATCTCTGCTGTTGCTTGCTGCCACGGTGCGAAGCTTTGCGCACATGCCGCTTGGACTTTACGATTGCAGCACAGGATTTGAACGCTTTCAGGACATTAGATTTAGCTAAATTTAGTTTGCTAAGATCATATTAAGCCATTCAATGTGCGGCCCTCAAAAATATGTTATTCAATGTGTGGCCCAGGTTAACACTTTCACATCAGGCCAGTTTCAGGGATTTTCACACCAGAACAACCGGATCGCCAGTGGCTTTCCACACGCATAACTCTGATGCCAAAAGTGGTAGAGAGCTGTTCAAAGGCCTCAAAAGACACGGCAAGTCTTATAGTCTACACTCGAATAATTTTTTTTGGTTGGGGGCGTGGATTTTTTGTGAGTGACATCACAAATGGAGGTCTTTTAGGCCACCTTTGCCCACTTTGCCTGGCCCAAACCATTAGATGGTAGTATTTCAAAGTTTCAAAAAGATAATCTTATAATTTAAGTCCTTTGCTTTACCTATGCCATCAGCAATAGACTCTGGTAATGTTTAGCTCTTTGGCTTTTCTGCACAAATCTTTAGAAGTTTATTTGTAGACTGTGCATTGTACTATCATAGGATAGTTCGATGTTCGGCTGAATTCATTAATTTTATTTTTAAGTTTGTGGTTTAATTGAAAATTCACTTGGTATATTAAAGATTTATTGATTCGTGAATACCATATCACTGAATATCAATTTTGGAACTACATGAAGAATGCAAAATATGCCAAGTTTTGGGAAGTTTTCCAAATTATCTTTGCGCTATCTCATGGCCAAGCTGCTGTTGAGAGGGGTTTCTCAATCAACAATGAACTTATGGTGGAAAACATGAAAGAGGAGTCATTAAGTGCTAGTCGTTTTGTGTATGACACAGTGAAGAGCAGTGCTGTTCATTTCAGTGAAATTCGATTAACCCCAGATTGCATCAAAATGTTCGAGCAGCGAGGATGAAATATCAATTACATGTACAAGATCAAATAAAACTCACTGCTGAAAGTGAAAAAGCTAGAAAAAGGAAAGCTGTATAAGATGAAATCTGTGCAGTTGAATCTAAAAGAAGTTATTAGAAGAAAGCATAGCATCTATGAGCCAAGAGGCAGATGCATTAACTGTGCAAGCTGAAAAAAAGCACAGTTTTATTTTACTGGCTCAGTCCAATACTTATAGACAACAAATTCATGAAAGCGAAGCAAATGAGCAAAGTCTTTATGAACAAGCACGCAGTTTGAAACAGAAGCTAAAGTTTATGGAATAAATAAAATTTGAAGTAGCCTAATTAATTGGATTGGCTGACAACAATTCAATAGAATTGGGTTTAAATTGAAAATAACATTTACTTACTGCTGGATTACAAGCTGTATTAGCCAGGCCACACTTGATCTTTAAAACAGCTTTCATAGCATGGGCAAAATATCTATAATAAGTATTATGATTCTTTGATTGTTGTTAGGCAATAGTTGCAAAGTTAGCTTTTTCTAAGCAAGAAATAGTTGATGATGACGCTAGATTTGCTGTTAAAACGTTTTGCAGCTTTTTGTTGGCTTTGTATTTCTGCTAAAATGATTCTACTCCCAAATCTACAGTATAGTGTCCAGATATGTTATGTTTTAAGACAATGTGTGGCCAAGTTGATACATCTGTTAACCCTATGCTCATGCAATATAATGTTTTCTACTTGAGATTCTTAAGATGCTAAATTCTTTCCCACCATAAAAATCAAGTTTTATCCATCTTTTTGTAGCATCAGTGAAGTTTATGAATAGTGGGATGTAAACTTTGTACAGTGTTGCTGCATGCACATTTTTTATTATAAACTTTCAATATTGACAGCCAAATGTGATAGTAAGATATGGAGTTTTGTCAATACTTGTGACAGAGAGGTTGATAATAGTAAGGTACGTACTGTATCTTGTAAATACTTCGTGACAGCGATGCAACAACAGTAAGCTTAATAGTGAAGTGCAGCATTTATTTTTCTGCAAATTCTATTTGTAGCCTCAGTGAAGTTTGTGAACAGTATTATGTAGAGTGTTGTTGCATGTGCATATTTTTTATTATTATCTTGCAACATTGAGAGCCAAGTGTGATTGTAAGATAGGGATTTAGTGAATGCTTTGTGACAGTGAAGTTCATAATATTAAGGTTATGTACTGTATCTTGTAAATACCTTGTGACAGCAACACTACAACATTAAGCTTATTATAGTGAAGTGCAGCATTTATTTTTCATTTCTCTGCAAATTCTTTTCTCTGTTTTATTATGTACAGGTAACTTAGCATGCCATTGGCTAAGCATGAGAAGTAAGGAAATACTTTACTTTGAATACGTGTAACTAACTGACTCTCTAAGAACCATTGATGATGTTTTCCCTTGTCAGTTTTGTGCCCTATTTAGGGGATGTGTTTTTAGTTATTTTGTAAGTATCGGCTCCTAACATTTCTTTATTTTGCTCTAGCAGTCAAACAATAAATATTTGTTAATTATATTGTTAAATTTGGCAATGTAAGTAGCTGGTTGATATTGATATCAATGTTGGTTTGGTTTTGAGATGCGAAACAGCTACTACACTGGGAGCAAGTTTGGGAAAGTTGATCCCATTAGCACAACAGCAGCTAATTTTAATAAGACAAGGGTTTTTTTAAGGCGTTTTAGGGACCTGAATCGGGTCCCTAGAATTTCAAATCAGGTACCTAGAATCAGAGAAAATTGGGCCCCTACAGATCCATAACAGGTACCTAACATTTTCCTCAAAAAAAAGCCTGATAAGACTGTTGCCAGTTTGCAAGTGTAAATATCACTTAAACACGCATGGAAAAAGTATAACAAATGTAATGGGAAAGTCATGGAATTTGGTTTTGAAAATTGTGTGGGAACCCTGGCTAGAAAGTCAATCAAAAGCTCAAAAGACTCGGACTCAAGCCTTGTTTACTCGCTTATAAGACGGGGATTTTTCCTGGAGATTTCAGGCTCAAATTGGGGGGCCCGTCTTATAGGTGAGGTCTACAGAGATAGAAAATAGTTCACTCAGAACTGTGCAGATATTTCAGAACTGTGCAGTTTTACAAATTGTTTGGAGACAGCAACAACGAGTAATTTGAAGGCTTTTGATTTTCATAACTAGCATACTGATTTGCTGTGTTCTATTACAGTGCAGTTTGCGTAAACTGTTTTAATACATAGAAGAAATGTGGTTTAAAAGTTAGTATAAACGTACTTTGATATTGAAATGTGTTTCTCTCGTTACCTGCTTTCCTTCCTTCGTCTTATAAACGAGTCTGAACAGAATATCAACTATCTCCCAGGTGAAGATGGGACCCATCTTATAAGCGAATAAATACAGTAGTTTCCAATGAAAACTTCAGCGAAATACTTTGGCCTAGCTGTTGGGCCCTAGGCCAGGTAGCATGAGCCAAAATGGCCCAAAAACTACTTCATTTGTGATGTCACTTACAAAAAATCTGCAACCCCCAACCAAATAATTTTTTGCGAGTGCAGACTAGAAGACTTGCCGAATGTTCTAAGGGTTTGAACAGCTGTTTAGCGCAATCGGCGGAGTGGCTATGGCGTTGGTAAAGCAACCGAAAACTGCTGGTTTTAGGCCGAAATCCAGGTATGATATATTCGTAGACCAGCTCTCAAGGTGTTAAGATAATGACATAAGTTTTGGCTCAGTAGGCCATTTGGTTTGGACATAGCTGGTATAGATGCTTTAGTTTCGTCATATTTAAGCCATGTGAATTATTTTGATTATGCTTGCAGAACCCTAAGGTTACATTTGTCTTTACCTGTTAAACACAATTTTAAACTGAACATTTACATTTTTTCAGATTCATTTATGTTTTATAGCAGAAACAAGTATACTCTAGATGTACTGTTACTTTTGAACATAAGTCTGCTTGGAAAAACCATGGGCTTGTGTGGCATTTATCTGAGAAGTTTGTATTAGCTTTGCTTCTTACTCAACGGAACGATGAAGCGGTTCAGATCTGGTGAAGTTGATCATGCTGAACCTTTGCAGAAACAAGCTGCGGCCAAGAATGAGCTTTCGTACACCTATGCACAAGTATCTTTAAGAAAGCAGAAAGAAAATCTTCCTGTCTTTCATTACAAAAATGCCCTTTTATTTCTGTTGGAACAATACAGAACTGTTGTGGTAACTGGTGATACTGGTTGTGGGAAGTCTACTCAAATTCCTCAGTATTTAGCCAATGCTGGTTGGGCTACGAAAGGGAAACAAGGCATTGCTATAACACAGCCTCACCATATTGCTGCTGTAACTGTAGCAGGGCGAGTTGCAGATGAAATGAATACTGTGTTAGGAAAAGAAGTGGGCTTTTCAATACGCTTTGAAGCTTGTTATGATATTAATACAACCTTGATTAAGTTCATGACAGATGGCATTTTATTGAATGAGATCATGAAAGACCCATTGTTGCGAAAGTACTCCATTATTGTTCTTGATGAAGTGCATGTACGAAGTGTTGACACTGATTTGTGCTTGGGTTTATTAAAGAAGATCCAACGTAAACGACCAGAACTTCGAGTAATTGTTTCTTCAGCAACTTATGATGCTGATAAAGTAAAACGGTTCTTTGATTTGGGGTCACAGCATGATAACTGTGCTACCATTTTACACATTGGAGGAAAACGACCCCCTGTAGATGTGTTTTATACAACAAATCCTATCCCAAACTACATTGTTTCCATGTCAGAAACAATATTAAAGATTCATTATTCCCAGGGTCCTGGTGATATTCTTGCATTTGTTACAGGTCAAGATGAAGTTGATGATGTCATATCTAATTTGAAAATGGAGTTGAGAAAAATGCATCCTCAAAAATGCAAAGCTAAAATGTCGCTTTCCATTTTGCCCTTGTATAGCAGACTGCCAATGGCAGAACAAGAAAAGGTGTTTGAGAGAACTCCTAAACATGTTAGGAAAGTCATTGTGTCTACTACAGTTGCTGAAACCTCACTGACAATACCTGGCATTGTGTATGTGGTTGACTGTGGATTCACCAAGTTAAACATTTATGATCCACAATCAGGAATTGACTCATTAAGTGTGTGCCCAGCTTCCCAAGCATCTTTACATCAAAGGGCTGGAAGATGTGGAAGAACAAGGTTGGTAATACCTTGTGATGTTTCATGTGAAATTTTTTGCCTTACTGGATTCTGTGGCAAGCATATTGTTTGCCAGTTTTTGCATTGCACCTTGGGACCCATGTGTCGAGGTCATTGTCCCACTTGAGGAATAATTGCAGCATTCTTGTGGCTTGAACTTTGTAGTGGGAAATGTATGACAGGTAAGCAGGTCCCACTATCACTGAAAGTTTTTCTGCAAAATGAAAGTGACCACCAAAAAAGGGTTATAATTTTTTAGTACAGCAAACTGGACCGTTAAGACTCCATTTTTCTTATCCACCTTGATTTTTCTTTGTGCTTGTGCCCAGGGAAATCCAGATGCTTGTGTGTTGAGAAATGATAGAATAAGAATTTTGGCATTCAAAATCAATGGAAATCGTGTTGCACAGCAAAAAATATGTTTCAACAAAAGTTTCAAAAGAAATTGTACCATTTCAACAGGGATTCCCAAGTTAGGAGTGTGATATAAAAAATGATCCAATTGGACATCCGGAGTCGGACAAAAAATCCTACTCCCAGGGTTGTTAGGAATCCGGCTCCACCCAAAAACCTCCGACTGGTTACGACTCCGGCTCCGCAACCCTGCTAAAAACGTCAGTAGGTTGGAAACAAACATAAAATTGTTATAATAAGTTTTTCTCCCCAATGCAAGAAAATTTTTGACTAACAGTTGTTTATTATAAAAGTCGGCTTTGTTACCCTAAAAATAAAATGCTGAAACTAGGCCGATATATCGGGCCGACATTTGGGTTTCACCGATCTATCGGTGATAGATATCCGCCGTTGGCCGATTTTATCGGCCTCGGTAGATGTTGACAAAACGCTGTTGTATTCCTCACGCATCCAGACAACTTGCACAAGATAGTACAACGAACCAAGTCAAGACAGTTATCTTGCAGCAACGCTAGCAGGTGCGTTTTCATAAATAAGCAGACAAGATTAACCTTGAAGCACGCATCGGCCGTCGCAGCCGAAACAAAAGCATCATCATTAATTAAAAATCGTAGCAAAATATTGAAATTGCTGCAAATTGAAAAATTTTAGCTCATAAATCGTTATTTTTAAAGTTTTTAAAAAAAGTTAAGGCATAGAATACTTTATATTTTTGATAATGAAGCAGAAAGCAAGATTTAAAAATTTTGGAAATATCGGTCCATGAATGACCAATATATCGGTATCGGCCCCAAAAATCCATATCAGTCGATCTCTAGTTGAACCTTGCGTTTTCATTGACGTATTCAGTGTAAACCTGAAACCAACTACTTGTATCTAGAACTTTTACGACAAGCTATGCCGCACATACTTTGTCAACAAACACTTAACTTGCCTTAGCTATTACTATTAGCTGATTGTTTACAGTTACACTACGGCTTGGTACTGTTTCGGTTTTTGTTATCAGTATTGTCTGCGTGTACGAACTAAAAACTCCCATGATGTTTTATGCAGTTAAACATTATGTTGTTGTTGGTTTCTTTTATTAACCCCTGTTATAAGTACCATGAGACAGCCAAATACGTAAAATAAATTAAGCATGTTGTTGAACGAAACCATGGATGCCAAAAGCACTGTTGACAAAGGTAAGCACCTTTATACAATTCGTTTTCTACAAACCACCCTAAAAACTGATGTTGACCTGGTCTATCTACCGAAAACACGCTGACCTGGTGCATCTTGTCAATCAAATTACTAACCAACTCTGTCCAGTGCTTACTGAAGTTAGTAACATCGTTTATTTAAACACTGAATAACGTGGTTGTATGGCAGTGGTGCTCAAACCGTGGCCCGCAAGGCCCTCTGGAGTGGCCCGCGAAGCAATTTTCATTGGAAAGAAAACTTAACACTTTATTCATTTAAGAGAATTTTTTAGAGAATTTTTATTGAGATTATTAATTCTTGTGGCCTGCGAAGGGTTTCTGAAAGACAAATGTGGCCCACGAGCCAAAAAGTTTGAGCACCACTGTTGTATCGTAACTGAAAGGAATCAGAAAGCTCTACAAAGCATGTTGTATACAAGATAATTTTTGCTTATCAGCAATAAAATTGTCTTGCAAACTGTTGACACAAGTTTTTTGATAAAAATCAATATTTTGTTGCATTCTCAAATGAAAAATACTGCGATTCTGTGGTAATGATGATGGATGTGTGGTACTACTGCAGCTGCAAAACTATAACGCAACATAATTTTTGGCACTGCGGTTTTGCTTCAAGGTCTATGTTTAGCCAACTAATTTTCACCCGTTTATTTTAGGCCTGGTAAAGTATTCCGGCTCTTTGAGGAAACCAGCTTGCAAACGATGCCTGAAACAACAGTGCCGGAAATCCAACGAAGCAACTTGGTATCTGTGATTCTTCGTTTGAAAGCTTTGGGTGTTGACAACGTTCTGCAGTTTGATTACCTGTCTCGGCCACCTGCTCAACTTTTCATGAGAGGGTTAGAATTTCTTTACGCAATGAAGGCTTTGGACAGAAACTGCAATTTGAGTGATGATTACGGTAAAAAGATGGCAGAAATTCCACTTCGTCCTGTTTACGTTAAGATGCTGATTGATTCGAAAATATACCAGTGTTCTGATGAAATTGTCACAGTAATTGCAATGTTGTCAGTGAAAAATATACAATCTTTTCCTCCAAACCAAAGGTTGAAAGCTCAAAGGGAGCAACAAAAGTTTGCTGTCGAACAAGGCGACCTTATAACGCTGCTTAACGTGTATGACAGTTTCGTGAATGAAGGAAATTCAACAAAAACATGGTGCAGCAATCATTATTACAGCTACAGTCGGATGCTGGATGTTGTTAAAACCAGACGACATCTTTATCGTCTTTTGGAAAAGCTCGGTGTGCCTGTGACATCTTGTAAAAATGATGTAAACAAGCTTTTGAAATGCCTTGCATCTGGATTTTTTACAAATGCTGCGAACCTGCAGCTTGATGGGAGTTACTGCGGTGTGGTCAATGGTAAATCTCTTGCCATTCATCCCTCTTCAGTGTTGGTGTACCAACAACGCCAGCCACAGTGGGTCCTGTACACCGAAGTTGTGCGTACCTCCAAATTGTTCATGAAAAATGTTACTGTAATTGAATCTTCCATGTTGGAGGAGGTTGCTCCACATTTCTTTGACACTGCAGCCAGACTTGATTGATAATAATCAGCCAAATTTCTGGGGCAAGTTGTTTATATAAGGTATGAAGGGATATGTTTTTGTATTCTTCCAAATTAGCTTTACTTTTAAGTAGGTTATTTCTTGCTTCTGATAGGAAAGTATTATGTATTTGTTTTTGTTGTTTATGATATAGTTCGAAGTTTTGCTTGGTTGGTTGGGCGATCATATTTTCCCGTAATTTGAATAATTTTTGGTTTTCTATTATGTGGGCGTGTTGTTTTTGTTTTGATATGTCTTGTGCCTGTTTTATTAAGAGCTGCTTAATTTTCTTTTTCAGATTTTGCCAGTTTTCTAAGGGGTTTTCATCGTGGGTAGTATTTGTAGTTTGAGGATGTGTTTCGATAAGCTTTATAATCTCGTTCTTATATTGTTCGTGGCCGAAGTTGCTAACGTTATTTTTCCAAAGTGATGTTTGTGTAGATGGTTTTGAGGAGGTGCTGAGAGTAAGAATAACTATATCGTGGTCTGAAAAGGGGGTAGGGGTGAAGATGTGTTTTTTAGGG
>Ga0210059_1015495_pt1 | contig 11122 bp, 6 predicted proteins | sample Ectturendosymbi2_FD_188042 | JGI IMG/M metagenome (GOLD analysis project Ga0210059, IMG submission 188042) | Ecteinascidia turbinata endosymbiont from Florida, USA - Sample 2 (SPAdes) (version 2) | ecosystem: Host-associated > Tunicates > Ascidians > Unclassified | place: Key West, Florida... | reverse complement strand
GGGAAATGCCCGTTTTGACCCGCCCTGCAGACGCAGATGGCTGCAAGTTCTATTGTTTATGACAGATCATCATTGGTAGGATGAACCTCGGGACACAACAGTTTTATTTCTATCACCGCTGTACCTACACGAATCTCTAAAAATATAGGTAGCCGACTACAGTGGTTAAAATGCATGGAAGCATTTCACACCAGAAGTAATTCTTCATTCAGTTGTCAAATACACCAAAGAAGAAGCTTATATAAGTAGAGTTTGACTTGAACATTTGTGATCCAGAGTCGTTTATTGCTCTCCAGTATGTGCAAGGGCTCACCTACTTCATTTTCTTTACAATAAAACTTACGGTTTCTAACATTTTCAGATAACATCTCACAAGTTAGATTTACTGCTATCCTGAAATATTAGAGTTTTCTGGGCCAGCAGCAGACCGATTTACAGCAATACGTATTGTTTTCCAGATATTAGCATCCATGTATGAGTGAAATGCAAGTGAAATTTTTTGTTGACAGTGGACAAGCAGTTGATGCTTCAAAAGTGACGTTGTCCTTTCACTACATTTGTGTCAAAGAAACCCGATAAATATGGCATCAATTAAAAGAGTTGTTTCAAAAGTCGACTGGCAAAATATTGAGTAGACGGAAATTCATTCTTCATCAACTGATATAGTACACGACGTGCGCATGAAAATAGTTTCGCTTGGAAATGTTGAAGCCAGTCCCTCTTCCGTCAACTGAGATCAACCTCGAAAACATAGAAACTGTCATGGAGCAAGATGCAGCAAAGTGTATGTACATCACTTGCAAGAAACCAAATTGTACCAAATGTTCTGCTGGCATTTCAAAATAACTTACGGAGAATGAAAGGGTGTTCAATCCCCAATTTTTGAAGCATTTAGTTTTGGAAAACAGGATAAAAGGTTTGCAGTTTTGTTTCCAAATTTCAGTAAATGTGCTTCATGTCGATGATATCTCTGTGATTTACATTACTGTGCCAAGACTATTTTCGCTATTAGGAGCTACTGTATTTACATTACAATTATGTAATCAAAGCATCTCGCTGGCTATATTCAACTAGTTGATCAGCTGTCAGAGATAGTCATATATGTTCGATCATTTGATATATTGCAACGCAATGCATATTGTGTCAACTCCCATAATATAAAAACATAGCTAATGTGGATTGATAGTAGTAAAATTTAGTAAATTCAGCGTTTTGCGTCCTTTGCGCGGCTGTAAATGCTTTGTGGTGCCGTTTCCGACACCTCGGTAAACGGCGGGGTAGAAAAATATTGGTAAACCTAGTGTTAAGCGGTTTTGCACGTCCACGTAGCGAAGGTAGGAAGGAAACATGCTGAAACGCAACTTACTGTACACTTTCAATTCCGAAAAACTTCATCAAAGTAGGACGATGAGGTGTACTGAGGCAACGCTTCAAAGGAATCTTAGGCCAATAGTGCAAATACGCCTGACACATCTCATCGGTTGTTTTCAAACCACCCTGCAACAAGAAAAACAGAGGAAAACGATATCCGAGCAAACATCTAGCCCAGAATGCGTGGTTTCATAACAAAGCCAAAGCGTCCTTGCAATTAGTGAAGTGATCATCCTCGTAAACAAAGATGGATACATGAATTAATCCACCAAGCTTTGGGTAGAAAACTTGTTATCAGAAACTATAGCAAATGCTTCGTACTGTTTGATTTTTTAACTCAAATGACACTTCGTTTTATTTCCATTTGATGCAACTTCGTGGTCGGCGTGTCGTTGAATGTGCGATTCACCACAAACGGGATGTGCGGGAAGAAGAACACCCATAAAGCCTACATGTGGGGCGAACAAGCGATAACTGAATGATCGCGGCGCGTGAAATTTCTGGTTGCTTGCTGTCATACTGTGAAGCTTTGCGCACTTGCCGCTCGAACTTTCCGGTCGGAACACTGCATGAAACTGCATGGAATGTAAATAAAGCTTACCACACTGACGTTTGTCCGATGTTTTGTATTATACGTGCAGACAATTCTAAGCGCGTCTCCTTTCTGAATGACTCTTTCTTCTCTCAAACGACGATTTTCTTGAAAATTAAAGTCGTATGAGTCGTCGCGTGACAAGGGAGGAAGCTCTATGTTGTTCCTTTAAAATAAAAAAGTTAAAGTGTTCATTTGATATAAGGTTCATAGTTTTGAGGCGTTTATTTACTGTAATTTTAAGCAGGATTTTGGCTTTTTTCATCAGCAGCAACCAATTTAGCAAGAGAGGAACTTTGAAACGGTACACCAAAGGTGGATTTTCGTCCAACAATTGCTATTTTAAAGAAAAAACAAACACCATAAATGCGGTTTGATCAGTTCATCCTAGAGTTTTGCTGCGGTCTACCTGACATGCTTAACGACAAGTCCCGTGCCCAAAAGGTGGGAGTGCAGATTGACTGAAAACACATTGATTGAGGTAACATTTCCTTGCTCCAGTCCCTAAAATATAAATGAAACCACAACATTAATTTCTTTTTTAGTATTAATATGCAATAAAGTTGCATGCAAGTTGAGCCCTAGAACCGCGGCACGATAAATAGTCAAACAAATTAAATAGTTTTACTTTGTAGATCACCACACGCAAGAGGAAATAATCTTAAAAACCTTCTCCTTTCCAATGCACCATAAAATTCGATTATAGGCCACACTCTGCATTATTTAGAATATGTTTTGCAGAAAATGTGGATTCACCACGAACAAATACGGATATCCTTTAAGCAACTGAAGCTTTCACAAAAAGGAATAATTCTGAAAAGTAAGACGTTTTTGTAAATCCTGAAATTCGCAACAATTTTATTTTGCTTTTTATACTAGGATTATCGGGATTCGCAACTTCCTTGAAATACCAAGCGCGTCAATTAACACACGCGCTTTTTTGTGAGTGAAACACTAATCTCAGATATTTAATTGAGATGAAAAATTACAAATTGTGTCATATTGGTGAGAAATCAGGCACAACAAACACAGACAAGTGTTAAAAGAATAGCAAACCAGCTGGAAAAACACTCTATTAAGTAGTTTATGTCTTCCATTGTTTGGTCCGATGTGTGCCATGCACAGTTTATTGTAAATTACGCAATTATCTGTTGTTCTGTCTGTAAAATCGTTGCCAGAACATGTTTTGAGCTTTTTAGGTGTTGGAGCACACTTTGCAACAACTGCATTGCTTTCAAGTTGCAGCCTTTTGTTTAGAGTGCCCCGTTAGTTCTTCGCTCACTCTCTATGAACATTCTGGGACTTATGCTGGAATTGCAACGTGCTTGTAAATAATCCAGCTACTTATGAGTGCCGTGTCTATTACGTTACAAAAATTATGGACTGGCCCCAGTGCTTGCTTCCAGCTTTCATAGAGTAGCATCTTGGCATTTCTTCAAGAATATCGACTCCCGCCTTAGTTTCGTTGTACAAAAATACAGTTTCGAGTTAGTTTTTCAGATTATTCTCTGAAGAATAGCAACATTTGAGTGCAACGAACGTACTGTAGTATGTTTACGGATTTTGACTACTTGCACTAATACTTAGTTATAGTAACTGTAACAACAGCAGCATCTGATAAGCTGAAAATGGTGGTGTCATGTAGGCTGAAAGTTTCTTTCAGATTGTTAGTATTTCACTGCGGTTCGATCGAATCTTACCGACAAGGCTGCCTGCCTTGTTTTGCCAGGCGCAAACAGAGATGCAAGAATGTGAAGTAATTGTCCGTGGTTACGTTGTGGCCATTCTTGAACAAAGCCGTCATCAATTTTATCCCTATGTCAGTTGTCACGGTTAAATCACCACTGCTACTCATACTTTTTCCTATATAAGGAAACCATTGCATAAATATTTAGTTTCAACATGAACGGCCATCTACAGTTTTATCGCAAATTTATCCGGTTTTCTGCCCATGCATTGCAAAAACCTGCACCATGCCTTACACGGGAGCAGCTAATTGTCAACGGTAAAATTAGCATTGGGCCTGAATGCCTTCTGACACATTTCAATGAAAGGGTTACACAAAAATGAAACTCAACAAAATTTATCCTTTTCTAGATTTCGTGTTCTTTCAGACTTCACGTCGAACCTTAGGTATTTCATAATCTCAATGAATCTGTCACGAGGCATACTTTTGCTAAACAAGACACATACCATAACCTATTCCACAAATTGAGGATAGGTAATGCCGACCACCAATAACTCCTCCGGTAATGATAAGGCTAAGAAATTATCCAACTCATTCAAATTAATCTTCCAGTGAGGATCACCCGAAACTCGGTGAGCTTCAGCAGTAGTACATTTTTGGATGTTTCTCCACACAGGCTTGTTGAAAAAATACAGGACGATGAGAGAAGACTATTATAAATGAGAGAGGCAGATACGCAGTAACACCTGGTCGAATTCTCATATTTTGCTAGTGCAAGCGCCCACTAGCAGCTTCACTTGGCGCTAAAGCCTGCCAACATGATCCATCCTTACCCCAAAAGATCTGTTCATCATCTTCTTCCTCAGTTTCAGTGTTCACGTTACTTGAAAAAACAGCGGCTCCAGAATCTAATGGATGGTCATTATTTGAATCAAATGATTCCTTTTCTGACAAAGCTGCATCTACTACCTCATTTTCTACATCATTCATATCATAATCAGACTATTCTCCGTATGAACAATCTTAGGAAGTTCCTCGCAGCAATCCTAAAGCTTGAGCAGCGGTAGATCTATGCGCGATATTTTTTCCTTGAAAACAAACCAATACAAGCTACCAAATATTTAATTTACAAGTGTTGTTGAAAAAGCATGATGATCGACTAAAATTCAACAAAACGTAAACCTATTTCTGTTTGAACCAACCACATCCCTCCATTTACAGTACTGTACACGTGATGTATAACTACGTAGCTTCTGGAAAATTACAGCTACAGTTTGAAAATGTAATCTAAAGACGCCATTATTTAATAAAAAGACTGTAAAAGCTTTGACAAGCAAAACAAATGGTTTTCTAGGCTAAACCTCCAAAACGATTTCACAACAGCAACGTTTTTTGTACTTTTCAACATTAGATTGCCTGGCGCGTCGGTTGACGCGCTTGGTAATTGTAGGTAGGTGTGAGTTTATTTCTGTGACAGATGACATACTGTAAAGTATCTAAAGTTTTAATAGATTGTGTGCATCTACGAAAAAATAAAAGTGAAAAAGTTTCAATAAGAAATGTATTCCATGCTTCAAGTAACAAGCTTTGAAAATGAAAACGCGTCAATTGACGCGCTCGATAATTCTACTGTTAAATGGACCCTGAGATGCATAAATTGAAAAGATATTTGATAAAAAAATAAAACAACCTGCATCGCACAACAATCCAAAATCAATTTAATTTTCATAAAACATGTTTATAGTGAGTCACATTCATTTGGATTGGAACAGGTGTTTTTCTTTTTTGCACGAGAATAATAAGAATATGAAACCAACTGATTTGAAAAAATATTATTCTGAATAAATTTACGAATTGAGATCCATACAAAACCTAATATAAAATATTCACAGTTATGTGCCAAGCACCGTGCAGATGATCTGTAAAAGATAGCTAAGCCACTGCACTCTCCAATGTTTAATCTGAAGAGCAAGATAACAGTTTTGTGATGTGCACAATAATAACCTAAAAACTGAAGTTATACAAAGAGGATAAGAGAAGCTTCCTTGCTGGCTATTGTTCTTTTGTCTAAAAGTTGAATCAATATTACAAAACACCGCCTAATTGTGTAGACATACTTACCACTGGAAGTACAGCACATAAAATTCTGAATTAAGGGTAAGTTCATTTGGTGAGGTTTTTCTCTGTCTTATTTTATGAAGCAGGGATTTTACGAAACAAACGCTTCTAGTTTTTTTCGCGTTTCAAGGCACAGATTCAAACAACTCAGTGCGACGACAGTTAAAAAATACTTCGTGAAACTAGGAGTCGAGAAATGAAAAAAAAAATCAAAAACAATATTGTAATGCTGAAAAGGATAAGGTAAATATTTCGATTAAATAAGAAAACTTGACAAGTCTCCACCCTCTGAGCTCAATAACAAAATGTTATTTTCAACTTCAATGAATAGAAAGACTGCAATATTATCCACAGCGTCAACAACGCGTTTATTTACGTGTCTTCTTTGGTGGTAGCTAAAGGCCAACACGTATCAAGGTGTCAGCAATATGAATTAACTGTCATCCTAAAAGTGAGTTTGGAAGATTTGCATAATTACACAGAAAAGCTTACTTCGGTTACTTATACGTTTGCAAGTGATATTTTTATGACCTGATCTGACGCTAATGCACTTTGAAGTTTTCACGAATAAACATTTTAAGTATAGAGTTCATTGTTGCATAAAATCAGTTTTTTCTATCTTTCCAAATTTTACCTGAAATGGAAACTAACAAGTGTGGTACTGTGAAAGCAACTTTGTAAATTTGAAATTCTTTTACCACATGAGAAATGTGCTGTTTTGTCGTTTTGCCTAATAAAATTGCTGGGATCACGACCAAACTTACTGGTCTGTTTCTTGGCAATTTGTCGCTGTTTTTTTACCTGTGCTCAATTACGTCCCACAAATCTGATGACCTCACACATTTTCACGCTCCGTAACCACTTAACAGCCTTAAAATAGTATTACTTGCAATAGCCGAAGCGTTACCTGAGCAAGGCATTGATCATTGCAATCTGCTGAGCTGAGAAAGGTTTCAATATTGGGAGGGATGAGATGTTCAAATGGGTTTACTCTGTATCCAGTCGTCAAGACACCTGCATCGTATTTCCGGAGATCAGGTGTGTATGTCATTCTAAATCCAGATGAATCTACCACACCTAAAAACAATGCAAACAAGTTTCCACTATGTTTATTGGATGCTCAGCCTCCACGGGCCTGACAGGCTGTACAGCTGCGAAGCAATAAAGCAGTTACACATTTGAAGGAGATATTGGAGTTAATTCACTGCGGTTTTGGGATTTCACTTGGCTAGGAATGTTAGTAAAAGCTTATTTCGTTGATTGGTGTTGAAAAACTTTTGACATCTATATTAATCAAGCTTTTACACATTTCAGACTATCCTGGTTAAACATGCCGCTATTTTCGCGATAATTGCTGCTGATTGAGATAATGAATAAATTACTGTTAGCTATAAATTTACTTGTAAGCAATTGTGAGCAATTAAAGAAAATGACAGGAATACTGGAAGCAGTGAAGCAAGCACACAGAGTAGGAACCGTAGCAGCTTTTTTTTAATGGATTGCAGCTTATTAATGAAGTTGAAAGATATGAATTGGTCAAGTTTTGTAAACAATAGCATACTGGCCGCAAATTATCAATTTAAACGTTTTCAAAAATAACAAAACAAGCGATTGTCAAGAACAACCACCCAAATCAACTCAAACACTTCGTCATGATTGTGACGTATTTATGTTGAACTTAGTTTCGGTCTTCACAGGCTTTATGACACAAAGAAAATTTTCATACGACTTTTATACACTATGTCAGGAGTTTTCGACGTTTTCAGGCATATGGCTCAATCAATAAAAAAGAAGGTCCTTGTCCCACTGCCTATACCATGTCTCCGATGCGACAACTGTTTCCCATGCACAGAACAGAAATAAAAACAACCACAATCAACATTTAAAACACAACGTTCCCTACAATCAGTACGAAAACTGAGCCAGTTCTTTTAATATCATTTTGGTTTCCAATAAAACACGTACACCTTGTGTGAACTTCAATGTAAAGATATATTTAATTTCTGCCCATGAAAATGATGTGACAAAAGTGAAATCAATATCTTCCTTCCTATCAATACAAGTGAAATGCGAGTTTTTCTTAAATCTATTTATTTGATTGCAGTAAATCTTGAACTAACCAGACAATAAATCAGGGTTGTCGTAGTGAGTTTCCATCACCACGTATTTTGGAGTACCTGCAACACCCAATGGCAGTCCAGCATGGGGAGGGTAGTAGTAGGTCTAAGAACAAATAAAAACAATCGGTATTTGCATCGACTATCACACGCACAATGATAAATATTCAACTACTGTCCCTCGACGCCATGACAACTGTGCATATATTGCACTGCAGGAACGTTCGAAATTTACGAGATACGTACGTGAGAAATTTCAAATTACGAAAAGTATTTATAAATTGGAGTATAGAAATGAAGTAACATTTAGAGCCTGTTGGTGCTTGGGCAAATTTGTAAAGTAATGGCATTTGTGACAATTGAACTAATTGTGACCGTTACAGTTAGCTAAATTGAAAACTAATTTCTAGAAATGGTGCATCTCGGGAAAAAATTGATGGGAAACTTTGCTTTCCTTTGAAAATTTGTTTCTAAAAAATCTGTCCATGTTTAAGAAACGCGTATTAATCCTTTTTTAATTGACAAATCCCGTTTCATTGCAGTGTCACGAAGCCGTAACTCAAATTCAATGCGATCGGCGTACAGCGGTTGGTTAAACGAAGATTTAATATTTGGGTTTTCGGCAAAGGTCTTCTTTTTCATTATTTTGCTGTTTTGCTGGCGAAATGGCTGGGTAGATGCACCTCACGTCAAAAGTGCTGGTAGGCTGGTCAGGAGCGAAACCAGCTCTTCATTTCAAGGGGAGCAATTTTCATGAAATTTTATTCGATGACATCACTGTGCTTATTCAATCGTGGTACAACTTTTTCGCTCACGGTCACAGATGAACTTCCCTTCGCAACATTTCCGAAAATCAGAACTTTTCAGTTTTAATGAAGATGCAGACCGAACGCTCCGGACAGGGTTAAAATTTAGGAGCCTAATACAAACACCTGGTTCATCACTCAACTAGTGTAATAATTGTTTTAGTGTGGCAGATGATAGGCTACTAGTAAACCTGCCTGATTTTTCATCTCGTTTTCAGCGAATTGGTTCTAGCCCTTTTCTTCTAGCAGGTGTTTGAATTTCTATAACAAATGATGATCCCAAACTTGAGGGATAACCTGTGTGAACGGTTAGGGGATGTTTGAATGCTACCATTTCGGGCAAAACGGATCAGGGGTCTTGTGTCTTTGGCGCAAACCGGATCGGACGTTTTAGGCAAAATGGCTTTTTGTGGCATCTGCGAATTGTGTGAAAGTTTTTAGGAGCAAGGCTATGAGCCTTCAGGGCTTGCACTGGTTGCAAAAGTATAACGGCTGGTAAAGCGCCATTTGGAGCCAAAGTGGTGTAGTAGGTACTGGTAGGTGCGTTCAACACTTGACTGGCACTCATATGACATTTTACGAAACCCTTTTTCTAAAGCCCTGGTACTGTACCCACCCAGGAAGATACTAAAACGTGAAACAGTCCTCACGCTAAAATTAGTTAAAAACTATCATATTTGGAACCGAACTTGCAACTAAACAACATTTAAAAAAAAATGCACTACGTTAATGATGGTGATCAGGTTTGTCCACAACAAAAATAATCAAAAGGTCGTAGAAGAACAAGCGGATTGACGTGGGCACAATCTCTTTTTCTAGTAACCAACATGTCAAGATTTCTCTTATCAGTTTGGAAAATCCAGCAGTTTGCACGGTTCAATAGTACTTAATGTGATAAAATTTCATGAGGCCAAATTGAGGCCTGTCTCAGAAAAAAGTCGTACACGAAGAAAAGGATAAAAATGCCTTAGAAATACCAACGTTTTAACCTATCTCCCAGGTTCAGATAATTCCAGCATATTTGAGGTTAAATATCAACCATTTACGATATTTTCACTCAAATGGGCTGTCTCAAGACAAATCTTGTGAGGAGATAATTAACCAGTAGGACAATGAAAAATCCAAATAGGACTTTTCTTAAAAATGATTAGAATATCATATTTCATCTTTATTCTTTGAAAGTTTCTGCAAATGTCAAAATTGTTATGCAATGTTTTGAAATTTTTAGGGGGGAAAATGCCCCAAATGCCCCCTGGTTGCGCGCCTGGGCTGGGTCCCATTCGGGTTACACCAAAAATGTGAAGAACGGTACTTGCAAATGATGAAACAAACATTGCAAACTGCGGTGTACAATGGAATACATACGTTACCAATCCAGTAAAATAAAACGTTTTCAAATAAGCGGGAGTTTTCACAACAAAGCTTCATAATGTTTTGCATCATCATTTTTCTGTGATAATTAGTTTATTCCATATTGTAAAAACGGTGGTGGCTGCTGAGAAAAAAAAACAAAGAACTCGTTTCACCTGCAATGAAACATTTACTTGCTAGCTTTTTATTTAAAACTCGGTCAACGAGTTCCAACATGTGACAATGCCACTTACTGTTGCACCAACCGCCCAAGCATGAATTACTGTGTAGCAGTTTACGAAATCAGGTGGCATGTTGGGAAGGTAGCAGTGCAAATCTGTGTTGACGAGCTCTTGGTCCTGCAACAAGCAAGGCATTGGATTGAATCTGCTTGTACCGAATGAAACAATTTATTTGGATCTTTTGTGAAGAGCGTGCGTAGACGTAATGAGGGATGTAATGCAAAACAGTAAGTGTGGCAACGTGCCCAAAAGTACCCATTTTCAGTAATTACACAAATATTCTTTGGTGCTACGCAAGAGATAGCTTGTCTTTTATTCATTTATGTCACGTCTGGAGCTACAACAGGAAATCTGAGTAAAGTACACATCTTCAAGTCCGCTACTATCAAAAAAGTGTGGGAACGCGTTTCCACACACTCCACTCTTGGACCTAACAGAGAAAGCAGATATGTCAATTTTGGAAAATGCAACGCATTTTTATTTATTTCATTGGAACATACTGCAGCACGTGCAAAACTTGTATTCAATTTTCAGTATCACTCCGTATCAAATACAACGTTTGTTCTTATACCTGTTATAGTTTCATGCTTGTGATGGGTGAAAAATTGCAAGTTGTTTGAAAAATCACAAGAAACTTGTGGTGGGTGAAAAATCTCATGTTCACAGATCAAAAAGTTGATAAGTGGAATCCTATATGGAGAGCACTTACTTGAAAATGGAAAAGAAGTCAACACCACACTTGTCGCCATTTATCTTTCCGTGCATCTGGTACAAAACGAAGGAAACAAAACGAAGGGCCGTTACTTGATATCTACACCAGCAGAACTTACCTTGACGTC
>Ga0210059_1015493_pt1 | contig 11124 bp, 9 predicted proteins | sample Ectturendosymbi2_FD_188042 | JGI IMG/M metagenome (GOLD analysis project Ga0210059, IMG submission 188042) | Ecteinascidia turbinata endosymbiont from Florida, USA - Sample 2 (SPAdes) (version 2) | ecosystem: Host-associated > Tunicates > Ascidians > Unclassified | place: Key West, Florida... | reverse complement strand
AAGAAATATAAAATAGAGAAGTAAATATGAATATTTTTGTTAGAAGCTCTCTCGACCCCTAGAAAAAGGCAAACGACCCCCAGGTTGAAAACCACTGTTCTAAACGCTGCCAACATTTTCAATGTCCGTGCATTTCTTCATGGAATTTATAAATAAGGCCACAGGTTTGAAGTTGTAAATTCCTAAGAGGAAAGTGAAAATGAACGTTTGCAGTATTTGGCCGTTTGCACAAATTTCGGATGATTTTTATAATATTGATATTTGGCGATGTGCCTTTTATTTTTATGACAAATAAAACAGCCACAATATTCGAAAACATTGTTTTATTCGACGTTTCGACTTATGCGTAAGCCATCATCAGGAATAAACGAAATGGGACAGTTAAGGGAAAAAAATTTATTTTTGTTACTGCGTTATTCAAGGAGTTGGTTTTAATTACCATCATAGAAATGTGAGGTCTCGAGTCTCGGTCTCGAACTTCCAGGTCTCGGTCTCGGTCTCGGCTTTTATGACAAAGTCTCGGTCTCGTCTCGAAATCTGAGCCAGCTCTCGGTCTCGGTCTCGGAGGTTACGGTCTCGACTACATCACTGCAATTTACTATATAAATAAGACTCACTTTCTTTTTATATCACAATATATTTCTAACTGTAAATATACTCGATAAGTAAATGCATAATTAATCGGCTAACGCTGAATTAAAGTCATCATTCTATCGCTTCACTGCTCGCGAGTTGCGCAGCTCGGAGCTCGGCGAAGCATTCGGTACGGAGTAGTAGCTCAGGTGGAAGTTTATCCTCAGTTGAAATTTCAAATGTTACTGTAATTAGTCGAAAGTAAGTTCAATCAAAGGACTGATCCGAAGAAGGACCAAAGATATTTTTAATGACCACTGACAAGCTGGTTTCGATCCAAGCGGGTTACAAAGAGATGTAACCAACATGCCGAGCAAGAACGGGTATACACCAAGGTGTACACGCGTGTTAAGAAGTTTCATGTGACTCGCGCCCAAGTGTGGAAATGTCCACAGCGGTACAAAAAGGAGGATTGCTCACCTTTTCTACGGCCAACCGAGGCGGTAAGCGGAAGAAGGTAAAACCTTCAACGGCTGAAGAAAGTAAACCAATCGATTGAACTCGGACTTGTACAGCAACTTAAAAAGCAAATAGAATTTAGTCAGAAGCACAATTTAAGCCTGAACAACTTGCCTGACGAAACTACGGTAATACAGTATTTGTAATTTAAACTGACAGAACTTCATTTCTCACAATCAGGTTCTCACAAAACAAACTGGCAAGACTTCATTCTCATTATCTCAATTTCATAAAATGGTCTGGCAGAACTTCATTCCGACAAGCCATTTTCGGTAGTTCAAACTGAAAGGGATTAACCCGGACAAGCCAGTTTTTACAGTCTGGTCTGACAGAGATTAACTCGGACAAGCCAGTTTTTCCTGATCGTTACTTATGTAACAACTTAACCGTGGCCCCTGGACCTAACGGCGAAGTGAATCTTGAAAAGACTGAATTTCAGCTCAAATGGGGCTGTATTTATACCCTAAAATCGTCTTGTGACTTGTTAACGCCCCTTTACTTCAGGTGATCTAATTGGCTATTGCTTATTGAATCACCTGGTGTTTGGCTTATTTCAAATGGTTCCAGAACCTTCAGGTGCTTGTCGGTGCTTGAGTTTTCCCCTTCTATTCGGTCATCGTTTCCTAGTCGTGATCAGCCTCATGTGATTCCTGCTGCTTGTCTTGCGACTTCTGCTGACGTTTTAATGACGTTGTCACTGGGGTGACTTGAGGTTAATTTTCTAGGACAGCCGGTTTCAGTCAGGTCAGCTGACTTAATAATCAGTTTTGATTGGCTGTAATCTTTTTTGAATTTGTTCTGGCTGTCTCAGGCTTGAGAATATTTCAGCAAGATTGTTTTCTGTACAGTAATAAGTTGTTACAGGCAAACGTGCCTGTAACACCAGTTTCGCAACCTGCCTCTGCAGAAAAAAGAGTTAAATTGATTGAACTGCAAACTCGTCATTGCATGAAGCCAGAATAGTGAACTTGGCTCTTGTGCAGTGTGAGTGTCATACCGGCAAATAAACTGGCACTGCAAGAATTAAACCAATTAATTGGAATTAAGCTTTTGACTTCAGGTTTTCTAGAAATTGTTGGTTCTTAGTCCCAATTTCCACGGGGGACAAATGCCTATTTTCCCCCCTCTGCGGACGCCCATTGTTACAGACTCATTAATTGTTCGCTAACCAGTAACACTTCGTACAACACTACATCCAGATTAGGACATGGAGTCCAAGCCTGTTCAAGGCCAGATAAAGTACGAAAGTATTGTGTCATGCACAGTTCCACACGCCCTCAAACAAACTTTGTAACGTCCGAGCACTCAGTCACAAAGTAAAATGCCGTTGTAGTGTTCAAAGAATAAGGATGAATACAAACAATCTGACTGCATGAAAGCGCGCAACCATACGTTGTTAGACTTTCTGCATCTTTCAAGAACAATATACACATTTATTCGCAATAAGGCCTCCAAGGTAGGAATGTTACATTGAAGCTGATGACTGCTAATACTCGGTCGCCACGGAAGATAGCATAGAGCCCTGCATCCAACATTATAGACCACACGCTATCTCTGCATAAATGACTTCTTGAAATTACACCATAATTGTGATGCATACATGGGCGTACAGAAGGAACGAAAAAGTACATTTGCATTTGAACATCGGGAAACAGAAGCTCGCAGCTTGTTTGCTGCACAATATTGATATCGCAGTTATCTCTGAAGCAGAACCGTCGCCAGAAAGTAATCAATAGGGGTCTTTACTTTTGTGCGGGGGAGCTTAACGTTTGTGGATGGGGGGCTTGAAATTAAACTTTAACAAGAATTGCAACGATTTATAATGTTTCATATTTTAATTTGGGGGGCTTGGAGCTTCGTTTGGGGGGCTAAGCCCACCAAAGCCCCGCCGTGGCGACGGGACTGCTCTGAAGTCTGAATGTCTTTGTCATCTTAGAGCTCAGTATCCAATACAATCCCAAGATATTTGTAGTGGGTACTGGGTAGCATATTTTACATTTTGACCATGCAATGTCAGTAACGGGATGACAACAAACAAATTAATTAAATTGTTGGGCTGATTATTTTTGTGCTTTTTGTTGGGCTGATAAGTTTGCGATCCAGATCCAGTCCTGATTTTTTAAAACTTAGTCCAATTCCAACCATAGACCAAAAATTTTTTCAACTGTAAAGTCCAAGTCCAAATGAAGTCCAAAAAATTTGAAAAGTACAGTCTTTTCACAACAAAAAATGCCGCTTTTCTTTTCCATTAACTCAGTCCAAATCTGAGGTGTTCGGACTCAAGTTTTTTCGAGTCCGACTCCAGTCCTGTTCCAAGGGGTAGGAATCCTGATCCTGGTCCGAATCCTGTTTGCAACACAAATATGAAATCTGACTCCTGAAAAAATCCTGTTAATATATTTGACTAATCAATGTGCAACTGTTAAAAATTTTTGTTTCTGAAAGGTAGTGGCTACAAGTCCGTCAGTGGACCTTCGTATTTGAAATGTTATTCGTCCGTCACCTGTAACGCGACAGTGACACACGATGAGTGTGTAGTAGAGTGCACTAGGTTTGGTATAAATCTACTAAACTTTAAACCTCAACCAAAACTGCAAATCTGTACACAAAGGTTTGGAAACATTTGAAGAAAATAAAAAAGTGGTTCCTTGTCAAGTGCAACCATTAGACTGCTACCAAAATGAAAGGTATCAAGGTGAGAGTCAAACCGAAAACAATTCACACAGCAGACGTAGATGCATTCGCTACACTACCACAACGGTACTGTTAAAGTGACAAAGTCAGCATTTTATTCTAACCATATCACTCTCGCCAGACCTATAGCCACATCTTTTCTGAAAAGCAAAGCTTTAGTAAACACAGACTGGGAAAAATAAAACCACGCAACCAAAAATGGCACTAAAAGGCAGATCCAGAAAATGCAGTCAACTAAGTTCATGCAATGAAACATGAAGCTGAAAGCAATATTACCAATTAAACTTCTAATCACAAAACAACTTAAGCTTGCTAGACTTGCTACATACACTGAGTAACAGTAGCTGATGATTATTAAGCCCTAACCGATAAGTAAATAGGCACTAACTGATATTGATGCACACTAAAATATATAATACAGCAAAATAGGCACAGCAACACCACATCTCTAACCTCCACAACTCATAATTTGCAAATGTAATCTCACTAATCTGACATCACGCTGTAGGCCTATTGAGCCTGATGGCTGATAGTGGACTGATTGGGTACTATGGTGGCGGACTGGTGCTCTGCACTGCATGGCACGTCCGGTGTAACAGCGCTACATTCACACATTTGCAATTGATGTGAACTACATTACATCCTTTAAATCTTTGCAAAAATTCTTTTTATGATTGTGTTGGCGTTGTTGCAACCTCGCCGGTGGTGTTGCGTTGATTGTGTGATTCACCACGAACGGGATGTGCGTGAAGAACAACATCATACATATATGTGGCGCGAACAAGCAATAATAGAGTGATCATGGCATGTGAACTCTATTGTTGCTTGCTGCCACAGTGCGAAGCTTTGCGCATATGCCGCTCGGGATTTCCGATCGCAACAGCGTCAATTCCCAACACAATGAAATTAGAAAATCCTGATCCTGATCCGGAAACTTGAACAAATGCATAGTCCGGACCCAATCCGGTTTGTTCAAACTCGAGTCCTGAAATCCGGATCCTGTACACCTCTGGTCCAAATCCGGTTCTGTTCCTAAATTTTGAAGAGATTTACAGTCTGGGTCCAATCCAAATGCAACAAAATTTGCTATAGCCCGGATCCAGTACAATCCAGGTCCAGTCCAATGCTCATTTCTGCAATCAAGCAGAGGTGATCACGGAGCCGGAGTGTCCGAGTGAACTCCGGCAGGAGTCTGCAATTTTTGCCAGAGCGGGCCCGGAGTCCAATTTTTGAATAAAAACTGGACCCGGAGCAGGAGCAGGAGAGAAAGTTTCAGTTTTTGAAGGAACCGGATAATAGTTTTCAATAAATTTACATTTTCTCTGGCAGGCTAATTGTTAAATTAAGATTATTGTTGCATTCTCTTTATTTGATTGGCACAGTGAAATTTCAGTGCAGGGCGCAGGCTGGTCAGGTTGAAAGAGGGTGGCAGACTTAAGGCTTTGTTCAGGCTGGCACGGACCCATTGCTCAACTGCTGTATCACATGAATATTTGTTTATTTTGCGGATACGTACGTTACTGGAAGTTTTGCCTCTGCTCTCTGTCTTGTCTCAAATGGTATTCACAATTTGTTGTTTTTAGTGAAATGCACAAGACAACACCGTATGTAGCTTACTTCTACAATTAAACAACAGCAATGCAGTTTAATCCAAGCCAGCAGAAATGTAGTTAACTTCAGACTATTCCTGAACATGCCAGTGCTATTTTGCAAGTTCACAATGTACTATTGTCAGGCAGATAATTTAATCGTGTGAATAAGGTGATAACAAGTGTTTGCAATGAAGCTTATGTGGCTTCATTTGTGGAGGGTAGTAACTAGTAAGTGTAAAGACAACAGTACTGTAGTTGTTCTTGTTTCATTGTGCTTGTGGTTAAAGGACAAAAGAGATTTTTAAAAAGTTGAAAAAGTTGAACTAGATTTGGTTCAGGTTAGAACTCAATGAGTTCAGCGAGATCTTGTTCAGGTGATAACAACATGTGGTTCTATGTCTTGGTTCAAGTTTGGTAGTGTCTTTTTTCCTCATGAGAGAAAAACTGTGCACGGGTTATTTTGCCTTTCATTGAATATGATTGGTTGAATTGGTCAAATGACAATATGACACAAAAAAAGTCAACAGCGTTTGGAGTTTAACCTGCTAATCAACATGCAATGCAGACAAGAAGCCACTAACTGCTTGGCAGCACTAAAACCACGACACAAATTGTCCACAGCGGACAATGGCAAAATAACTGACAGTTATTTTGCTTCATGATGTAGACATTGCCTTCTAGTTTTCAGAGTCCAAACATAAGTTGGAGTGTAAATTTCCAAAGCGTTCCGGAGCAGGAGTCACTTTTTTGGGACAGGAGCAGGAGTCACTTTTTTGGGACAGGAGCAGGAGTAAAAAAAGTGCCTCCGATCACTTCTGCAGTGAAGGCTCTGAAGACGTGGATTTTCGCCTTGTTTGTTTTAAAAGAAGGAAATCAAAAATTTTCCCTTTGCGGTTGGGGCCCACAGCTCGATGACGTCATTAAAAAACCTAAACCTACCCCAATTATGACGTTATCCACAAAAAAACTAAAATCCAAACATTCCCAATTTTGTAATCGAAAGTACAACTTTTACCGCTTCTTCAGAGGATTTGAAGTAACAGCTCTCTAGCTCAATCGCTTGGCGATAAAAGATAGTGCAAACTCTGCAAGAAACTTGGTACGTATGGGACTTCAGGGTTGCTGGCAAGCTGTTAGTGCCATGGCTTCGTGTCTACATTGTGTGAAGCATAAGTTATGCCAGTGGTTCCCGATAGGGGTGACGTAGCACCCGAGGGTGCCATTTGCAATACTCAAGGGTGCCATGAGCCAGTGATAGCGTGACTCGAGTCAATGACTCAACTCGAGTCACGATTTTTGGTGACTCGGACTCGACTGAAGTCATGTTGAGAACGATGGTGACTCGACTCAACCCGAGTCACGTTTCCAACAGAATGACTCGACTCGAGTCACAACCAATGACTCGAGACTCGAGTCAGAGACATTTTTACAAAATCTCTGTGCCTCTGATGGACAAACCCAATTTTTTTGCACGCAAGGAAATGAGCATTTTTGCTTCAGTGATGATCTAGATTGGCGCAAATTTTCTATTTCGACTGTCTAGTCGTGTTATGCTAAATTTTTAGGTTCAAGTGTTCCCAACTTACACAGAGGTAGACCTGAGACTTTGCTTTTCACTGAGGGGCCAGCAGGGCACAATATATTGACACATTACAGTGGTTTTAATATAGCATGTGCATATCGTGGTCATGGCAGTCGGCCTCATACTGTTACTTGAGTCTATTCCAGATAAAGTAATTTAAGTTTTTTAAATAAAAATCCAATCCAAAAATTAAATTGAAAAATATAATGCAAATCGGAGAAACAAATGTTGTTCGAATCCAAATTTCTATTACTGTTAAAAGCCCATGTGGCGACGTGATTACACCACATAAAGCAATTCATAACAGCAACAGAAAGGTGAACCTAGTCGAATGGGTTATCTCTATTGCTGTTATACCGAGGATCGTCCATTCGACTCTTTTTTGGTTGGCTCAGGGCGACGCAGCGTTATGGCTGCAAAAAATGCAGCCCAACGTGTCAGTGGCTGAAATCCACTGTTGAAGGTCGCTGCCTTGAGCTTGTGAAATGGGGAAGTAATGTGGCGACGTGATTGCACCACACCTAGGTCTAACGATGAGTTCGTAGCAGCTATGGAAGAGTGAATCTAGTCGAATAGGGTATCTCGATTGTTGTTACGACGAGGTTCGTTCGTTCGACTCTCTCTTTGGTTGAGGGGGACAAACCCTGCTGCTTGCGTTTCGATGACGTCACCATGTTCACTCATCCGTAGTACGACCTTTTTGGAAAATTGGCAAAATGGGGGACGCATTATGGAATTGATATAATTTGGTGACCATTCCCCGACCTGGCTACGTCCATCGTGGTGGTATGGCAGCTATAGTGTATACAAGTATACAGTGATACTATATCTAGATATCTAGCACTTAGCACTGCATTTTAATATGAAAACACAGTAATTCTGAGAGTTGTGCTTAAATAGACACAGTTATGCTAAAAAATTGTGATAATCAATTCAAATTTATTCAGTTGCAATAAGTAAAATGTACTGCTACTAATAATAACCACATAGATCGAATCAATAACAAACCACAAGATCTTTTGGTGGATACTAGCAATGCAACCAGACGCGTAGCCAAAAATTTTATTAGGGTTGGGACAGGCGCGGATTTACCATTAGGGTGAAAAGGTTTAAGCTTAGGGCCCCCTATTTCTAGGGGCCCCAAAATTTTGGAAGTAAAGACAATTTCCAGCTTTTCTGTAAACATTATATTTGTATTTTTGTTTTGGTTCAACCCACATTGTTTATTATGCCAATAACAAAAGATCTCTATAGAAGACTGAGAGCGAAGGATTGAAGTGAATGACAATGAGCATTCTCTTTTTGTAGCGTTGAAAATTGGTTATTGTTACATATAATGTGTGGAACAAAACGCATGAATCCTTTTTTCAGTTTACACGAGGCCAGTGAGGTACTCAATAGATATATAATGGGAATGCGGTCAGATAACGTCACCGCTGGCTTTTTTGTTAGTTTTCTTGTGACTGTTTTTGTTCCTGACATTGCTGTAGCAGCCCAACTCTGCTCCCCCCAAAATGCTTACAGGTACCCCCAACGGTCATTTCTAAAAAATATTTCGACATTACGGCACATCCCCAGACCGAATGGCTTTTTCAATAAAATATCCTAATTTTCTATTTTTTATTTCACTATCTTTTTAGTTCCATTTGCGGACACAATTTCGACAGAACCGTCTGCCATCTAGAATCTTTTTGATTAAAAAAGGTGATGCGTCCTAAAATCAAAATTTAATTGCTCAAACAGTCTAACGCCGATGATGCTGGCGTTTCGACAGCGTTCCTAACCTAAGTACACTGGATAGTCGAAACATAATTTAGTGAAATCTTCGACATGAAGGTACTCTGCTAAAGCGGCAGAGCCAGGAAAATCAACAAATGAAAATACCGGAAATGGTGACCTTAAAATTATTGAAGTGAAGTTGGTAAAGTAAGGAGGGCATGCCTTGCTGGTCTTGACAGCAGCACGTTATTGACGGACTTGTGAGCACCCTAGGCTAGGGTTGCCAATTTAGCGGATTTTCCGCTAGATCTAGCGGATTTTATTCCTGTCTCGCTGCTATATAACTGGTCTGGCGGCCAACATCCGCTAGATTCTAACGGATAATTGGTCTAGCGGCCTATACAATTGGTCTTGTTAAAGCGGATTCTAGCAGTATTTTACAATTACTCTAGCTGGGAAAGGTCTTTTCAGACTTGGAAACCCTGCCCTAGGCAAGATCCATTCATAACCCGTCCTGTACAAAGATCCTTACCCTACATATCATCACATTGTACATTGCGGAAATAAGAAGGAAGCTTTTGTACATTAGAAAAGTTTATTAGATGAATAATATATGAAATTGAAATTAATGGTGCAGTCAGGGTTTTTTAAGGCGTTTTAGGGACCCGATTCGAGTCCCTAGAATTTCAAATCGGGTCCCTAGAATCGGAGAAAATTATCATCGGGTCAATAAAATCAGATAAATTTAGGTCCCTAGACTCAGAGAAATCGGGTCCCTACAGGCCCATACCGGGTACCTAACATTTTCCTTAAAATAAACCCTGGTACAGGAGATGTACACCTGCCATCTTTCAACTTAAGTGCTCTCAAAGGAATTGACTAAATTAGTCGTACAACTACCAAACCTAGAACTTTTAATTGTGCTGTTTCAGTACATACGAGATTTTTTATTTTTCAGATTTAGCTTTTTTGTTTCTGTTTTTTGACATTGTAAATCTCTGTAGAAACAAGTAGCATCAATGTCAGTTGTATCTATTGGTGGGAGTTTTGTCGTATCTTTTGCTAGATCCAGTTTTGTCTTGCAGACAGCCATTAGGTAATAGTGCCATATGTCCCTAAGGTCCTCATTTGTTTTATTGGCTCTTTTGCGTTTTATTATTTTGTACCCTAATGTATTCAGTTTTACTTGTACTCTTTCTTTTGCTGCATAGACCATATCCCCATTTTTACAACTATACAATTAACCGTTCAGTTGTAGCACATGTTGTTATGTCCTGTTGCACACTAATGAACAATAATAGACGGTCAGCAACAATGTCTGCATCAAACTCCCTACTGATCTGAGCCTTGCTTGCATAGTCCTCATTAACTTGCATTTATTTCTCTCAGTCACCAGCAATTCATATCTTAATTAATTTTATTTTTTTAACTTCGTACAAACCTTACTGGAAAAGAATGCGTATTGCCCAATCATATGACGTAACGTCTCCACGCTGTGCAGTAGTTGTCAAAACTGTTGTATTTCTCGTGTACTACTGGTAGTATGGACCTTGCGCCTGAGGTTAACACGTATAGAAATAAAAGATGGCTTTTGCGGTATATTCTGTACCTCCCCTAAAGTTCTTTATTCCAGTGGTTGTCAATCTTTTTTGTATTAGTACGCACTTTTTAATTTGCTCGAAAACCTGCACACACTTACCATGCACTAAAATCTAGTGCTGTAAAAGTGTAAAATTTAAGCGAATTTAACACTGTAGATGTCGCTTACCTAGCCGATTTTTGGCTATCACTTCTCATCACACGTGAATACCGAAATCTCACTCAAAAAGCTATTTCCACTTTCGTTCGCGTGCCAACAATTAATCTTTGTGAGCAACTCGAAATTTTGTCGAAATAAAATGAAAAAAGCCAACTCGATTAATAAGGACGTTGATCCTCTCATGGACAGCCCCGTCGTCACGGTGGGTTTTGATGGACGGTGTCCGTTCAAAACAGACCCGTTCAAAACAGACCATTCATAACAGACCACGTTCATAACAGACCACGTTCATAACAGACCCATTCATAACAGACCCGTTCATAACAGACTACGTTCATAACAGACCACGTTCATAACAGACCCGTTCATAACAGACCCGTTCATAACAGACCAGTACATAACAAACCACATTCATAACAGACTCTGTTCGTACCTAGGGCCGGACGGGGTAAAGTGTGTTAGACAAAATGCTTTGGACTTTTAGCGTCCACACTGCAATATACATTAAGAAGGGGTCCGTTATCAACGTGGTCTGTTACGAACGGGTCTGTTACGAACGGGTCTGTTATGAACATGGTCTGTTATGAAAGTGGTCTGTTTTCAACAGGTCTGTTATGAATGGGTCTGTTGTGAATGTGGTCTGTTTTGAATGGTCTGTTATGAACGGGTCTGTTTTGAATGGGAAC
>Ga0210059_1015492_pt1 | contig 11124 bp, 7 predicted proteins | sample Ectturendosymbi2_FD_188042 | JGI IMG/M metagenome (GOLD analysis project Ga0210059, IMG submission 188042) | Ecteinascidia turbinata endosymbiont from Florida, USA - Sample 2 (SPAdes) (version 2) | ecosystem: Host-associated > Tunicates > Ascidians > Unclassified | place: Key West, Florida... | reverse complement strand
AATACACATGTTAAACAGTTCACTGAGAAAAAAACGCAGAGATTCATCTGCATACAGCAGGTGCTCTGCAGAAATACAATCAGGCCCTGGAGATTTGTTCAAGGGCAGCTTTTGAAGAAGTGCTGCTAAGGAGACAAAAGAACACATGGGCATTTCAAGACCCAGATAGTTCTCCTTGCAGTCTATGCTGTGTTCCACAGACTCTGCAGACCCATTGCCAGAGTTTTCAGAGTTTAATATTCCTTCAAAATAGTCTTTCCACATTTTAACAATCTCTGAACCACCATTTGCCCCTCCCACCAATGTTGGTAGTGATGTGGATCTGTTTTTGTTATTGACCTTTTGCCAAAATGACTTCTTGGCTTTATCAGCCTGTAGTGCAGCTGCTAGGCCATTGCCCTTATGCATTTCAACATCTTTGCGGCATTGCCGCAATGAATATTTGAAATCTATTTTTGTTTCAGTCATGTTTCTGTATATGTCACCAGTCTTGGGTCTATTGCAGTTTACCCATAGCCGGAAGGCTGCCTTTGCAATTTGGTGTTTTGATTTGACCACTGAATCAAAACTTGTTTGTTAGTTTTTGTGCATAGGTTGCTGTGTGCCAAAGTGATGTCACAAACATTTTTGTACAGGTTGCTGTGGGCAAAAGTGATGTCATAAATATTTTTGGACAAGACTACTCAACAACAGATGGATCACCCATTCGAGACTATGTTCACATTATGGACGTTGCTGAAGCTCACAGAAAAACGATCGATAAGTTTCAGGTATGGACAAGTAGCCTGCTGTTTAGATCAGCGGTTCCCAACCGGGGGATCTCGGAACCCTGGGGGTCCGAAACAAGATATTCGGGGTCCGAAATATGATTTTCGAGGGTGAGAGTTCGTATGTTTATGGATGTACCTTTTTTCAAAATAACTGAAATTTACGAATACTGTATTTGCAAGTGCTATTACTCAAAATAACATCCAGCCTACCAGCTAACGTTATCAATAACGATTGCTAACTGCGTGCATTGCTATTTCTGTTTCACGTTGCGGTTATCATGCTGAAGGCGGCCGGTGATGCACTTGTAAGTGCACTGTGACGTTTGAATGTTTATGGCGAGATAATTGTTTAATGCTACAGAACTCGAAAGTTTCTGGTGTTCCACCATGAAAAGTTTCCAGAAATTGAGTAGGATCCAAAAGCCCTGTCCTTTCTAGTGCTCTTCGCAACAACATATTTGTGCGAATCTGGATTTTCCTCTCTAATTCATTTGAAAAAGAAGTATCGAAACCGTTTGAACCCCTCGAATGATTTGCGCGTGCTCTGAGTAATTGTGTGCCAGGGTATGAGCGGATAATTCCAGAGAAGCACCAACACAAAAGACACTAGGTATGTTTGTTATCAGCAATAAGGTATGAAAGTGAAACAACCGCCAGTGGCGTTTCAAGCAGAAAATTTTCATGGGGTGTTTCGCTCAGTGGCATGTGGTGGTCATTTGTATCTAGTGTTTGCTCTTTGTGAGGTCACAATTTGACGTCATATTCATGCTTCGAAACCAATGTTTTGGCAAAGTTTGTTGACACAATATGCATACTTTTCTAAATCCGCTCCCCTTATTTTATGTGTCATTGCACTGAATATAAACTATCAGCGCTCCAAGCTAGGCCATCGGAGGAAAATAAACTCTCAACGCCACGACACAGCAGTTTATTACTGGAAAAATATCAGGCTGCAGGTTAAAACAGGGGAGCAAAACACACTCATCACGTCAGAGCAATTTACAACCGCAAATAAGGCTGCGCTAACGTCTTGTCGAATAGGAGCAGTCGAGCAGGGAAAGTGTGCAACTGGACTGGCTGGCGCACACTCCGGTTTGAAAGATCGAATCTTGCCAAACTACACAAGAATTGAGAATGAGCATAAAGTACGCAAGAAAACTTTCGATGTTTTGTGATGTATAGAAGTCCAGCAAATTTTTAGTTTTCCTTTTTCCCTGCTGAGACATCATCAAATGCCCGAATGCTTCCATGTTTTAACAACTGCTGTTTATGAGCTCGTGCAACAGTTCTATCATGCTACAGAAATTGGTAATATAGCCGCTGCGATCAGCGCTTGCGCTAATCAGCCATAGCAGACAAAATAAAGGCAATTGTTTCGGATAAAGTGAACTATCGTGGAACACAATCTCAAACATGTGTAGTGGACGAAAGGTCTGCAAGAAGTGGTGAGATGGTTTCTGGACGCAGACGATAACGCAGATTCCCACTGAAACCTATTTATTACTTTTTGGCCCATTTACAATGTTTCTGGAAATTTGCATGCAAATTCATTCCGTGGTATTTTCCATAAGTCGACAAATTAACAAGCAAAAGGTATGCGAAAAGAGTTAATCTCCTTTGCGCAAGTAATAAAGTTTTTGTAAAATATCAAGCTCAGGGGAGGGGGTTCAACCCCAACCCCCCTTGCGTACGCCCTTGAATACGACTGAATGTTTTCTGTTGTGTTGTCCGTAGGTGTATGTATTCAGCGCCAGATTTAGGGGGGACACAAGGGGTTGCCCCCACTAAAGTGGGGCCCCCACCATGTTCATGTGTTTAGCCATATGCAGCCTACCACATGTACGTGCCACTTAGTCATTTTTATTAGCGAGGAAAGTTTGTTTGTAGACGCTATGAAATTATCAGTCGTCCGAAAGGCAGTATTTCGTTTGTACATTATTTGATATTGTGACGAAACAATTATTACATTTGTTGCTTACTTGAAAGTCGGTTAGATACCTGATTCTTGTGAATGCAAGGTCAAGCCACGCAGAACCCATTAGCTTACGTATGTACTGGTTACTGGTAGATTATGCATCTGCCTTACTCAGATTTGCTCAGGTCGCATATGAGCAGCATTGCTAAGTAGGCTACAATACGTCCTCTCTTTGGAGAATATGTCCACTTTTTCATGAGAAATGAAATAATGTCTGAGGACATTCAGAAATGTCAAAATATCCTCCTTTTTGCATTTCTTATTTTACATAGCTATAATCAGTGGCGTAACCAGAGGTTTCAGCTGGGGTGGCCCACTGGGCCCCTTCGACTGGAAGCCAGAGGTGAGCGGATATTGACTTTTTGACTCCTGATCCATATCCGAAAAATTTATATATATATCCATATCCAATCCTTATCCGAAAATTTCTGCAATTTAGTATCCGATATCCATCCGTATCCGAGTGCGACACTGGATAAATACGAAACAAACAGGCAGTGTTTATAGGCCCACCAGTGGACCTTCAATTTTGAAAACTTATTCATCCATCGCCTGTAACGTGACACTAATCCATGGCAGTGTGCAGTGGACTGCACTACGCTTCATAGACACTTAGTATACCTAACACTTAAACCTAACCCCTAAACCTAACACTTGTCAAACCTAAACCGCAAATCTGACCACAAAAGTTTGGAAACTTTTGAAAAATGTAAATGAAAACCGGTACCATGAAAAGTGCAACCACTACAATCAAAACGAAAGATGCCCGATTATGGCAAGAGTCAACGCGAAAACCATTAACACAGTAAGACACGTCCACCTGACTGCCATGGCGGTGCTGCTAATGTGACAAACTCAGCGTTTATTCCAGCCGTGTCAACGCCAGCGGACCTGTAGTCACTTCCAAAAAAACACCCTGTCATTTTTTGACCCAATCCATAAAAATAACATCACATGTTGTGCACTTTCAATCGGAAAAACAGCAAGGTAGTGTATATTTTGCCGCCAGAGGTATAGCTCTACTGTGGTTATTTTTCCATTTGAACTGTAGTGTATCTGGCTTTGTCCAGTTATAACACTGAGTTCATGTCGTAGCACTACCAGTTGGTACGTTAAGCCTGGTGGGAATTCCTGCTGTGCAAGTGGTCGTCGTTTGGGCTCTCAGCGTTGTTGTTTCGTCTCGGCTAATAGAGACGACTCTTTTTATGAGAAAACTTTTTATGTAAGCTACAGCACTTTTTTAATAAGTTTTCAAAACCAGGCACAGGTTTACAATTTGGGTTAGGGTTTTAGGTTATATGGCAAAGAAGATCAGCTAATCGAAAGATATAGTCCTCGTCATGTGACCAATTTTCAACCAATGTAATTCAGCTAATGGCAAAAGAGCTTCAGCATTCAATCAATCAGTAAAATAAAGAAAATAGATTTTGTAACACTGAAAGTAAATCACAGTACAAAATATACAAAAACTATGTAGCTTTAAAAACTACAAATTCAAACTGTTTTTGGCAAAGGCTGACTGCATAAAACTTGATGTAGAATGTTCAAAAATTCTAACCAAAAGAAATGTAGCATAAACACTGAAATAGACCAGAGTGACAAACAGGTCGATCGCATTGACAGGTTGATCGCCGAGTGTCACTTGGTCGATCGCGTCTGATTTTGCATTGAATGGACAAGAGAAGATAGCCTACCTAAAAAGAACATTTTTCAATCAATATTCCAGAAAGTACATAAAAATTATCCCTCAGTTGGTTGGTCACGTATATTCTTTGGTGCCTCTTGTGATGGCTGACCGCAGGCTACCTGGGCAGATGCCGCGAAGACATTACAAGCCCGTAACCTGGGGAGGGCCAGGGGGGGAGAAGCCCCCACTAGAAAATTTTTCTACCACCTGGAAAAATGTGTTGGACATAGTTCAAAAAATCTGGGCCCCTCTCAGTAAACTCTTCGCCCCTCCTGGTGTCCCAAGCTGGTTACGGGCCTGAGGTATTACAATTTGTTTTTCTATTATTGCGTGGCAATCATGATTTAGGCGTAACAGACACTTTGCCTTCTGTGTGTGCATCACTTACTAAGGTGATGGTACACTGTGTTTGCATATGTGATACTCGACTTTGGCATTTTGTACTTGTGACTATATTACCAACTGGTCGATTGTGAGTTATCAAGAAATTTTCTAATCGATCCCAATCGAAGACAAGTTGGCCACCCATGAAATAAACTATATTAGCTTGCATAACATATACATATCATTATGCCACTCAGCACAACAAACAAAGCAGCATACCAGCAATATAAGAGCAGTTTACTACTTCCACTTCGCCGGAAAAAAAATTACGATAAAGCAACACGAATTATGTCATTGATTGTGATGTGTGCACCACATACTGACAAAATCATTTTGAGTTTTTGTGAATATAAAAACCACAGTAAAGAAAACACTAGCACCATCATGTCCATGTGACATCTGATCTTGAATCACTCTCAGGGAAATTTTGTTATGGAAATCAAACAAATATCCTGATCCTGTCCTGATTCAATTTTTTTCAAAAATAAATATCCAAATCCAATCCTGATCCAAAAAATCGCAAGTATCCTGCAGGATATCCAATCCTGATCCTGTCCATGCTCACCTCTGCTGGAAGCACGCTTCCAATCGACTGGAAGGACTGGAAGTACGCTGTGGAAGCATGCTTTGACTGAAAGCACGCACTTGAGCGCTTGAGGAGCCACGAGTATTCAATGGAACATGTAGATGCCACGATTGGATTTAGCCGCAGATATACTTAATCACTATGAAGAATTGATACAGAACTAGCCAGTTCAGGTCAATCAAAGCAAACAATATCGGAAATCGCCTCTGCCTGCAACGTTTGGTTTCTGTCGTAAAATTTATTCCTGAGCGAGGATTGGCGTTCAGAGATGATGAAAACGTTGCATCGCCCAGCAACGTTTTCCAAAAAAATTTCAAAACTTTTTTCAAGCAAACATTACAAAAAAAGATGCAGTGCTTTTAGCGACCGGTTTTGCAACAGTTTCACAAATCGCTAATCATTGTCACATGCCATGTTGCATCATAAAATGTTGTTACAGTTGAGTTAACGTCACGTGATTACGTCATAAATATTAATAACATGTGGAAATACTAGTGACTTCATCAATCATCCCCTACCCAAACATTTTGTATGCGCACATGGGGCTTCCCACCACGCCTGGGTCCCAGGCTCCCACCATCTACATCCGGCGCTGTTTGTATTACGAGTAGTAACTGTAAGAATGAAAATACTGAAAAATCAAACCGTTTTTGTGATTTCTACGCTTTTTTGCAATGAGGGGTGCGAATGCTACTTTATTTTTATGAAAGGGGTGCCAGCTTCAAAAAAGGTTGGGAACCTATGGTTTAGATAGTTTAGCAAAACACGTGAGTATGATACCAATTGGCCAACACAGGTGTATTCATGTTTTGATATACTGAAAAGTACAAGCTGATTTAGGAACTTTGTCAAAACATCCTTTTCATTCATTTTCAAACCCGCATTTCCTCTCAGGGTCGCGGGGACAGCAGCACTAGGAGGTCTCGAAATACCTTACGGTTTCTGTCAAACTCCAATAATACTGCAGGCCCCAGGCCACGGGCGCAACCTGGAGTTGTGATCACGCCACCTGGCCAATGACTGACTTCTGAAGCGCGTTTCCGTGGATGTGGCCACGCATGACTTGCTTCACCAAACTTTCTTGGGACATTCTGGTCACGTGGCCTAACCATCGTGGGATCTCTCGATTCGGAAGATTCAGGGCTATACGAATTTCAAAACATTGCTCTATGTCGCGTTAGGGCGTACGCAAGGGGGGTCGGGGTTAAAACCGCCCCTTGAGCTTGATATTTCACAAAAACTTTATTACCTGCGCAAGGGAGTTTAATTGTTTTCGCATACCTTTTGCTTGTTAATTTGTCGACTTATTGCAAATACCACGGAATGAATTTGCATGCAAATTTCAAGGAAAATTGCAAATGGGCCAAAAAGTAATAATTAGGTTTTGGTGGGAATCTGGGTTATCGTCTGCATCCAGGAACCATCTCACCACTTTTTGCAGACCTTTCGTTCAATAAGCATGTTCAAGATTGTGTTCCGCGATAGTTCACATTATCCGAAACAATCAAGGGCGTACGCTAGGGGGGTTTGGGGTTATCCCCCCTTGAGCTTGATATTTTACAAAAACTTGATTACCCGCACAGATGTGATTGATTAATTGTTTTCGCATATTTTTTGCTTGTTAATTTATTGACTTACTGCAAATACCACGGAATAAATTTGCATGCAAATTTCAAGGAATATTGTAAATGGGCCAAAAAGTAGTAATTAGGTTTTGATGGGAATCCGGGTCATCGTCTGCGTCCAGAAACGATCTCACCACTTTTTGCAAACCTTTTGTCCACTGCGCATGTTTAAGATTGTGTCCCACGATAGTTCACTTTATCCGAAACCATTGCATTATTTTGTCTTCTGAGGCTGATCAGCGCAAGCGCTGATCCCATTGGCTACAATCAGGGTCTCCAAACGTTTTTGTCCAAGGGCCACATATGCTGTTACACAATAGTTTGAGGGCCGGACATCTTACGTAATGTGATTGTTTCGGGAAAGGTTGCATTCCACCAAACTACAAATTTATCGTTAACATATTATTTATTCATCATTGACAAAATGACTTAGCGGGCCGTAGTTTGGAGACCCCTGGACTACATTACCAATTTCTGCATCATGATAGAACTGTTGCACGAGCTCAAAAAGGCAGTTGTTAACATAGAAGCATTCAGGCATTTGATAATGTTTCAGCAGGGAAAAAGGAAAACTAAAAGTTTGCTGGACTTCTATAAATAACGAAAAATCGAAAGTTTTCTTGCGTACTTTATGCGCATTCTCAATTCTTGTGTAGTTTAGCAAGATTCGATCTTTCAAATGGGGTTGTGCGTCAGCCAGTCCAGCCGCACTTTTGCTATGCTCGACTGCTCGTATTCGACAATACATTATGGCGCAGTCTCATTTTGTATTTGTAAATTGCGCTGACGCATTGGTAAATATGTTTTACTCCCCTGTTTTAACGCGCAGCCTGATATTTTTGCAGTAATAAACTGTTGTGTCGTAGCGTTGAGTGTATTTTCTTCCGATATTCTAACCTGGAGCGCTGATAGTTTATATTCAGTGCAATGACACATAAAATAAGGGGAGTGAATGTAGAAAAATATGCATATTATGTCAACAAACTTCGCCAAAAGGTTGGTTTGAAAACATGAATATGACGTCAAATTGTGACGTCACAAACAGTGCACATCAAACACAAATGACCCCCATATGCCACTGAATGAAAACCCCTCCATGAAAATTTTCTGCGCACGCCACTGCGCGTAGCGTTGCACCTGATTTCTTCGCAAATATTTCCGCCAATTGCACTCTTTCAATCATTACCTAAGATTTGAAAGCTTTTCTCGAGGGACCGGGTCATTGCTTTTTTTTCATGGTCGACAAAACAATCGTAGATATTTCCCCTTATTTCCAAAATTTCTAGAAATTTTCCTGGAAAGTGGAAACTTTGTTTGTGGCGCTAGGACCAGGACGAACACCGCACTGGGTATCCTTCAGCTTTCGTTCAGTTATTTAACGGCATCTTTTTTCAAGGAACTTGGGATTCACTTTTCTAAGGAGGATAAGGGGATAAACACTCCGATATTTGTGCATTCCCTCTTCTCTGCCATTTTGTGTGTAGGGATGATCAGCCCAGTTTGCCAATCATTCGGTGCCCTTCCAGCTTGTTGTCAGTTTTTTTTGTAGCCAGTAGGGAGAATGGCGCTATAAAATGACAACAACGCGAAAAACTGTGGCGGCATATACGTGTTGGTGCAGAGCGTTAACAGTCACGTGACTCAGTGGTGTACGCGTCAGTGGTGATGACGCACGTGTGGCACGTAACTAATGACGCACAAAGTTGTAGAACAGCCAAAAGATCCAGCATCACCGGCACGTCCGTACAACTTGTGGTATTTTTTAACTAAACTTCACGTAATTGCAAAATATAACTTTTACGGCAGTGATTTTCGTGATTGAATATTTGTACGTCGAGCAGTTGAAATGTTTGGAGCTTGTTCGTGGCAGAACTATTTTTTGTCAAACAGTTTCACCATTCTAAATTTCATCTTGTCAGGATATTCAAGGATTGAAAATCTACAATATCGGAATGGGCGTAGGGAAGACGGCATGGGACATGGTGAAGATATTCGAACGCGTTAGTGGAAAATCGATTCCATTCCGTGCGTGCCCCCGGCGTCCAGGTGACGTCCCGAAAATCTACTGCGATCCGAGCAAAGCAGAGCGAGAGCTCGCCTGGAAAGCCACGCGGTCGCATGAACAGATGTGCGAGGACTTGTGGAGGTTTTATTCTTTAAACCCCAACGGATATGACGATGCAAGTGCTTTAAAAGAAAATGGCTTCGGTGTTCCGTATTAAGTTTTCAAACTGTGCACATGTTTCGAGCTTTAAGAGCTTGAAAAAATTATTTTACTTTGCATGCAACTTGCAAGATTTTCAAAACATCTAGCAGATACCTTTCTTTCCGTATATATACACATTTACAAAATATAACCTGCAATGTACCTACCTACAAGCGATATAAAAACTAGGTTTAGCGAAATTAGTGGTTGCTATTGGTGGCGTTTGACGACTTGGTTGTACAATACATGCTGTGCTGGATGCTGCAGTTCTGTCCACTGGTGTAGGAGGCGGGGGTGCAGGGGTGCAATGGTACCTCCCAAACGTTGGATTTGGTGAAAATCCGGGAAAAATCCCTTAAAATCCGGGCAATATCTGTGGAAATTTGGGCAAAATGTGTAGAAATGCAAAATTGCTATTTGTGCTTTCATGTTGCAAAAATGGCACCAAAATAAAAGTGCAGACGTTTTTTGTTTTTTTTAGAGGTCATCTTTTCATTTAGTTGTTTTCGGGCAAGGTAGAGTAAGTTTGGGCAAGTTTGGGGGAAATTTGGGCAAAAATGGTGCGTGAAGTGCTTCGATTTGAAAAAAATGCGTCCAACATGAAATGGAACACAGTCGTTTTTTTTTGCTTTTTTTGGAGGTCTTTTTCTTAGGAGATTTTTCGGGCAAGTTTGGGGAAATTTGGGCAAAAATCCTTCTCACGCCCAAAAATTTGCCTGCTCCTACACCTATGGTTCGGTCGCCATGCAATGTGAGCCAGGAGCGGTTCCAGCCAGTAAGGTTAGGGGGGGGTGGGCGATTTCAGTGATATTTGGTTGTCAAGACTCATACCAGCTTCGCTACTGTAAGAGAGATCAAGTATACTTCACAACACTGCTGTGACAAAACAATGGACGACAAAAATAGCTTTATATCGCGAATGTTTTTTTCCGAATTGTACAAAATTATGGTGAATAAAGTTACTTTCGTAGGATTTAGGGGGGCGATTGCCCCGATCGCTTTCCCCTTGGATCCGCACCCGATGTGAGCACAAAGTATAAGTGCGGTGCCATGACCTTGGCTTAGCAGATTACAAAAGAGTTGAAAATATTTCACTGCAAGGACACTGTTAGAAACCTAGACTGCAGCATCGTTGATATTTACAAGCTGTGCTTTTGTGTTGTTTTGATTAGTTCATCCAAGTGAAGGTATGGTATGATTTAATCATGCATTTTTGTGACTCAAATCACGAAATAACACGAAGCAGCAAGAGGAAATACAATAACATCAAAGATCGCTGGTTGATTATATAGTGATGAAAAAATATAAAAAATAAGAAATTTTATGTTTCGCTGCTTAGTAATCGTGTTCTAACATATTGAATCACAAAGGGTTGGCGAAAGACCACCTGGGTCAAGTTCTCAGCCAGCCCTGTTGTTAACACAAACCAAATTTTAATTGAAGACGTTTTACAAGTAGTAATAAAAGTAATAAAAAGCGTCAAATCAACGTCAGGTGAAATAAGTATAAAAACAACAAAAAAAAACAGTGGGGAATAGCATGCCTATGTACAGGGGGTGAGGTGAGAAACTATAGAGGTAGATAAGAGGAACAATAGTGGCATCAGCGCAATATTACAGAATGGGACAAGAATATAAAACGAAAATCAAACAGAATGTGACAAGCATATGAAACGAAGATCAACAGGAAGTCTGGCAAGATAGCAGGACTTTTTTATATTTTTTGCCAAATGAATAAGGCGAAGACGATTTCAATTTTTCCGGAATGTTAGACCACATTTTCGGACCAATATACTTTAGAGAAAGCTGACCCAGAGATGTTTTCATTCTGGGTAAATAATATTTTTGCAGTGAAGCAAGTCTTGTTTGATATTTGAGGACTGATGCAATCT
>Ga0210059_1015490_pt1 | contig 11125 bp, 10 predicted proteins | sample Ectturendosymbi2_FD_188042 | JGI IMG/M metagenome (GOLD analysis project Ga0210059, IMG submission 188042) | Ecteinascidia turbinata endosymbiont from Florida, USA - Sample 2 (SPAdes) (version 2) | ecosystem: Host-associated > Tunicates > Ascidians > Unclassified | place: Key West, Florida... | reverse complement strand
TCACAGAGTAAAATGCGATTATAGTGTTCAAAGAATAGTGACGAGTACAAACAATCTGACTGCATCAAAGCACGTAACCATAAGTTGTTAGATTTTCTGCATCTTTCGAGAAACAGGTACTTGTATCAGGTACTTGTAAATGTTTTAAGGGACATAATTTCAGTGATGATGCTTGTTGTCAAACAGAATGGAATTAATTGAGACGTGTTTTCTGACCAGTGTCGTCATATATCACAAACGTTTGACACTGGGTGGGAGTACCGAGCATTTCACCACTAATGATGGTTTCAAAGTTATGGCTTTTACAAAATACAGTGTGTAAGTGACAATGCAGTTCGGGAATTTCTGAATCCATGCCGTAACTATGAGACTGTTAGGCTAATGATGTGGGCAATAACACAAGACACATGACAAAAAACCATGTCTAACAAAATAGATTATAGAAACCCAACATTGTGCCGAAATGACATATGCACTCTAGGCCTAGTGACAGGATTTGATGATGATGTTAGAAGTAATGTGCAGTAGTTCAAAATACAATGTTTGTACGCATTGTGCAGATTTTTATTCTAGCCACCGCTTGCACAGGCCAACCTCTGTTCACATTTTGGAGCTATACTGAACAAAGTTGGATGTTTGCCCTGATAGCTGCAGGTTTGAAGATAACCTATATTGTTTTGCATCTCCATTGCCTATGATTATAAATTTGAAAGAGATTGTAGCCTTAAGTTATGCGTAATGTAAATATTCATCTTGTTAATATTTTTTGTATGATTTGCTTGCACAACCATGCTAATGGCTCAGTTTGGAACAGTCATAGTTCAGAATTTTATCTGAGCACATGGTTAAAGTACGATTCAATATGTGCACAGGTGATCAGCTCCTGAGCTCGGATATACAAAATGATTCCTTTGCAAAAATTGAAAATGAACACTCACTTCAAATAGGTATGTTGCAGGCAAGTTTGCCTCAACAGAAGTTCCCGAATATAAAAGCAATGTAGCATTAAAATAAGGAAATAAATTTAATAGAACAAAGCAGAAGCAAATAAAGTCAGACAACGGCAACGAGGAAAAGCTACAAAAAACAGTTGAAACTGGTTATTGCCCAGTTACCATGACAACAAGATGCATGTGATTATTACATAAGACTAAATCACATCACAAGACAAGCACATGAACATTACCTAATGCTAAATCAACCAACAAAAAGCATGTGATCATTACATAATGGACAATAACGACAATGGATTGCATGTGACAGGAAATACGTCAACGGAACACGAACAAGGATATCAAAGAGAATAACTATAAGTGCAAGGAACGGAAAGAAGATTCCAGAAATAAACGGAAGAACCAATCACAAGTAACATTGACAAGAAATGACCAATCAGATACTCTGAATGAAGTGCGTCAATGGAAACTCGAAAAGAGCAATCAAAGAAAGATACAAATCAGCTATAAATACGGCTGAAAAGTGCACACAAAGAGGATTTTTTACCTTTGTCAGCTACCAGTGGTAGTGGCAATCACCAAGCAGCTCTGTACTGTCAGCTGCCAGTGGTAGTGGCAGAATTAAGCAAACGTGTAAATGTCAGTGTTGTTCACTGGAGAACAAGGAAAGTGCATACTTGTATCTGCAAATATGAATTCTGGCTAAACTCTGATGCTGTGTTGCTGAATCATGAGCTCTGATAGATGAATTTCTCCCCCTACGCCTAAATGCTTTGGCATTTAACCGTTTCCTGCCCGGGATGCCGTGTACTTTTATGTGCACCGCCGTAGTGGAACTACACTTGGCAGAGATCAGCCTTCTCATCACGTCTCGCTTGGATACTTTTGCATCTAACTGATTCCTGCCCGGGATGCTGTGTACTTTTATGTGCGCCGCCGTCATCGAATGACACTTGGGAGAGGTCCAACTCCCTAACAACAATTCTTCCAGAATCACCCATCTGTCAGAGTTTTTTTGAGTGAACGCGACACAAGCGAAACCTGATTAATGACAAACTTCCTCACGCCAAACTTTCCTTGTTCCCCTCAGTGAGTCGTAACTATTGAACTAAGCACAGTCAGAAATGGACAGTATTGTCAGTATCAGTGAGTGTGTCCAATACCAGTGCACGTTTTTCTAAGTGACTTTTATTAAGATATATTTTATCTGAATACCTACTCGATTTAAAAAACAGTAGATGCATGTACAATGTGAAAAGCTAATTTATAATGATTAATAGAAAAGAAGTTTTTAATATGAACGAGTCGAAGTACCTAAGCGTTAGAATATTCTCGTGTAAGAAAACATTAGTAGGAGAGTTAACGTCGTGTCGGGAAGTGTGATTTTCTTGAAGACTGTTACGAACCGGTGAGTACTGTACCTTTTGAAATTGTGGTGTATTTGTTTTAATAAAAAGTGATTGAGCAAATGAAGAAGAAAATTGTCTGTTATCTATTTCTCTATAAGTATAAGCCAGGAAGTTAACTGACAAAAAGCTGGTTATTGGGGTTGTCAAGCAGGCAGGTAACCTGTGAACACGATCCTGGACCTTGCAAAAGGACCTACTAATCTGCCACATTTGTTGGGTCAAAAGGCAGACTGTGCCACCCTTAGGGATCGCCCATTATGCTACACTTGTCATCTATCGGGTTAATTATTGAAGCTTGAACTACTCACTAGGGTTTCAACGGTTTCCACTTCATAATTTAATTACAGTGCAACCTATGCTTTTAAGGTGCATATTTGATAACCAGCCTCTATTGTGCCTCATGAGACAAAAACAGTAGTGAAGTTATTTTGTCAGTTGCAGCACACATTTGTTTGAAGTGATCACATTACAAGTTTGAAATGCATGACCTACATAGCTGACCGTAAAGTCTAATTTAAAAGTGGGCAAGCTTTTAGTGGCTATTTGTCTACGTCGTTGTGTAAAGAATAGCCTAAGCCACAAATTTAAACCTCAGCATGTTGTGTCTCTCTGTGTTGTGCTAGTCTTGTGACTATTTCAACCATTTGTGTTCTATCAAAGGCAAAATAGCCACAACATACAGGCTATTTTGCCTCATGAGGTAAAATAGACAGTATCTTTTTAACATGAGTTACTTGGAAGTTTTCGGATTGTCAACAGGACTCGGAGTTGATGTTTCAAAATTTTTCGGAGTCGGAACAGGAGTCGTAAAGCGGGGAGCAGGACCGGAGTCGGAGTCTGAAAAATGTGACTCCACTCATTTCTGCTGCCAACGTTTCGTTGACGGTGCAGTCAACTTGATCAGGGCGAGAACAATATTCGTTTTTACGTTTTATCTAGTGCAAAAGTTGAGCTTTCAATGATTTTGTCAAAATATTAGTTGGAAGTTTTCTTAAAGGTATGTATTTCAGACATATTTACCCATTGTTGATGGTGTTTAGCCGCTCCTATGCCCCATTGGCTGTCCCGTTTGGTCATGTCATCTGATTACAAATGAAAGACAAAGTTATGTCATTATTTGCGTTTACTTTGGAAGTTTGGCCAACTAGATTTATTTGGTAGCCTGTCCAAACTGGAAACTGCTATGCGCATTATAAACGAAATATTATGGGAAAGTTTGATAGACTCGAGATAGGTTGATAGATTCTATACACACTTCTATGTTTGAACACTTCTCTTCAAGAATTCTTTTCAGGACTTACCTAAATACCAAACCCTAAGCCAGTGGCGCATCCAGGGAGGGACAGTTTGGGGGAACTGCCCCTCCTCAAACCTCTTTGGCGCCCCCTTCAATGCTGCCCCTTTGCAATAAATCTTCCCCTTTTTGGTCTCCATCAAAGTAGAAGCATAGACAAAATTACTTTAAAAAATTTTTTTTATTTATTTAAAGGTCAGGATTTACGTGCCGAGCTTTACCCAACCTCTTATCGAATAGCGTGAACAATGCTATTGTTTCGTAATATTACTACTGTTTCGTTATTTCTTTGCTGCGTGAGAACTGCCCAGCCATACGTTATGTAGCCTGATTACAACCGCAGTCGCTTTAGCTTAGTTGCTCGTGTGGTCAGCGGCCTAAGGAGGTTAGATGATGCCAGGTGTTGAGTTCGTTTTACTCCTCAACATGAAACCTCTTGTGATCCTGAAGTAATCCTGAAAGAAGACGCAGACCACCACTGGAAATAACCAATGAACAGAAATCCGAAGTTTATTAAAGAATCCCATTCAAGTCAAACAGAGCTGAACATTGAAAAACATTATTTATTGTACAATTGTATTTGTGTATTTATTATATTTTGATGCAAAAGAGAGAGTAACAAAAACCCTTAGAAAAACCATAGTGAAAAATGCAATCCGAATCAGGATAAAAATCATAATAAAAACCACTCTAATTTCGAATACTAAAATTTCGATAAAAGTGACGTCACGCACTCGCGATTGTGCAATTCATATATTATTCTATTCATGCCATTCTGAAAAATTCAAATCTAAAATAATGACGTTACGAACTCATGCCAATGCAGACTGTAGGAAATCCTGAATCCAAGCAAAACAACACCCAGAAATTCGACCAATGAGAATCTGACCCTGAACTTATATATACCAGGGAATCGGTAGGTCAAAATCAGTTGAGGTCTGGGGTATTCCAAGGTCAACACCTAAACCAGAAGTGGGCAAACCAACTGGAAAGCTAGCTAGCGAACTTGTGGGGTCTGGGGAATTCGTGAACCAGAATAGGCTTGTAGCTGACTACTAGTCCAGTACGACTATGCTGACGTAACTACCGAAAGTGTAGCGAATTACGGAAAGCTGGTTGAGGTGTTGATTAGTGTGACTTATTCTCTGTCTCTCTCTTGATGCCATAAGAAAACCATGTATTGACCTTGGATAACTATGATAAAACCTGTGCATGTTAAAATATATTATAAACCCCTGTTGTTAAAACCTGATGTTTGCAGTATCTTATGTTATGTGCTTTAACTAACAATTGTTGATATAAGTCCTTGTTGTAGTTAATATCGCAGTGCTTAAAGTTAATCTCAATAAAACCATGAGTGAATACAATCTTTTTGTGATACACTGAGCGAAGTCGAGCTGTAAGACCAGCGGGTCCAAGTTACCTATTGGTGTTCGTGGGCATGCCATGGACGTTCCCATGGACCAGTGCTCTCGTGGAATGTCCTAAATGTGTGATGGTTCGCTTCTTTTAGAAGAGGACTGTTACACAGGCCCATAGCCAGGTTTTAAAGTTTGGTGGGGCAAAATACATTTTTAGCGGGCACAATTTTTGTTTATATCATATTTTCAAAACAAATGTTCTGAGAACAAGAAAATGTGGCAGGGCACAAAAGGAATTTAAGGGGTCACTGCCCCCCCGTGGCTACGGGCCTGGATGTTGCCCAGGGCAAGAAGCAAGTTTGGTGCTCCCAGATTCGAACAGGAGGTATTTTGGAAGCATATGTACGGTATTGAAGACAGCACTTGTGATATTGTTGGGACTTTTGGGCGCCCTTCGCAGTCATTTGGCGCCCTTTGCAGTGATCCTGCGCCTCCATAGTGATTCGATGCCCTGGGAATTGTGCCCCCCTTCCTTACGCTTCTGGCTAGGCTATACGAAATTGGTCTGTTTTTTTACAAGTTTATTTCTAATGCATAATGACAGCCTCGAAAGGAAAGCAGCAGTGAAAATAGGAACGTAATATGAAAAACTTATGACTGACTCAAGATTTTACAAGCCTCAAAAATGAAAACAAAAACAACATTTTCAGGGCTGTTGCAAGCGCAGTTTGTGAAACCGCGGTATGTCCGCATCGTAGGTTTGCAAACTAAAGCTGAGTGGATGACTTTCTTGACTGAACTCAGCACCTGATTGAACCATAATGCATCGTGGAAAAAGCTGTACATTTACATGACGCCTTGGCAAGAAGCAAGTTTGGCCCCCCCATGTTCGAACCTGAGGTCTGTCGGAAGCAAATATACTGCATTGAAGTACTGTAGCCTACTTTTGACATTGTTAGGATGCCCGCAGTCATTTGGCACCTCGGGAATTGTACCCTTTGCCTCTGCCCATCATTACGCCCCTGATTACTGCACACAGCGACGCGCCTCAACAAACAATGGCACTGACCTCTAACCAAAGACATCTGGAATCATTGGTTTTGGGGGACAAAATTTTCAATTCGCCCTAAATTTTGTGCCACTGTGAGGGAAACGAATAGAAAATTTTTGCACGACGATGATTCTGCTTAAGAAACAGGCCCAAATATCAGGAAGTTTTTCCTGAATTTTTTAAAATCTTGTCTGAATCTTCCTCCCACCTTGTACGCCTATAGCTCTAACGCAGAAACTTTGCCAAAATACTAGCTACTGTATCTACAGCTTGGTGGATTGAATAAACGATTTTACGCGGTCATAACAAGTTTTGCTCAACATTTGGATATTAGCAGTCCAAAATTGGAGGAATGACGGCGCCCTTTCACCCCCACCTGGCTACGCGTCAGGCAACAGTGACTGATGACTGTGTGGTTTTGATCCTTTTGTTGCAATTGCAAACCCGTAGCCAATTCACGCTGGCCACGAAAATACAAATATGGCATGGTTTGCGAATTCTGCAACCCGCAGAAGAATGCTTCGACTTTTGGTTGTTCAATCATTCCGCTTACGTCATATAAATTCAAGCAAAAAAGCAATGTTCTAGTGAAAACTTTAGCTTTTTTACTGGTGACTGTGGTGTTGGCGAAGGTTCGTGGTTTTAAATTGGTGATAGGCTGATTCTCACCTGTGTTTTCTGGCCTGGTTGGACAGAAGCAGATCCATTGCCAGATCACAAGCGTTGGGTTGGCTTTGAGCTTCTTCGGGGCCTCGTAATTGCATACAATGAATTGAAAACTGACTTCGTGGGGAGAGTAGAGCTTGACTTTGGAGGTATTGTTTGTGAATATGGGGGGCTCAGCCCGCTTGCTTCCACTTCTGTTGAACGCAGTGTCACAGCTTTTTTTGATGATCAGGTCTAGCGGGATTGATGTTTTTTTCTTCACATCAGCAATCGAATGTTGAAAAATGTGAAACGGTGTTAAACACTCGATTGAAAATCTACCTTTATAAGTGGAATTAAATGCAGTTTCGGCCAATATGTTTTAAGGCCCAGTGTAAATCTATCATGCGATAACGTCATCGTTTTTTCGCGATAGTCAGCACAGCCACCTACAATGGAAGTAATGCGTTGGCAAATGCCTTTCATTCAGGTTTTGCTTTTGAATTGTCGCTTCTGCAATAAATACGTTTGTCGTGTACATGCAAACGCACAAGCTTCTCTTGGAAACGTGATCATCATTTAGCTTTTTATTGGAGTCCTATCGTGGGACATGAGTTGTCATGTCCAAGTCTAAGAAGAACCGTTCTGCTTCTAACCAGTTCGGGCATGCGTTTCAGACACTGTTCTTGACTGATTTCGCTATGGATAGCAGTGATGGAGTCTCCAGACTTGGTCTCCGTCTCGAGACGAGTCTCGAGACCCATTTTTGCGAGTCTCGGTCTCGAAGGTTTCAAGTCTCGCCTCGGTCTCGAAGGTTGCAGGTCTCGAGACTTTCAATATTGCAAAGAAATGGTTTATTAAAATTCCTATAATTCATAGATTTTTGTTTGTTGTATTTACAGGTAAGAAACTATCAAAGCACTTCGGATAAATGCCAGAAATTTGAAAAAATTCAAGTCAGAAGTGATGACGGCATTTTTTTAAAACTTGGCAAAATGCACAAATTTTGAAGTCTCAAGTCTCGGTCACGGTCTTGAAACCCAAACGCCTGGTCTCAGGGTCTCGATCCGCCATTGCCCTAAGCCCTAATCATTAGTGTTTTCTCAGGGTATTTTTTGATATGTCGGGTATTACAAGCGCGCATGTCGTGTAGTCAGAAATTTCGCAAGTCAGAAATTCCGCTTGACACCGGATTCTGAACACGGCCTCTGGCTTCTATGCGAATTCTCTAGAAAATACTGCAGTGCAACAACGCGAAGCCAAGTCGCTTTACAGTGTATGTTCTTGTATTGGCATTGCCTATTATAATCAAATAGCCATTCCAATAGATACTAGGCTAAGCTGGTTTGGAAGAAAAACAGCCAAGTTTGTCTGCGGTCTGCCTTATGTAGTAACATCGGACGTGGTTATGGCTTAACTGTTGGTACAGTGGCAGTAGAGTAGGCTGTACTAATGATTTAATGTAATAGTACTTGTGTGTGTGTAGGTTTTCCTTAGTTTGGGAACCAATATGAATGTAGTCTTTCCTGTCGTAGGAACCTATGTATTGTATTGTTTATTGTTTACTGCAAAAACCGGGTGCGATGCAATTAAAAACAAACGCCATTTTAAACACTTAAAAGCATTCCCCAGCTTGCAGTTGGGAGACCGAAAAAACCCTCAGGTTATCTTGTTGATACTCCCAGAAGCTCGCAAGATAACAAAAAAACAGAGGAAACGCATAAAACAAGAACACCAAAAAATAAGGACAAAAGTTCACCAATATTGATTTAATTATAGATACTGGGCTTGGGAACGGTCATTCCGAAGAGGAAAAGACTGAGAGGCAAAAAGGAAAACAGAAGCAAGGCGTGTATGTTACACGGGAAAGTGCAGGAAGTGTTGTTGAAAGAGCGGTAGTGATGACGTTGAAACGGGCTGAAGTAACGAGGGAGGAGCGTGACGTCCCTGTTTAGTTAAGAAAGCGCAGAGTTGTTTCAGGTAGGAGCCATCCACTAGTTGTGGGAAACCTGAAAAGGGCGTTCGCTGACTTTGAGATTTTCCAAGAAAAAAGCTGTGCTTGCGACGCTGTCGAACGAGTGAGTCAATTAAAGGATATTGGAAGTGGTCGCATGGGCTCAGACTATGTTGCAGTGAAAAAGATGCTGAGAGGGAGATTCTACTTGAATGTTTAATGCTGAAATCAATGCAGTAAGGTGCCCACGGTAGGAAACCGAGCCAAGAAAGACGACAAGCTCAGCGCACAGCTGGACGAGCACATCTCCCGCGAGTAGGCTCGTGGAAAGCGAAGAGAGATCAAAAATCAAACTTCGAGCCGTGCGGCTGAGAATGAACGGTCTTTCCATCAGGCCAACTAGGTAAGAGTGAAATGACACTTTGAAGTGAAGCAGCCGCGCGCGGTCCAGGAGATTTTGTAGTAAAGAATTTAGTGACAACACATAGAATGTGCGGTTGGTTTTATGTCAAACAGCACGCTCAACAGTGTAGGAGCATCTGTGCCATTGACAGCGGAAAGGATGCGATCGAAAACGTCATTGCAAAAGCTCAATAGAGGTGCCCTGCAGAGCAGTTGACTGTGAAAAGGCACGATGAAAAAGAGATCGTGGCTAGAATGCAGACAAAAGCAAGGAGCAAAGCCGTAGGCCAAGTGTTGCTTGGTTGAACAAAAAGCAGAGTCGAAAGGTAAAAGTGAAAGGAGAGTTAGTAACAGAAAAGCACATAGTGGTTTGCGGGATGCAGGTAGAGATGGTAGCGGGAGAAAAAAGCAGGGATGCAGTGAAACGTTGCTGGAGAAAACATGCAGAATGATGTGTGATTGCATGGCGGAGCTGGGCGTGGACCGAAAATGGACGTTGCATCAAACAAAAGCAAAGATGACACAAAGACAGCAGTGAAACAAACAAAACCAGTTGCAATTGAAACCACTGGTGTGTACGGCAAGTGTGCCTCTGTCTTGAGCAGTCTCGTAAAGAAACTCGTTGACATTTCAGGTGACCCCAGGTAGGGAGCGACAGTGGCTCTACCAGCACCTGTCTCTGGCTGTGGTCAGAGGGAACACTGCCAGCATATTGGCCTATGTGCAAGCTTGATCTGACCTTAGCCACCCTCAGTGCATTAACCATGGTATTCCTGCCGGTCACTTGCCTCTCTTCAATGTATAGCCATCGCCTTCCGAATCTCTGTTTTCATTGAGCTTTATTGTCTTCAGTATGTTTTTTATGCTTTCTGTAAAGCCTATATGTGCAGTATTGTTTTGCTCCCCTTTTCAGCCATCCTGACTAACTTCATTTTGTTTATTTTTCATGTACCCAACACTACTGTATTACTGTTTACTGTAAAAGCTTTTTGTAATCTGTCTTTGCCTCTGTCTGCCCAACCCTATTTGGGGGTGCTATGTGCCTAGTCGAACACACACACAATGGTGGTATTCCATCATGGTCTGTATAATTGTAACTGTGTTTTTCTTTTTGGTTTGTATCCATTTCTTTAAGAAAAAAAAGCGTTTGATCTACCAGCACTTTGTGTGAGACAAAAGCAGAATTTGCAAAATTTAGGTACCATATTCAATTGTTAGCCAAAGCTTATAATGTTTTTATTCATCACTTCATGCAGCTTCCATTTGTTTTCTTTACCTCATCAAAAGGTCTAGATGAGTGCTTCTTGACCAGGTGAATGGTTCACCCCAGGGTGAATGAAAGAAAAGAGGTGAATCAAATTTATGTTCCTAATTTTTTCTGTCCTCTAATAACATGCATTTGTTTTGTTTTCTACTCAAAACACATCAACAATCAAGAAGGAAAATTAAATATTTTTTACGGCTATTATAACATCTGCTTGGTGCTTTGACTCGATGCTCTCTTATCTCAGGTGATCACATATACATATTAAATTGCCCATTCATGATCTTGGCAGTCAGGGACGCAACTAACTGACATTTTCAGGGGGGGAAAAATAATGTAACTTGTTGCTGCACCATACAAATGCATACGTTTGTGAAAATTTTGGGAGGAGCAATTAGCCGATTGCCCCCCTCTGGTTGCGGGCCTGTTGGCAGTTGTCTTGAGGATTTCTCATACCTAGCCACCATGCCTGATTAAGAAGAGGAAGAGCTAGCAGCAGTTGTCTTGCCACATCAAATACTTTACGTCCTACAAGTAGAACGGGAATTAGCTGGTCTCTGACTGGCACAGGCCGTGGCAGATCTAGCCAGCAACGTTATGGGCGATTTCAGAAATATTTGGTAGTAAAATCTTATCACGGCTTAACAACTGTAAAAGAGGTGAAGTACTGCATATAGGGTGTTTCACAATTGTTGAAACAAAGCGATTGGGCACAAATCCAGGATTTTAAATGATACCACAATGATGATTACATTTATTGAAAGGTGAAAAGATAACATTTTATAATCTGCA
>Ga0210059_1015489_pt1 | contig 11125 bp, 8 predicted proteins | sample Ectturendosymbi2_FD_188042 | JGI IMG/M metagenome (GOLD analysis project Ga0210059, IMG submission 188042) | Ecteinascidia turbinata endosymbiont from Florida, USA - Sample 2 (SPAdes) (version 2) | ecosystem: Host-associated > Tunicates > Ascidians > Unclassified | place: Key West, Florida... | reverse complement strand
CATGCAATTTCCCAACAACTCCCAGCATGCAATCAATGGCAGAGAGAGTGAGAACTTTCAACAACTGGCACTTTACCAGGGCTACGCCACAAATGCATGCGGAAGCTGGATTTTTTGCACTGGGTGCGTTACATGTAAAATCTTTTGCACGAAAGTTCAATCGGAACCTCATTGCTTCTAGAATCTTCGACAGATGTCATAAACCTCTTCAGCTTTAGTGAAACGAAATGTGATTGTCACGCCTTGGCTATGGTTTACTTCCTGTTTGTTAAAATATTTTTTAAAAGGTTGCACTTGCGGCGAAGTTTATGTGCAACCAGGGTTGAGGAGTCGGAGTCGCAAGAAGTCGGGAGGTTTTTGGGTGAGTCGGAGTCGGATTCCTAAGAACACTACGGGTCAGAGTCGGATTTTTATACGACTCCAGATGCCCAATTGAATCAACTGTCACGTCGCATTCCTAAGTTAGGAATCCTAACTCGTGCCTGTTAAAACGGTACAATTTCCTTTGACACAGAGAATTCCTGCTGTGTACCACGAGTTCCTTTGTTTGCTACTTGATAAAAATTTGTTGACAGCCTAACTTCATTCACGTTACGTTAAGGAGACGGACATTTACCTCCTACTCCGCAACCCTGTGCATAACGTGCAGTTCGTTTTCATTGAGCAATAAAAATTTTATTTCACAACCTACTCTACGCTATCTATTCATCTATCTTGCCTTTTCAACGTTGTTATCACTGCTATCACTACGTCATAGAGCCAATCACGCGCATTCGGTGAATTCCACTGCTCTTCTATTCTCGTTGCCGTTCGCCCTGTTGAAGGCATACTGTTAATCGGCTGAAACGTCGATGTCGTTTTCAAAAGGTTTTACAACAGTTGAGAAAAGACTTGTTATCCCATTAGCTGGTTCTTGCAAAATGTCGACTCATCATTGTCAGAGACTCGACTTGAGTATGAGGCGTTAAGAGTCATACTTGACTCGATTTCCGAGATCTTGACTCTTGTCCGACCCTGCAAGATAGTTTGTGATGTTTTGCATTTTCGAAGAACTGGTTGTTGCACTAAAAATGGTGTCTGAAGATGAAGATGCTTGTGCTTGAACTTTAATTGTTACTTTAGTTAAATCGTTTGATTACTCTTGATCCAACCGATGAAAATATTTGTTCATTTCACATTGATTTTCGGTGATTAACAACCACTTTTGTGCCGACGATCACCGATACTTGTTACTTAATGAATTATAACGTATTCGTTCAAAATTTAATCACTACTATTTGAGTTTTCATTGATAAAATTCCATTTGATCTTGATGATGACATGTTTTGCTGTTACTGTTAAGCTTCGTCCTATTGCATAAGCGCGTAGTTACAGTTTTTCTTTCTTCAAGTTGCTTTAGTGCTGAAGTTGCAGTTGCCCTGAAGACGAAATTGTTTTTTGCAGAAAGGGACTAGTGATACTGTTAAGTGTGAAATTATCATTATTCTGTGGCTCTAATTGGCTAGTTTTTTGACACTTGGAAAGAAATTACCGGATAGGTGCAAAGTATGCTTTCCAATCAAAAGGGTTAGTCCTGCAATACGACGAAGACACTCAGGAATATTTTGTTTTTGTCCAAATGCGCAACGAAATGCTTCACAGTATTTGGGATGATTCATAACCGTTCTGTGAATAAATGCGTGGAACGGAAACGTTGAGGTTTGCTGAATGGAGCAGCAACAACTGGTATGGCAGGCGCCTGTGCGGTCAAAGCAGTGATTGATCAATGTGAACGGAAGTGCAGCTCGTTATGTCGCAGACCAGTGCGCGAAAAAAGCGTTGTAGTCGGAGTTAATGCGGCAAAACCGCAACCAGTTATCAATCAGCCCAAACGAATATGACATCACAAAATGACTAACAAAGTTTTCGAAAAATGCCACGGTGTTTTTTACAAAATCAGCAACCACTGCTTGTTTTTTTTGCATTGCGAATATTGAAAAATCTTGTCATGGTGAAGTTGTAATTTAAAATCAAGAAATACGTGTCATTTTTATGAAGAGTTCTATTGGATTTGTGCATGAGCAATGGCGGCTTATTCGTTGAAAATACAATGTCTGCTGTACTCCAAACAATAGCAGATAGTCCCCCACAAGCTATAATGTTGGTGAAATAGCTGTCCTGGACATGTAATAGATTTTTTTATGCTCGTATCTGGAAACAAACCCGCCGTTTCAACCATCAGCTAATAACATGCTATTATAATGCCATTTTACAGCAAATGGCTCGTAAAAACAATGCCATAAAAGTCACCCAGGCGGAAAACGTGCCGAATGCAAAGAAAGATCTGATGAAACATGTACAAAGTACCGCTTGAGAGAGTAGGAACAATCAAAATTTTATCAAAACCAACTAGAAAAGTTGACTAAATACAAGCGATAGGCAGGCACCTCTGACTATAATTAAGCAAAAGTGTTTTGTGTGCTTGTGGAAAAAATCCGATATTTTCACGCTAATGACGGTTTCGTTACTGTCGAATTTGCGAAAAACGATCCAATGAAATGCCATTTTCTAAACTCATTTTCAACTGAGAAAATCCGAGTATTTGAATAGTTGATCCAGTGACCTTATCCTTCGCATGTTCTGAAAACACTGTTTTGTATGAACCTTTTTGATGAAGCTGATATACGTACTCTTTTTCGCATATTAATAAACCTTATTATTTTCAACAACATACTTACCGGTACAATCACAATCACCAAACGGAATGCAACAGACAGCGTCTTGGCGATCGTGAGGGTGATTAGCATCAAGAATTGAAGGCTTTAGGTTTGCTTTTGAGCCTTTGAGGAATTTGCTGGCTGTGCTTTCATGGCTTGGTGAAGATCATAACAGCACATATCCACATTTCAGTATCAAGACCACAACGGCTACGCAGTCAAATCTGCTCGCGAAGTGTTTCACAAAGAAATCGATTTCGTTCCATTTACGCACCTTCAGTCCTTCTTCAAACAGAATTAGAATCATTCGCATTTCGCACCATACTGCTGGTTGCTCACGTGGGTCGGAAAAACGATCTCATTTTGCGGGGCTCCTCAGACAGCTCAATGATTTTTGTTTCATCTACTGTAATGTGGTAGAACCACTTAAACCCGATGCTGTTAGAATGTTCGCGTTGATATGCAACTGATGATGCTGGACAACCATTGTTTTTGATGACTTGAGGAAGTGTTACTTTTCTTCTTCATGGAAGCTCTCTCTTGAAGTTGCTAATGCCGTTCTAGATGGGAATGTGTTTGCAATCGCTCGTTGTGTTGCAGAGGGTGGTTGGAGAAAAATTTAGGTTTCTGTCTGTGCACGACGTTTTTCTGAAAGCGGAGTAGTTCAATCCGCAGGCGCAAAGGTACGATGAGACGTTAGCTTCACATTAGGAAAAACAAAATTCTATTTTTCTCTCTAGAATCAACTGAAAGGAAAATTCTGTAACGTATGGAACAGTGTTTCTTAACCGGAGGGGGGCAGACTTCCCCAGGGGACGTCAATAAACTTCCAGGGGCGCACAAGGCTTCACGCGCTCTACAACAAGGAAGGTTTTTGAACCTGAAGTGTTCCGCCCGCTTCACTTAAACTCAGGGGGGGCTGGAAACAAAGGACAGTTACTCGAGGAAGGCGTGGTAGAGAAAAGGTAAAGAACCACTGTTTTAGAATGTCGAAAAAATTCTCCAAATACTTTCGTTTACTGGCTACAAGTATGTCGTCCACGTAGTCTTGCTATTTTCTTCTTTTATACTTACGTAGCCAAGCGGGCTGGAATAGGAAGCACTCGTAAACCTGCAGTCGACCCAAATTATCATTTCAAATTTTTTCCTTGCAATGATACAATGTAATGCTTTTGTGCAAATATTTTTCACTCGTGTGCAGTCCACGCAGTGCGTTCTTGAAGGTCAACACATTCAGTCCAGAAAACGCTTGTGAACAATGACGCCACGTCGGATGATGCCAATATATCATCATATTCCTGTCGCTAACCGAGCTAGAAACGGTTTGGATGACCTTGCTGTGCTGCCAAATCGTTCACAGAAGCCATTGAAGAAAATTTGCAGTGCTGAAAGCATGCACCAGACCAGGGCATTTGTTTAATCCTCCACGCTGAAGCAAAAAACGAGAAAATCGATTTTGCAGAATCTTTTCCATTTTCTATTCAGGAGTTAGAGATCGAGTGAAGTGTTTCTACTGCAACGGAGGTTTGCAGAACTGGAGGCAAAATGATGACCCCTGGGAAGAGCACGCGAAGTGGTATCCGACATGTGAGTTCCTCCTCCAGCAGAGAGGACCCGAGTTCATCCACAACATCGTTGCTCGATTCCCAAACATCAACAGACCGATGCTGCGTGCTCCAGGACGAGATGTTCCTCCTCCAGTACCGGCAGCGCCACAGTGAGTTAATACCGCCCGTGTGTTTAAAACAATTTTTGTAATGAGCCACTTATTATTTCGATTCTGTCTTTTCCTGCACGCTAGTAAAATCGTCTGCTCGTCATGGGATCCTGACAGGCTCAGGCTCAATAGGAATATTTAAGTGTAGCTGCACTGGATTCTAAATCGAGCAAAAGTTTGGGCCTGCCTTTAAAATATTTTTCGTGGCTTGTAGAATTACTGTTAGCAATATATATTTCTTACCCCCTTACTGATGTGTATGAGTTTTGTGGTATTAACTCAGTTTGTTTCCTAAGCAGGACTTTTACTGTGAGACAGACGGTTCTATAGGATTACACCTCGTCTGTTTAGCTTTGTGGTTTAGCCACAATTCAGTGACTTCACAACAGAAAGATACGCTTTGACCGCCAGATATTTGCAGTTTTCATCTTTTGAGTTGCACGTCGTACTTTTTGTCCGTTTCTTGTGTCTGGTTGAAAAACCTGGTGGCACCATTGAGCTTATTGAGCGTCTTTTAAATGTCCCAGCTCAACAAGTCGACGCAAACCAAGCGCTTGCGTACGCGCATCAAACAAGACCTGTGGTTGTCAAAATCCTTAACCCGTGAGCCTCGCGCCCGATCTTTTTATTATGGCAACAGCTCGCAGTTTAGTAATTTCTTCATTAATTATGCAACGTGTTTGATTGAACTTTCCAACGACTTTCGGCGTGACATCAGCGTGTAGCAGTCAAAGTACTTTTACAATCATTAGGGTTTCTGGCAAACGCAGTTGAGAAGAACTCATCTTAGTTCTCGTCTCGCCATATTAGAAAAGCAACAAAGCTGCAACATCACTGGCGTGGGATTTGCGTAGGAGACAATTAACATTTATTTGCAGCTTGCATGCAAGAGCGAAGCAAATGTACAAACCATCTTTTTGCTCATTGTTTATAACTATATTTTACCACCTGAACTAATCAAAGTCAAAAAAACGCATAGATGCTTCTCAGCAATTTTGACCGATTTAACGATTCAAATGTGTCAAATAAGGCTGAAAAGCGTGTTTTTCAAATAGAATAAAAAAGATTCAGAAAAATGAAGGCAATTACAAATAAATCAGATTTGACGTAATTATTTCAATCTGAGATCATGTTTTCAGTAGTTGGTGCTTCGCTTCACAAGTTCTTGATTGTTTGGAAGACCTATGGCGTGGTTTATGTGGTTTGTGTAGAAGCGCAATATTTGAAGTAGCCGTAGAGAATGCGATTTTAGTTGTTGATTGTGCAACGGAGAGCTTCGCCTGCCCTAGCATTCATATTTCATCAAGTCAATGTGAAAGCTTTTTTTTTGGAAACCAATGCTATTACTACAAAACCAAATGTATTGAACAGTTAGATACAGTTTATTAAATTAATACATATTTTTTTTTTTTTTGTTTAGCAATGTTTTCTTGAGCCACAACATCTGCAAAAAGTAACGCCTGCAATACGCAAACGCAGCTCTGGAGTACGCCAATAACATCGACTGTCTACTGGTCATTAAACCTATGCGTTCCTGCTCACACGTTTCTGTGCGTTCAAACACCATTGAATCAGGACTGTTCGCTGCTGGTGTTTGTCTTCTAGACATTCTAAATGAATTGCTTTAGCCAGTCGTTCTTATCGACGTGCTTGCCGCAGTTGGAAGCTGTAAAAACACGTTCGCTCTTTGAAGACATTTTGTTTTTGCATAGTATCTTCGGAAGAGCATCTTGAATAAAAAAAACTAAGATCGGTTTAGAGCTGCGTGCAAATTGGCACGAAAATATGATTCTAGTAATATTTCAAAATAATTTAACGTTGCCTTGGTTGAAATGTTTATACCGTAAGTAGTTACTCTAAATAATGCTTTTGCCACTGTATGTTTTCATTTATTTACATGTGTTTTTTCCTCACTACAGCTAGCTTGTTCGGTCAAACTTGTGCCTGCATGACGTGTTGATTAATTGCTAGCACTGCTATTGTCCACCTAATTCCGGTGTTCAAGGCCACTTGATTTTGTTCTGATTATTATTTTTCAATACACTTACCCACAGGGCAAGCATTGGACTTGAAGAACCGGTGAGCAGCACACCAACAATTGCCAGAACTGGCAACCATCAGTTCGGTGCAATACAAGGTCTTCAACCTCAAGCTGGCAGAGCTCAAACTTCAGATCCGTTACAGGCAGCCATGGAATCCGAAGTCGCCACTACGGTCATAGGTAATAATCAACTTTTGACAAAGTTAATTGAATATGCCGTTTCGCGCTTACCTGCTGCGTGACACCTTGACTTAAACTAACGCTTAGGAAACGCATGAAATTTTTTGTTTCTTTCGACCGTTTTTGGTCATACTTCTTGAGTGATGAAATGCCACAAGCAAGACGTTTCGCACATAGTTACTGAAGCTTCGCTACTGTGCATGCGGTCGGTAGTCTTTGCAAAGCTTAGGGAAGTCGTGATATATCGGGCAATGCGGGTGTTAGACGGTGCAGGATGCATTCATGTTTGCGTCTGAAGCAGGCTAAAGGTGTGAACACGTGGTGCCCTGGGTCAAGGTCCGCACAATGCTAACCTTTCGTTTGTACGACTGCTTTGCTTGTTTTGAAGTAGAAGATGTACAGTCTTGATCATGGGTTCATTGCGCTGATTGATCACTCGTTAAAGCAACTCCACCCATCACAAATATTTGTGCCAAGATTGAAGTTGCGTGAAATGTCTGCACTGGTATGCTCACACCGTTGAAATTGACTAAAGCAGACAGGGCAAGGATTGTGTTTGGCAGTGGCGTACCTATGCATACAGGCACCCATGGCAAAATTTAAATGTGCGCCTTTTTTCATAATTTAGATACTAGAAATAGGCACAAGTTTTGCGAAACATAAACCTTGAAGAAAGTATGTGTTTCAAAAGTGAAATTATATGTTTATTTTTGCTTTAAGCAAATGAAATTGTAACTTATTCATAAGGACCATAACATACTTCTATTCTCTGTTATTTTTGTTATAAAGAATATCAAAACTTTCAAAACAATAATGTTATCATAGTTGATACGTATTATTGGCTGACCAAATTGTAAGTCATACAAAAATCAAACAATTTATTGCAACTGCAAAAGACAATTTCTTTTAAAAATGAAACACATTCTCTTTCACCACTAGAGGCAGATTTTTTCGTTAATTTTTTGGTCTTTGAATATTTTTTTTAAATGACCGAAAAAATTGAGCCAATTCTATCAGAATGCCTTTTTCAGTCGTACAAAAATGTCCTAAAACGAACAAATGTCACAAAGTTTTTAATCTATTTCGGAAAAATGACTGAAACCTTTCAGCGAAAAAACAGGTGAGAAGGACGAGGTCATAGATAGGGCAAGCACTTCTTCTGTCACAATGTCTGACCGTCAAGTTTTGTCACAATATTATGGTTTGGTCATAATGTTTGGGTGGTGCTGGCGCAACGTGTGGATTAGATAAGGGTGCTGTGTTGACGCAGCTTTGCAGTTGGTGGTTGTACGGGATAGAAGTTGAAGTATCTGTAAGTCACAAACCTAAATTTGGGCCAAGCGCTTTTTCCGGCTCCCCTCAAAGTGGCGCCCATGGCACGAAGACGAGCCATGCCTGCCATACCCTAGATACGCCACTGGTGTTTGGCACATGTTGACGACGTAATATACTGCGTCGATATCACTCATCTGTTCATAATTGTGGTGAAGTTTTTGGGGCACAAAAACGGTAGGCTTTTCGCTCATTCGACCGTGTTTCCGAGGTATCGTGGCTTGGACAAAAATTATTGTTTTGCCGCCTCTGCGCAGTAGAAGCGGAAAGCAGTGAACTCTAATGCTGTTTTCATTTTGCTTCCGTGCACCTAAAAGCAACTGCGCTTTTGCGCCATTGAGTTTGTTATTTCAGGATTTGAGTTTGTTATTACTTTTTGTTATTACTACTACTACGCCATTTGAGTTTGTTATTACTTTTCAGACGCTAGCGTAAAAATTATTTGCTTGTTGTAAGACCCTTTGCTGCGGGCAAGTATTTTCTTGTGGATAGTGACATTTAATTTACTGCCTATTAACTTTTTTACTCTCTGGTTGTTGGAAAGTTCAGAAAATATAGTTGGGGCCCAAATGTTGCTAACCACTAACTTTACTTGAACATCGCTGTTAGCCGATCAAGTTCAGGTGCACATCTGCATTCAAAAAATTAATGCAGAAGCTGGTAATCGCAAATACCCGTTTATTCGCTTTGCACCAGGAATAGTGATGCGTACATCACAGGCTCGGCACAACTGGCATCGAGTTTGCATCGGCCAGGTCGTGTATTTGAACTGTCCATAGCAAGCATGCCCTCGCCGGTAAATGCTGTCTTGCGAAATAAAGCTAGCATTTTTTAGGCTGAATCGAGTAGCGAAGGCTTTTCTGAATACGTCTCGAAGTATGTTTCATTGTTGCCAATGTCCCCTTTCTAAATATATCATCTCACGCAAACTGTACAGATTTGGGCCTTGCATGATAAGTGCTGCAGTGCTAGACAGAAACAACATTCTTTTATTTAACTTGACCCATTTCACACAATAACTTTTTACATTTGACATTGAGCATGTAACGGTGGTGTTTGAAACGTGCATGGTGTCAGAGAAAATTGACAGAAGACCTGAACGTGTATGTCACAGAGAAGCAGGGTTGAGAAAAACTCGTTTTTTTTCAAAGAAAAGCAACCCACCTGGGTTTTTTGTTTATTGTTTTTCAAACCCGTTTTTTTGTTTTTTTAATAAACACGATTTCCTTCTTTTTTTAAGGAAAATGGAAAAGTCTCATTCTTAATTGTTTTTATTGCATCATGCAATATCATTTTTTTCAGAATTACACAATACTAACCTGTTATACCTAATATGCCATTCAATTTTGAGGGTAAAGAAATGTACCCCATCTTTGTTTTCGCAAATTTTTGGTCAATTGACTCCAAAGTGGCAAGGCTTGGCAAGAATGCGCACAGCAAACAAAGAAAAACTATTTCCACACAAACTCTACAGTTTCACATCAAGTTTATCTGCATGCCCTGCTAGTTCAGCATCTATAGCAGGGATCACCAACCTTCTTGAAGTTGATAGCTACTTCTTGTGTGCCAATTAATGCAAAGAGCTACAGTTTGATGTACACTTCTGAAATAAAAATGTTGCTCAATTTACCTGTAATTATTTCAGTATTAACAATTACGATATCCCGCAATGTGAAGACACTGATCATGTTAATGTTATTTTTACAGCAAGCAGTAGCGTAGCCAGCCCGAATTTTTTTTTGGGGGGCCAAATATTTTGACTTTCAGCGATTAACAGTATTTTGTTAGGGCCAGCACCTCCCAAAGCGCAAGACGACAAGAAATGCTAGAGATTTGGGGGCCATACCATTTGGCTATGCCTATACCCGCAGACAACTTGCTTGGTACTTACAGGCGACCTGGTGCCCGTGGGCACCACATTGGTAACCCCTGATTTTTAGAGTGTTTTTTCCACAAATGATTTGGTATGGTTCAAAATCAGAAAAAGTTGATAGATGCACACAAGGTAGAAATATTGGTTAAATATACTGTTTGTGCAGAGCTGAGAAAGATAACCATTACAAATTGTTGAAATTTTTTTTTTTTCAAATTCTTCGAATTTCATTGCTGTTCATTTTGTTTGATTAAAAATAGTTGAAGTCAACTGTATAAGTGTTCTGCGTATTTTATTTTTTACCTCTTAGCAGATTGTTTCAAAGAAAAATAAAAAGTGGGTTTTGTTGTTGTTTTTTTTAAGTGGGCTTTTTTAAAAAAAACGGGTTTTTTTTGGGTCGTTTTTTTTACAACAACCCTGCAAAGAAAGGAAAAATCAAATTTTTGTTTTTACATCACGCAACATCGTCAGATACGGAGAACCTTAGTGTGCTGTGGTATTGTTGGCATTTCCCCCAATTACTGTTTCTCCGCAGCGCTGGCCTCTCGTCAATTACAGCATTCTCCAACGATTAAGTGACTTCTCGCACAAAAGATCTCTAAGCTCTTCGCTGTTCACTCGTCTTTGCTTCTGTAGGGTTCTTGAAAACACTCCATTGTGATTCGGGAGCGCTGTGTGGCCGCGATTTTTGTTTATTCGCCAGCGCGCATATATATAAAAACATTCATAAACACAATAACTTCTGCTGTGCGACCAGCGCATCAGCAGTGCGACAAAATACATCGTTGAAGCTTCACATCAGATCATGATCACTGTGTCCACAGCGAGAAGATGATATATCACAGGCGATTTCATTACGCTACATCTACAGTACATCGTCGTCAAGTGTGTGACGGAAACTTAGATTACAGCGACAAAAACAAACGAAATGCATTCGCACTAGTAAGGGGGGTCAACTCACTGTGGTGAACGCTATGTTTACAGGTATTTTCTGAATCCCGCTTATCGTGGAGTTAGTACAACTTTATCACTCGCCAACAGGAAACTAGTTTCGTGTTCGACACATCTTCAGTCCTATGCGAAAGTTGACAATGAAACAAAGTTAGAAAAACTACGTGCTGTGCTAAGAACAAAAGCTAAATAATAAAGCCAAAGAACGACTCCTTAACTCACTAGACCGATTACAAAACTGCTGGCACCGATCGTAAACGGCTATACAGCACTCTGATTGACAACGTTACTCTACGCTTTACGCGCGGTCTTGTCTCAGACGATCATGTGACTTC